>Ga0302131_1000316_pt1 | contig 29711 bp, 26 predicted proteins | sample CB9_20m_MG_FD_203105 | JGI IMG/M metagenome (GOLD analysis project Ga0302131, IMG submission 203105) | Marine microbial communities from Western Arctic Ocean, Canada - CB9_20m | ecosystem: Environmental > Aquatic > Marine > Oceanic | place: Canada: Western Arctic Ocean | collected 2017-09-19
CATTGTCAAAGGCACATCCACGTCTACCATTTTGTCTACCATCAGACTGACACAAGGCGCCCCTTGAGTAATTCTGTACCTGATAATCCTTTAGAGGGGGTGAATCGCACCCACCTCACTAGACACTCCTAATGGTTACAATACCAAACGACAGGAGGTCATTATGGCTGGCGAAAGATATAACGACGAATTCAAGATTGCCGCAGTTAGGCAAATCACTCAGGAAGGACATTCGGTCAGCAGTGTTTCTGAGCGCTTAGGGGTAACCACCAAAAGCCTCTACAACTGGAAGGCTAGGTTCGGTGATGATTCGCCCGCTTACCAATCTAAGAAGTCGTCTGATGATGAACTAAGACGCCTAAAGACAGAGCTAAAGCGGGTAACTCAGGAGCGTGACATCCTAAAGGAACCCACAGCCGTGTTCTTTGCCGGCGAGTCGAAGAAAAATACACGTTTATAAAATCTCGAAGCCATCGATATCCAGTGGCCGTTATGTGTCGCGTGCTTAAGATCCATCGCAGTGGTTTTTATGCTTGGCTCAAGCAGCCGCAAAGCCAGAGGACTAAAGATGATAACTATCTATTAGGGTTCATCAAGCAGTTCTGGCTTGAAAGCGGCTGTGTATATGGCTACCGAAAAATTTACAAAGATTTACGAGAAAGTGGCGATCAGTGTGGTCGAAACCGTGTGCTGCGCTTGATGAAGCAGGCCAAAATTCAGTCACAACGGGGCTATAAACGAAAAAACAAATATCAGGCTGGCGAAGTGTCGACAATCGCCCCCAACCTGCTTAACCGTGAGTTTAATGTTGTTGAGCCGAACAAGGTCTGGGTTACTGACATTACTTATGTACGCACTCAGCAAGGTTGGCTGTTCCTTGCTGTCGTCATAGACCTGTTCTCACGACAAGTGGTGGGTTGGTCGATGAGCAAAAAGATCGACACTGATTTAGCGCTAGATGCACTGACTATGGCGTGTTGGCGTCGAAACCCGAAGCAAGAAGTGATTGTGCATTCGGATCAAGGTTGTCAATACACCAGCTATGATTGGCGCAGTATGCTCAAGGCTAACAACTTAACGGCGAGCATGAGTCGACGCGGTAATTGTTGGGATAATGCCTGTGCCGAAACATTTTTTGGGTTACTAAAACGTGAGCGTATTCGTCGAAAAGTTTACGCAACACGCGATGAAGGGCGGGCTGATATTTTTAATTATATCGAGATGTTCTATAACTCCGTTCGACGACATGGTTACAATGATGACCTGTCACCGGCAGAGTTCGAAAATAACTATTTTGAGAAGCAACTGAGTGTCTAGCTTAGTGGGTGCGATTCATTATGAGTAATCGACCATTTTTGGAATACTCCTTAGGGGTTCCATCAACTTTCCCATCTTTGAAGGAGAAGCTGTATTGCAATTGACCGTTATCATGGAAATCCACAACATTACCTGTGAAAGGTTTTTGAGTATTAACCAAGTAGGCAACCTCATCCCTGTACACTATTTTTTCTGACGTCACCTCGACAGGGGAGCAGGACATTAATAAGAAGGAAAGAATCAGAATTAGTCTCATATAGCATTAACCTTAGTTAATTAATGCATCAACTATATAGAACAGGCGGAGTTATTCAAGGATGGGTATATGCTGCTAATGAGCATCTTTTTTGAAATGGGCTTCTAAAGTATCTGGGCAGGAACAGTAATAACACCGAATAACAAAAGACCCCTCCCGCCTCCTCTAAGACTTACAGAGGCGACAAAAGATGTGACTGAAAATAAAGGGGTGAGAACCAGAAAGCCCTTGTAGCAGCATGAATACAAGGGCTTTAGGGCTTATGGTCTATACCAAAAATTAACTCTACTAAGGTCTCAAATCGTCCATGATATTAAATAAGTCCTCGATATTATGCGCGATACTTGAACCTAAATATGTATAGGTTTCGATTAAATCGGTATTGCCGTCAGCGTTTTCGTCAGAGCGAAAGGTCAGCTGATTGCCATCGGCATCATAGGTATTGGTAATAATTTTACTATCTCGGCCGTCAACGGCAACGGGATATCGACTTCTGGTCAGAAGGTTGTCATTTGCATCATAGGTGTAGGAGTCCACTTCGTAAGAATCGTCGTTGACGCGATTGTTGTAATAATAGGTCAGCCAATTGCCATCGGCGTCATAGGTATAGGTGTAGGTTACATTGTTATAGCTCAGAGTTAACATATTGCCATCGGTGTCATAGGTGCGGGTTGTGATTGAGTCAATAACGCCGTCATTGCCATTGTCATAGCTAGCGGTCAACCAATTGCCTTCGGCATCATAGGTATAGGTGGTGATACGATTAGCAACACTGTCACCGTTAGTGTCTAGGCTCTCTCTCACCCGATTGCCATCGGCATCATAGGTGTAGGTTTCGGTTTGGCAAAAATCGCGCTCATCAGGTTCGCAGTAGCTACTGGTCAACATAATACCATTGGCATCATAGGTGTAGGTTTCGATAAAATCGGCAGTTCCGTCAGCGTCATAATCTTCGCTTCCCCCCAAAAGGTTGCCATCGCTGTTATAAGTACGATTGAGATATTCGATAGCATTATCGTCAGCGTTTTCGTCTCGGCTTCTGGTCAACTGATTGCCATCGGCATCATAGGCATAAATTTTGATTGAGTCAGCACCGCCGTCACCGTTAGTGTCTTCGCTTTTGGTCAGCTGATTGCCATCAGTATCGTAGGTATAAGTTGTGATTGAATCAGCATCGCCGTCACCGTTAGTGTATTCGCTTTCGGTCAACTGATTGCCATCAGCATCGTAGGTATAAGTTGTGATTGAGTCAGCATCGCCGTCAACATTGGAATCTTCGCTTGTGCTCGCACGTGCTTTAAAGGAATGACTTATTTCCTGCGCCTGATAGAAGTGGTTTAAGGCTTGCCCCGGCTTCTTAATAAAACCTGTGCTGATTAAGTTCTGTGTCACTGCTGCACTCATAATTCGTCTCAAAGAAAGAGCCTCTTTGAACTCTGTCAATTCTGCAGCAAAGTCAATGCTTACACCCTCAAGAACGATACCCATACCATCAGCGATAGTAATGCCATTACTCGCGTCTTTGTCATAATCCAGTGCCTGCAAAAACGTGAGCATATTACTCAGTTTTCTAAAGGCAATAACCTCTGCTGTATTGATTGTTTTGTTTCTCAAAAGAGGTGAAAGCTCATTTCTTGTTGTTGGCAAGAATGCATCAGGTATTAAATTAAGAGGTGTCATTTTTGGCGTCGCAGCCGCACTTTCTCCAAGCATGAAATCACCTATAGAAAACACAACTGTTTCACCGGCTTGGTAAGTAAAGGCACCGTTTAGATTTGTCACTCCTGACTGAGTGTCAGTTGTGTAAGTCAGCCCTTCAACGGCACTATCGGTGAAGTAGCCTGTCAAAACCGGTTCAACAATCACAACTGTGCGTGTTACAGCTGTTGCTGCATTACCCGCTGCATCACTTACGTTATAGGTGACGGTGTAGGTACCCACTGTATCTATATCAACGGGATTAACCGTAACAATGCTACTGGTAATCGACCCGTCAATATTATCAGTCGCTATCGCTCCGGCATCGGTGTAGCCCGTTCCAGCCTCTAGGCTGACACTGACAGCCCCGAGTAAGTTAATCACTGGCGCTGTGGTATCAGACACAACAACCGTGCGTGTTACAGCTGTTGCTGCATTACCCGCTGCATCACTTACGTTATAGGTGACTGTGTAGGTACCCACTGTGTCTATATCAACGGGATTAACCGTAACAATGCTACTGGTAATCGACCCGTCAATATTATCAGTCGCTATCGCTCCGGCATCGGTGTAGCCCGTTCCAGCCTCTAGGCTGACACTGACAGCACCCTCCAAACTAATCACGGGGATTGTGACGTCCTTATTGGAACTTCCGCCGCAGCCTCCAAGTAAGAGTAGTGTGGCGAATGAGATTACTAGGGCCGATGCTTTAAAGTGGTTCATAATTAATTCTTATCCGTGTATTTGCGGCAGAGAATAGCATGAGTGGCCGCCACAACCTATCCGATATCGTATAACACGACACCAAGCTACTTTTGCAAACCCACCTTTAATGTATCCATGCAGGTACAGTAACAATACCGAATAACAAAAGACCCCTCCCGCCCCCTCTAAAGGATTATCAGGTACAGAATTACTCAAGGGGCGCCTTGTGTCAGTCTGATGGTAGACAAAATGGTAGACGTGGATGTGCCTTTGACAATGAACTGAAGGGCTGTCAACATCAATAAAAACAAGGCTCAAGGGTGTTGCTAATGCCTACCCAAGGCAATGAATGAATCTCCTGGGCACCATTAAGACTAAAGAAAAACTTCGGCAGCACCCTCTCTCTATCGAAGATTGGGATTTCTGCAAATTGTAGATACTCAACCATCAGCAGCACATTATAGAGCTGGCGCAAATGTTAGGTCGCACCAGAGTCACTCAGCAGACGTTTCACATGTGTCGGAATTGCTTAGCCTTGCGTCCCGCTAGGTCGGGACAGGAGATACCGAGCGAGCGAGAGAGAGAGAGAGAGAGATTCAGGAAGTGTAGAGCGTTTGCCGAGACACCAGGTTTCGATAAGCTAGCAACCACGTTAATGATAGGGTCTAGCGTAAACCACTTTATATAATTTGTTAATTAAACACGTATTTGTCCATCGCCCATAACCAAGTATTTCTCAGTTGTTAGTGATTCTAAGCCCATTGGGCCGTAGGCATGGAGCTTGGTTGTTGCGATACCAATTTCGGCACCTAATCCAAGTTCACTACCATCAGCGAAACGTGACGATGCGTTTACCATCACCACAGACGCATCGACAGAACGCTGAAAACATCTAGCAGTTAGTTCGTTTTTGGTACAGATAACCTCGGTATGATGACTACCAAACCTATCAATATGTGCCATTGCCTCATCAGCACCATCAACAATTCGCACAGCTATTTCTAGGTCTAGGTATTCTTGACCAAAATCGGCCACCGCTAAAACTGTGGCATCGTTAAAATATTGACTGGAATCGGCACAGGCATTTACTTTTACCTGTTTTTCACTAAGTTTTTGAGCAACCTTAGGTAAAAATTCTAAGGCAATTGATCTGTCTACCAGTAGGCATTCAGTCGCATTACACACGCCAGTCCTGTGAGTTTTACCGTTTACTAACAAATCCATCGCAACATTTAGATCAGCGTCTTTATCTATGTAAAGATGGCATACACCCTTAAAATGCTGAATAACAGGTATTTTACTGTTATCAGTCACGAAGTTAATCAATCCTTCACCACCTCTTGGAATAATCACATCGATACTGCCGCGCTGTTGTATCAATTCAAACATCAAATCACGGCTAGGGTCAGGAATCACAGTAATTAGCTCTTTGGGCAAACCAAATTTCACTAACACATCTTGCAAAACTTGTGCGATCGCTAAGCTAGAATTTAACGCCTCTTTGCCACCACGCAAAATAACCGCATTGCCTGATTTAAAACAAAGAGCTCCTGCATCGGCAGTCACATTAGGTCGTGCTTCAAAAATCATGCAGACAACACCAAGAGGTACGCGCATCTTACGAATTTGCAAACCATTAGGGCGTTCGCTTACCACTCTTTCAGCACCGACTGGATCGGCCAAACTAGCAATCACCTCAATTCCAGATGCCATTGATTCAATTCTTTCAGCATTTAAGGTGAGTCTGTCGATCATCGAACCGCTCAGAGAATTTTGTCTCGCCTGAGTCAAATCTTGTTCGTTCGCTGTAAGGATGCATTGCGTTTTCTCACGCAATGCAGTCGCCATAGCAATCAAAACTTGGTTTTTAATTGACTCTTCTAGAGTAGCTAATGTTTTGGATGCTTTAACCGCGCCTAATGTTAAGGTTTTTATAATGCTCATAGGCTCTCCAGCAAAGCGACATTTTTATCTGAAATAATGGGACCCGTTTGTTCTTGAAAATCGCTAGCAAAGCTCTCATCTTCTTGATTAGTAATGAAATTTAATAAACAACTGCTGTAGTTTGATCTGGCTTTCGCTAATTTAGTACCGTCATGCTTGCGAACCAATATTGTATCGCCTGCTAAAAAATCACCTTTAACCTCAACCAAGTCGTCACTGGTAAGCTGTTCGCTATTGGCGTCTAGTTTGGCTGCAAAATCATCTTCTACAATCATTTCCCCTCGAGCTGTCGAGGTATGTGTCATCCAGTGTAAATGTTCTTTCATAGGAGAAGGGTCTGAGGAAAAGTGGGTGCCTGAGTTTTTACCTTCTAACAGCATATCAAATGACGACTCTGTGAAACCATTGACTATATAGGTGTCTATTCCATGCAAGGTAGCTTTTTCAGCTGCCTGTACTTTCGTTAACATTCCACCTGTACCTACCGCACTGGTGGCACCCTCGGCCATAGCATAGATTTCAGCATTAATTTTAGTCACTTTTGGTAAAAGAACCGCATCATCATATTTATGTGGATTTTTATTATACAAACCATCAATGTCAGAACAAATAATCAGCGCATCAGCATCCGCGGCGGCAGCTACTATGGCAGACAAGTTATCGTTATCTCCCACTTTTAGCTTGTCAGTTATTATTGTGTCGTTCTCATTAACAATTGGCAGCACACCGTGTTCCAACAGCGTAAAGATTGTATTCCTGACACTTACGTAACGCTCTCGGTCACGTAAGTCACAACGTGTCAGTAGCATTTGCGCCGTTGGAAAATCAAATAATTTATTCCAAGTGGCTATCATCTCAGTTTGTCCTGCAGCAGCCATGGCTTTTTTAATTGCAATTGTTTTTTGTAACTCATCTGGGAAGATATATGCGCCTGCCGCAACCGAGCCAGAGGAAACTAATACCACTTCAATACCTTGATTGCGGCAGCTCACAATAAATTTCGCAATACTTGATAAGTACAAAATACTGCAGCCTTTTCCATGGGGTGCAATCAAGGCACTACCTACTTTGATAACGATACGTTTCCAACCTAATTTATTCATGTAATTAATTATGTACCCTGCGTCATTGAACGCTTTTATTTTTAATGAAGGCATGAGTGCCTGTATTGCTTATTTATTCTGCTACAACAAACTCAAGTGCTATGGTTTGATCTCTCGAGGGAGTTGGTTTACTGCCTCTGAGCTCCGCTACCAACTGTGCTGCTGGCTATTGAATGGAAGAGCTCTGATTACACTAAAAACGGGATATTTAACCTATGCAAATGTTTAGCTGAATAGCAGCCTACAAAATAATGGTTCGCATACTAACCATTATCTGTCTAAAAATCTACATTATGCATGTATAATAGGCACTTAATCGTTAGCAATTAGTTAGTGTTGAATACTTTTTGGAGGCTTACTAAGCAAATAAGTCTTAATATAAAATTGAACTCTAGGGTAATTACTCATACATTAGGCGAAGTTTACTTGGCGATGAAAGTAGACTTATCAGCTGGCTTTTAAAGATGTCTATAGGGAAGTGTTATGCAAAAATATGAAGAGTTATTGGTTTCATTGAGAAAGGTCACCCGAGCCATCGACCTTTATTCAAAGAAGCTATCTAAAGAAAGTGGGCTTACCAGCCCTCAGCTAATTGTCCTAAAGGAGATTGATCAACATGACGGCTGTATGGTCAAAGATATAGCGCAAAGTATTAATCTTAGTTCTGCCACAGTGACCAGCATTTTAGATCGACTTGAGGCACGTAACTATGTCATCCGCGAGCGCTCAGTGACAGATAAGCGAAGAGTTGGGTTACACCTTACTGAACAAGGAAAGGCCACTGTCATAGCTGCGCCTCGGCCACTACAAGCGCACTTTATTGTTCGCTTCGAAAAACTTAAAGAATGGGAGCAAACCCAGTTGGTTTCCACTATGCAGCGTATTGCATACATGATGGACGCAGAAAACTTAGATGCCGCACCAATGTTAGAAGTGGGTGCATTACAAGAAACGACATCGCCAGAATAAAGAATAGCAAATCCAAAGCTGAGTAAAAGGTACCCCGGGGCCCATAACGTTTTGGGGATTGTAGTAGTGACCACCAAAGTGACCACTTTAGTATTAATTCGTAATGTTAAGGTTGTATTAATGTGACTTGTGGCGTGGGTTTATTGCTGTTGTGGTGCCCATGAGAACTCATTATCCCCTTGGCTAGGCACCTGTAACACTAAAGAAAAACCTCGCTAGCCCCTCCTCCTAGTCGCATTGAAGACCAACCGGGACTTGAACCGTTACGAGGTTCACAATCACTGCCCACTGCAGATTTTGGACGAGAACAGATTTTTTTGCTCCGGCAAAATCTGCATACATGCATCCCTGGCAATAAGCCCCGTAGGGGTCAAAACAGCCCAAAGGCTGTTTTTATCAACTCCTCTCCGAGCTACGGAGCCTGAAGCGTATTTGCCTAGCCCTACTCTATATGACACCAACTTCTCTGGTACCACAAAACACCAACAGCATTTAGCAGCACCCTCTCCCTAACTCTAATAAGCCCACTAAACCCGACTCTGTACTTGAACCATCACCAAGTCCAAAAACCATACCCACGGAAAAACTCGGATCAGTACCGGCACAACTGAACTACAGCTTTGAGGCAAATCTAGAAGGGCCTATAAAATGCGAGCATGCATAGAGGTTATCTATACTATGTCGATAAGGGTATTAGGATTTTGTGAAAAGGACTCACTACAGGTAATGAACCAAGTGTGGACTTAAACAGATAGAATAAAAAACCCACCTCACTGTCAATTATCTCTCCATCACAATATCAGCCCGACGCGCCAACTCCACAAATACCTTTATCGGCAGAGCCGTTAAAGAACGGACTTGCGCCATGGGAGCAGTTTAATACGGCATTTAAGCCGCCTCAAAATCCAGGCCATTTTCCACTCGTTTTTGAAAGCTCGGAAGGGCTCATAGATATGACAGCAGCAATGCCTACCACAATCGCACAAATGAAGCCTGGAGCTATAACGCTCAGCCAAGTCAATGAGACGAAGCTCGGCGAAGTCCTGGTAGAGCAGAGTCTTATCTCCCAAGATCAGCTTCAGCAAACGCTAACATTACAGCAACAAACTGGCAGCCAGCTGGGCCAGCTTCTAGTGGCCAATGACTTTGTCGCCGATGGGCTGTTGGCCGCTATAGTCGCACGCAAATTACACATTCCCTTTGTCAGTCTTGAAGATTTCTCCTTTCGCACCGACTTGGTCAAGCTACTACCCGAACCTGTGGTGCGACGTTTGTGCGCTCTGGTGCTAGACGAAAAAGACGATATTTTGCGGGTGGCTGTTGCCGAACCGCTGGACCTGTCGGCCATTGATGAACTGAGCCTGCTACTTAGACGCCCGATTACCATTGCCGAAGTGCCGGCACAGGAGTTGTCACTGGCACTTGATAGGCTTTATATAGAGGACGATAAAGCCTGCGAACATGCTGAACATGCCGAAGCATTGGCGGAGGACCTAAGTGGTGAGGTTGACTTTGATGAGCTGACAGCGACCCTCGGCTTGGAAGGTACGGCTGTGGCGCGCTTGCTGCTATCGCTGTTTGAGTCCGCTGTGCGTATGGGCGCTTCCGATGTCCATATAGAGCCCCAGGAAGCCGGCTTGCAGATTCGTGTGCGCATGGATGGCGTGTTACAAATCCAAATGCTCGCAGACAATCGCAGTGGTGGTGCGTTGACCCAGCGCCTCAAGCTGATGGCCGGGCTTGATATCTCTGAAAAGCGCCTGCCCCAGGATGGCAGTTTCAGGGTACGCCTCAATGATCACACCATTGATGTGCGCCTGTCCACGCTGCCAACTATTTACGGTCAGTCCGTGGTGATGCGTCTTCTCAATCAGGATTTAGGCATCCGCGGTCTAGATGATCTGGGTATGCCAGAAGTCATGCTCAAGCGCTTTCGCAAAGTATTGACGCGCAATCTCGGACTGGTGTTGGTTACTGGGCCTACAGGTTCTGGAAAAAGCACCACCCTGCATGCGGCGTTGCTTGAAATTAATGATGTAGGTTTGAAAATTATCAGTGTCGAAGATCCGGTGGAATACCGAGTGCCCGGTATCACCCAAGTCGAGGTCAACGAAAAGATCGACCTGACCTTTGCCCGTGCCTTGCGGTCTATTTTACGTCAAGATCCAGACATTCTTCTGGTGGGTGAAATCCGCGACGACGAAACAGCAGAAATTTGCCTGCGCTCTGCTATGACAGGTCATTTGGTGTTATCTACCCTGCACACTAGGGACGCCATGAGTACGCCCTTTCGGCTGTTGGATATGGCTGTGCAACCCTTTATGGTGGCCACATCCTTGCAAGCCGTTATCGCCCAGCGTTTGGTGCGCCTCAATTGCCTGGAATGTATTGAGCCCAGAGTTGCCAGTGCACAGGAACAGGTGTGGTTGAACGCAATGCTTAAACCCGGCGATTCACTATCACCCAAGGGTGGCCATGGCTGTTTAGCCTGTAATGGCAGTGGTTATCTAGGCCGGCAAGGCGTCTACGAATGGCTTGAAATGGATGCTGTCTTAGTTTTAGCCGCATCTCATTCAGATCCGACGGCTTTTGTGGAGGCCGCGCGCCAGCGCATGGCTGGGCACACCCTGGCCGATCATGCCTTAGAATTGGTGCGTCAGGGACGAACCTCTCTGGCCGAGGCGCTGCGGGTTGGTTTCGACACGGGCCAAGACTCATGAGCTCCCCAGCAAATTATGCTTGGCGTGGTCGCAATGCCGGCGGTCAGGTGGTCGAAGGTCAGCTCGAAGCCGTCAGTGAAGGCGACGCGGTTGACCAACTGCAAGCTATGGCCGTGGTGCCTATTCACATTGCCGCCTCCGGAGCAAAGACTCATAGCGGCACAGCCAGCTGGCTAACCCGGGTGAAAAGCTATTTAAGCCGCCTAGACAAATGGGTAGCTCTAGCCAGCCAAAAACCCATTTTGACCGAAGATCTTCTGATGTTCACACGCCAGATGTACACCCTCAGCAAAGCCGGTGTGCCTATCATGCGCGGCCTCGAAGCGTTGAAGTTTTCGGCGGTGAAACCCGCCATGCTAGATGTGCTAAACGATATTTTCTTCAATCTGCAACAGGGGAAAAATTTGTCCACGGCGATCGATACCCACCCCAAGGTGTTTGGCTCCTTTTATGTCTCTATGGTTAAAAGCGGTGAAATGACAGGCAGGCTTACTGAGGTGTTTTTGCGCATGCATGCCCACATTGCCTTCGAACATGATGTCAGAGGACGTATCAAACAGGCCATACGCTACCCCATGTACGTCATGGGTGCTCTGGCAACTGCATTGGTCGTCATTAATGTTTTCGTAATGCCTGGATTTTCCGAAGTCTATGATGGGCTCGAAGCAGACCTACCCATTATCACTCGCGGATTGCTCACCTTCTCCGAGCTGATGGTGTCCTGGTGGCCATTGCTACTTTTCCTGGCTGTTGCTATATGGCTATCAGTTAAAGGCGTTTTACGCACGCCTGTGGGCTGCTATTACTGGGACCGCCTTAAAATCAGATTACCCATCATCGGCGATATCATCCTGAAATCCACCCTGGCCCGCTTTGCACACGGCTTGGCCCTCTCTAACCAGAGCGGCGTACCGCTAGTGCAGTCCCTTTCATTGGTGGCTGAAACAGTGAACAACACTTATGTCGGTGGACGCATTAGAAAGATGCGTCAAGGAATTGAACGCGGCAAGAGCATCGCTTTCTGCTCTGATGCCACGGGCATATTCGAGCCAGTGGCGCTACAAATGATCGCAGTGGGTGAAGAGTCCGGCCAGCTCGATGAGATGCTAATTGAGCTTGCGGACATGTATGAGCGCGAAACTGACTACAGCATCAAAGCCATGACCGCGGCCATCGAGCCTATTTTGGTGGTCTTTATAGGAGCGATGGTGCTTCTGCTGGCGCTCGGCGTCTATTTGCCCATGTGGGACCTAGGCGGGGCAGTAGGCGGCACATAGAAGTGGTCAAGCGCTAGAAAACTCGCGAACCAGGCCAGACGCCAAAGGAGCCATCTTAACCTTCCAGAGTGGATAATCCCCTGCGGCTAAAAGAATTGATTGTCGACCTAAAGGGAGGCTGACCTAGTATATGAATAGCTCCTAAAAGGCTCATTGAAATTTTTAACGCTTATTTTTATATAAAAAATAATACTACAAAGCGAATTATTTTTTTAATGACTAACAATCTAACTGAAATTTAATTTCTACCATAAAAGCTAATAAAATTGGTACTTTAGATCCAGAGTTAGACTCCATATAAAATGTAATGCAGCTGAAATACTAACTGAATTTAGTAAATAATTGTTATTATTTTTACTAGTAAATTATTAAAAAAACAAAATATATAAAGTATAAATAGCAATATATCCACTATAAAGTAAAGGGAATTTGTACGGATTTTGAATATTGATAAATATTCAAATCTATGCATATGTGGTGAATTACTTATGTTTCAATCGCGAAATGAGGGGAGTGCCAGCGTGGCGCCTTCTAGAAATATATTTTTTATTTGGAGTTGAGATGCAAAAATTATTACGCAAGTTTAAAGGACAGCGCCGTTCTAGCGGTTTCACCCTGGTCGAATTAGTTGTTGTGGTTTCAATCGTCGGCGTATTAGCTGCTGTCGCAACACCCAAGCTTTTAGATGTAGGTAAGAGTGCGCGACAGACCTCATTGGATGCGGTAGCCGCCCAACTGGGTGCTGGCTCCGTAGGTAACTTCACTAAGCGCGCAGCCGAGGGACAGGATGGAGGTGTGCCGACACTAACTTGCGCCTCAGCAGAAGATACGCTTGCGAATGACCTCGACCCTCTTATCTACACTTTTACCGCAGGCAGCGATAACACGGCTCAGGGCACAGGTACTTTTGCTGCAGGCATAATCGAAGATTGCTACCTGTATACGAAAGAGCCTCCTCAGCTTGAAAGTCTGTTTGTGCTTTATCCAACACTGGCGAATGAGTTGTAAGATCTAGTGATGTTATATGGCCAATGTATTTTAGTATTTATAATTTAATCTAAGCATGTTGAGTGTTGTTAGATGCAGCCAGCTAGATGTGACTAGCAGCTGTGGCTGACGCAAAGAGTGCTTTAAAGGAGTCGATATGAAAAATTTATTACGTAAGTCTAACGGACAGCGCCGTTCTAGCGGTTTCACTCTGGTTGAACTAGTTGTCGTGGTTGCGGTCGTAGGCGTCTTAGGCGCCGTCGCTGTACCCAAGCTGGTGGACGTGGGTGGCAACGCTCGCGATACTGCATTACTTCAGGTGGCCGGTTCGCTGGCTGCTGGCTCAGCGACCAACTATGCTAAGCGTCAAGCTGGTGGGTACACTAAAGGTTTTACAGTGGCCAAATGTGAGGATGTGGCCGCCGGGCTGGGAGGAGGAGGTTTGGATGCCGACTTTACATTAGAAAACCCTGATGGTGCGACTGCCCAGACTCCTCTTATAAAAACAGCTACGAATGACTGCATTTTATATACCACCTCGAAGCCAATTGCCTCACAGTCATTTAAAGTTTACTTCACGGCTACCGATGCGCAGTTTGACACTGAAGCCGCGGCTGTAACGCAGTGTGGCGTCGCGAGCCCCACGCTCAGCCTCGATAACGCCTTTGTGGCAACTGATGGGAATTCTGGCTTTGTTCGTGCCGATAATTGCTTGACGAACCAGCAAATCTAGCCTTTGCGCTTTTTGTCACACCAGCTATTAACTGCAGTAAGGCCATCGGACGTCTTAGTCTCACACCGAGACGTCCTTGCCTAGGCGTTGATGTTGCCAGCAGTTATGTCAATATTCATATTGGCGCACACGTCAGGCAAACCCGTTTATCAATGCAGGTTCAATGCGATGCGTTTGCCAGCCCGTAAGAAACCGCCTCAGCTCGGCTTTACTTTGCTCGAGTTGGTGGTGGTTATTGGTATTCTCGGCGTCCTGTCGGTCTCTATTCTCCCCACTTCTGTTGACAGTAACGCTTTCTACACACGCGGTTTTCACGATGAAACTCTGGCGCTGTTGCGCTATGCGCAGAAGTCGGCCATTGCTCAGCGGCGCAGGGTGTGCGTGGAATTTTCCGGCAGCGAAGGTGCCTCTCTGCGCATTGCGGAAACAGCGGCCACGTCAACCTGTAGCCAGGACTTGCATGGCCCGGCCGGGGGCAGTAATCCAATCGCATCAATTACCGCTCAGTCCGATGTGGCATACAGCACCCCACCTAATAATTTTAACTTTGACGGACTCGGACAGCCGGTAGATGGGTCCGGTTCTCTCGCGGCCACTCAAACCATTCAGGTAGCCAACGCGTCCAAGAGCATCACTATTGAAACGATCACTGGCTATGTCCATGAATAAGGCCAACCAACGCGGCTACTTACTGCTAGAACTGGTGCTCTTTATTTTGGTGACAAGTGTTGGGCTAGCCGGGATTCTAGCGGTTATGAATATGACTGTTCAATCCTCGACCGACCCGATGATCCGCAAGCAGGCATTGGTCCTGGCGGAGTCAATTCTGGACGAGGTTTTGCAAAAGGAATACGCAGATACGGATCCGCTTGGCGTGCCGGGCAATGAAACCACCCGTGCCACCATGGACGATGTAGATGACTATAACGGCACGACTGAGTCCATTTTCACCGATTGGCCAGAGGCGCTAGACAGTTATGAGACAACCATTACTGTTGTGACCAACGATCTCGACGGCGCTAGTCTAGTACCGATGAAAAAAGTGACTGTGACAGTCACCGGTCGCGGTCAGGTCATTTCCCTGTCAGGCTACAGGGCGGACTACTAGCCATGCCATCACCACGTAATCAGCAGGGCTCCAGCCTACTTGAAATGGTTATCGTGATCGCCATTATCGCCGTGATCAGCGCCACAGTTGCGGTTTTCGTAAAAGCCCCGGTGGATGGATACTTCGACAGTCTTAGGCGAGCTGCCTTAAGCGACACAGCGGATACGGCGGTACGGCGTATGGCGCGGGACATTCGTAAAGCTCTGCCTAACAGCGTGCGCATCCCCTATCCTGACGCCCAGTGCCTTGAACTGATTCCCACCAAAATGGGCGGCCGCTACCGCGGTGCCGTTGGCCTAGCCGCCTACGGCAATATTCTGAATTTTGTGGCGCTGGATAGCAGCTTCAATATGATCGGGCGCAACAGCGACCTATTAGAAGACCAGCAAATTCAAGTCAATGACCTGGTTGCAGTTTATAACCTGGGTGTTCCCGGCGCCGACGCCTATTTGGCAGAAAATACGTCGCCGGTTGTGGCTGTGGTGGATGGTCTTGAGACGGTCATCACCATTGTTCCTAAGTTATTCCCCCTAGCCTCCGGCGGTAAACGCTTTCACGTTATTCCAGCGGACGAAAACGTGGTCGCCTATGTGTGCGACGATGAGGGCAAGTTACGGCGCACCGTCAGGCCATTTGGGGATAGCGACTGCCCAGCGACTGGTCCCATTCTGGCCAGTAATGTAAGCGCCTGCAGCTTTGTTCACGACGTCTCAGATTTACAGCAAAATGCACCGGCGCAGCTAAGTATTACTCTCACTGACAGCGACGAATCAGTGAGCCTTTACATGCAAGTCTATGTGAACAACACACCATGACGGGCATTCGCTCATTGGAGCGTGGTTTCACCACTATCATGGCGCTATTTCTGTTGCTGGTTCTAACAGCCATGGGCGGCTACATGCTCACCTTTTCGAAAACCCAACAATTGACCTCGGCGCAAGATGTCTTGGGTTCCAAGGCATATTGGGCCGCCCGTGGCGGCTTGGAGTGGGCCATGGGATACGTCATACGTCAGCCCATTGCAACGGCAGCCTGCCCGGCTTCGCCCACTAATTTGCCCGGCGGTACGGCTGTATTTGACGGAGGCTTCACTGTGGTCCTCACCTGCACCATGCAGGCATTTACCGAGGGCTTGCCGATTGCCAAGAACAAAAAACTGTTTTTTTTCACCTCGGTTGCCACTAATGCAAACCAGCCTGGCAACGTCGGCTTTATTGAGCGTAGCCTGTCCGGGAGTGTCAACAAATGAAATCGGTTCGCAAAGGTTGGAGTCAGCTTAAATCCGCCCTGATGGGCGCTATGTTCTGCATGCTGATGGCCAGCGCAACGGTGCATGCCACCGCCATTGCTTTTGGCGGTGCCGTCATAGCAGGCTGCACGCTCTCCGGCAAGACCTACACCTGCGCCTCGAGCCCTACCACTTACACCGACGCCGTTGCTGTTGGCGCAGACTACATAGTCACCATTACCGGCTCCGGTGATCTCCACGCGTTTACCGCTGCACTGGGCGTCAACGGTGTGGTCAACGGCAATTTGATCTCGGCCTCTACCGTGGCCCTGGGTGTAGGGGCCTACGTGACTGGAGACCTGACGGCGGGAACCACTGTGGCGCTGGGTGTGGACGCCTATGTGGTCCGAAACATGACGGCGGGTAGCACTGTGGCTATGGGTGTGGGTTCCTACGTGGGTCGAAACCTGACGGCGGGAACCACAGTGGCCCTGGGGGCAAATTCCTATGTCTGCCTGAATCTCTCAGCGCTCACGGTAGCCATGGGTGCAGGTGCCTTTGTGCATCGAAACCTAACAGCAACGACGGCGACTCTGGGTGCGGGTGCCTATGTGAATCGAGATCTCACCGCCGTGACCGTAACCATTGGAGCCACCGGTTATGTGAATGGTGTTCTGGCGGCGGGAACTACGGCGACCCTGGGTGCTGGAGTCTGTTTTGGCAGTAAAGGGCCAGGAGTAGCGACTTACACCATAGGGGCCGGTGCCGGTGAAGGAGTGTGCCCACTTATTCGCCCCCAGACCAGCTGCTCGGCCATCATCTATGGGCGTGAGAATTATTGAAACCCACGAGATTCCAATTGGGTTCGTCAACTAAGCTGAGGCGGCTGAGTTGCATGGCTGGTCAAGCTAATTTACCTGCCACGAAGACTGTGGATCTAGCTTATGTGATCAAGGTCCTTTTAGAGGCTAAATTATGCTCCAAAACGCCCCTTAAAAATCTAACATGCATAGCGAATTACTCTACTGTAGTAGACAATTATAATAAAAATGCCAGCCTGCTATGAACATCAGCTCTCCCGTGATTAACATTCGAGTTTCTCTGGCCATACCTCTCTTCCAGGCCGTCATCTAAACATGCACTGGCCCTGGGCACGCAAAGCCTCAAATGAGCGATTAATTTTGTCTTGGTCGAACCAGACCTTGGCCTATATTCACGCTCGAACACTCCCAGATGGAAGCCATCGACTACTCAAATCTGGCGTCGAGTCACAGGGCACAGATAGCACCGAAGAATTTGTTGAGCGACTGCAGGCATTGGGACTTAATCGCCTTAACGCTGAGGTTATGCTGCGCTCAGAGCAGTACCAATTTTTGACAGTGGATGCGCCGGCAGTGCCGGATGAAGAGTTGCGCTCAGCGGTCCCTTATCAAATCAAGAGTCTGTTGACCAACAACCTCGACGACGTCACCCTAGATCTTATGCGCGTAGGCAGTGGCCAGCAAGAAAAGCAGTCCGGACAGCTGTTCGTGGTGGCCGCCGACAACCTCCTGATGAGGAATATACTTGCGCTAGGTGAAGCCATGCACTGGCATATAAGCCTGATTGATGTCCAGGAAACTGCTCAGTGCAATCTTCAGACTGCCCTGGCTGAAGAAGACGGCCGTGCTACTGCCGCATTGGTATCATCAAGCCAGAACTCAATGATTTTGACCATTAGCGCCCATGGCCAACTGTTTTACACAGGGCAGTATGATTTGCCAGAAGAGTCATTGGTGATGCCCTTGGAGCCTGGTAACCAGGCAACTGCCGAGCCAAGCAATACTATTCGACCTTTTGCCCCAGTGACTGAAGAGATTTCGGACGACAGCGCAACCGAGACGAAATTGCAGGGCTTTCTGTCGAAGGTGCAACGTTCACTGGATATCTGGAATCGTTCATGGGCCAGCATGCCTCTTAACGGAATCCGAGTTTACGCTGGCGACCGCAGTGAAGAATTATCCACTCGGTTTGCACTGGCCTTCGGGCAGACTGTTTTACCCATGGATGTAAGCACCCTGGTTCCCGAATTCGATGAGGGAATCGAGAGTGAAAAAGCACTCTGCCTGCCTTTACTGGGAATACTGATTCGCGCCTCATCAACCCTCATGCCCCAGGGAATCAATCTTCTTAACCAACTTCAGGCGACGCAACAGCGTCATTTTTTGGCTCAGACCATGTTTCAGGCCGCAGTTGTTTGCCTGCTGGTCATTGCCGGCTTCAGCACCTACTGGCTATCGAGCATCGAGAGTGCAGGCGAAGAGGTTAAGCAGTCCATGACACTAACCTCTCAAGAACTCGACAATCTGCAAGCACAGATAAGGCTAAAACAATCCGGCAGCGAGATAAGCTCTGCCTTGGTGCGTGAACTTGAAGCCAGTCGCGCCCAATTACTGCAACGGGAAAGTATAGGACGGCAGCGGCAACTTGGCCGGTTTAGCCCAGGCTGGGGACATGGGGCACGGCTGAGGCTGATCGCAGAGACTATTCCCGCACAGGTTTGGGTGACGGAGATGATCGGCGGTACAGAGCAATTCACGATCAGAGGTTTTACCCTTGGACCAACGGCACTTGGCGAGTGGGTAGCGGTACTTTCTGCTAGCCCCCTTTTTGAAGGGCAAAGGTTATCCGACGTCAATCTTGAGAATACCAGCTCAGCGACGCTCAATAATGCCCGCCCAATGTGGTCGTTTAGTTTGATCAGCCAGATGTCCACGCCGTCGGTTGCCAGCGCGGTATCCCTATGAAACGCCAGTGGCTGAGTATCTGGGATCTGTGGTCTTCGCGTATCAACGCCTGGGAACTGCACCTGCGTCTGTTGTCGTTTTTATCCTTTATTGGCGTCTGCCTACTGCTGGTGTTTTGGCTTTGGTTGTGGCCAGCACAGGCAGTGCTAAAACAGTTGACCGACGATGCCCTCAAGCAAGGGGATGAATTGCAAGCCATGGGCGATAACTTAAAGGCCAAAGCGATGCCTATGGATGACGATCAAGCGCTGGCCGACCAAATTGCTGCCGTTAACATCATGCTCAATCTGACCAACCAAGCCCTTAAAAATGCACAGTCGTTGCAAACTCAGATTCCATTGACTCAGGCCCTGTTTGATGTCTTGCGCCGTTATGAAGGATTAGTACTGCTGCACAAATCCACAGTGACTCCCGACTCGCCAATCGATAACAGCGCCCAAACGGAGACCACTGTCTTGCCTGCTGGGATGACACGCCAGAATGTGCAGTTGACTGTGTCTGGACCCTACCTGGAGTTGATGCTATACGTCGAGGCACTTGAGAGCCAACTGCCCAATATACATTGGACGAGCATGCTAATGAAGAGTGGCAAGCCGCCGACAACCTTAACGCTGAATTTGTTTGAGATAGCTGAGTATCCAAGATGACATATTACCCATCAGGCATGACGACCAAACTGGGGCTGCTCTCTGTCATAGGCTCGGTCATAGGCTCGGTCATGGTCAGTTTATTGTTTTTGGCCTCCGATCCAGTTGCTGGACAGAGTCTCCGTGATCCTACTGTGCCCCCACAGGAGTTAGTGGTAGCCGGCTCGAGCGCAACTGGACTCTTTCAAGGCACTGAGGCTGATGCCCTGACCATTATTGTGCGTAACGGCCGGCCACATTTAGTCATCAATAGATTGTTCTATGCCGAGGGCGAGAAAATTGGCGAAGTGCTTATTGAACGTATTACCGAAACAGAAGTCTGGCTACGCACCGGCGGAGTATTGCGCAAAGTATCGCAGTATCCAGGCATAAAGCGGAGCACGGCAACCCCATGACAACTAATCCTGTTCCCCATCCTCTAAAGGCATGGCACCTATCCTGCCCTAGCCTCTCCTTGTTGAAAAGCTCAACCATGACATTTATTTCCATGACTAGAAAGGCCCTAACATGAACAAAACCGCAGCCGAGGAGCCCATTGCAGTTACGCGCTCTTTCGCAACATTAGGCCTGTATCTTACCGTCTGCCTGAGTCTGCTGACTGGGTGTGCCAATGACCGCGAACTGCGAACGCCTGACGTGGGCGAGGCTATTCGTGCGGTTTTACCGGAGCCCAGAGTAGTCAATCCAGTCGCTGTACCTTTAAGTGTCAGTAACGCGCTGGCAGAGCCAGCACCTCCTATACAACAAAGACTCCCTGAGCCAAAATTGGATCTGCTGGTGAACGATGTACCGGCCCGGGATGTATTTTTGGCCATTGTTGCCGATACCCGCTACAGCATGTTGATGCACCCAGATGTGGCCGGCAGCTTATCCTTGACCCTGCGTGGCGTTACCGTGCTGGAGACTTTGGAGGCTATACGCGACGTCTATGGTTACGATTTCAAAATGGTGGGTCGACGCATCACTGTTTACGCGCCAAGCCTGCAAACGCGGATTTTCACCATCAACTATCCTTACGCAGAACGCACAGGCTCCAGTAGTTTGCGGGTCGCCTCCGGCGGGCTGCAAGGTGACTCAAATCGATCGTCCAGAAGAAACAGCTCAGACGACTCCTCTGACAGTCAAAATGAAAACAGTGTAGTAATGACCTCCTCGCGCACCGACTTCTGGGGCGAGCTCACCGATGCAGTGGAATCCATGCTGCGCGGAGGTGTCGGGCGCAACGTGACCACCAGCCCACAGGCTGGAATTATGGTAGTACGAGCCATGCCTGATGAGTTGCGCCAGGTCGACAGATTTCTCAAAGAGGCGCAGATTGCCGTTGAGCGTCAGGTTATGTTGGAGGTGAAAATTGTTGAAGTTGAGTTGAATGACGGTTTTCAAAGCGGTATTGACTGGTCTGGCCTGGGATCCGGAGGCGGTGTAAGCGGTGCCTTAGGGTCGGTTGGCGGCAATACCACGGGCAATTCTCTGGTCAGTGGTGTGCAGTCGGGGCTGTCCGGTTTTAACGCAGGTGCCGCATCGGCGATCTCCGGAGGCGTTGGACTGCCCTCCGCTGCATCAGGGCTATTCGGTCTAGCACTGGCGGCCGATGGCTTTCAGGCGGTGCTGGGTTTTCTCGAGACCCGCGGTGGCGTGCAGATCCTCAGCAGCCCACGAATTGCGACGCTGAATAACCAGAAGGCTCTGCTCAAGGTGGGCACCGATGAGTTTTTTGTCACCAATGTATCGGGCGGGGGAACTAGCACAGACAATAACAGCAACAATAACTTGAGTGCAGCTCTGCCGACACTCTCACTGACACCTTTCTTCTCAGGTATTTCACTGGATGTAACCCCGCAGGTTGATAGTACCAACAACATCACGCTGCATGTGCGGCCGTCGGTCACCGCGGTCTCTGAAAAGGTCAAAGAAGTCGATCTGGGTACGGTGGGCAATTATCGGCTGCCACTGGCCTCCAGTGCAGTTAACGAATTCGACACTATGGTGCGGATTCAGGATGGCAATATTGTCGCTATTGGCGGATTGATGCAGCTGCAATCCAGTCGCAGATCCTCTGGCATGCCGGGCACGGTCTCGGCACTGCTGGGCAATCGAGTCAGCTCGGGCCGAAAGCGAGAACTAGTGGTTCTGATCAAGCCCACCATCATTCGCAACGCCGAGGACTGGGAAGCCCAAACCCTGCGCACCAGAGCGGCGCTGGATGATATGGAGAATTCACGGGCACGGGTGATTCGCATTGATGGCGCAGATGACGATGCCACACCCAAGATGTTTGCTAAGTGATTTATCTAGGCCATTTTCACCTGCGTGAGGCGCCGTTCTCGATCACGCCGGATACCGATTTTTTCTATCCCCATGAAGAGGCCCAGGCAGCACTCAATATGTTATTGGTGGCGCTGCGCAATGGCGAAGGCTTTCTAAAAATTGTCGGTGAAGTGGGTTGCGGCAAGACCATTCTATGTCGTCAGCTGCTGAAGACGTTGGAGGGCGAATGTATCACCGCCTACATACCCAACCCGTCTCTGGGGCCAGACACTCTGCTGATGGCATTGCTACAGGAATTGGGTGTCGAAGTGCCCCCACCGCTAAACCGTGACAAGGTTTTTAATTCCCTGCGCAGCTGTCTGTTGGAGCATGCAGCGGCTGGAAGGCGTGTGGTGGTCTGTATAGATGAAGCTCAGGCCGCGCCTTTGCGTACCATGGAGAGCCTGCGTCTGCTGTCAAATCTTGAGACCGAAAAACAAAAATTGTTACAGCTTGTATTGTTTGGGCAACCTGAGCTAGACGAAAAGCTCGCGCGCCCCGAGATTCGTCAGTTGTTGCAACGTATCACCTTTAGCGCCTATTTGGGTCCCATGAGGCCCCATCGTGTTCCCGCTTACCTTGAACATCGGATAGCCACGGCGGCTCTGGGCGAAGCCACTGACAGCCAAATATTTCATCTCAACGCGGCAAAAGAATTAGCCCACTTTAGTGGCAGCGTGCCACGTCTGGTCAATCTGCTGGCCAATAAATGTCTAATGTTAGCCTACGGTGAAAAACAGCGTCGCGTCAGCCTGCGCCATGTGCGCTTGGCCGCTGCGGACACCCCGGGGGTTCGCGTTCGCGTCCGCGGCGAAGCGCCCTGGTGGCTATGGGAGGGTGTCTGGCGCTACAAAAGATCAGGCGACCCGAAGGCATCCAATAAACTGTTTAAACATTACTTTTCCCGGAGATCTACGGTGAGTGTAGTTAACAAAATGTTACGCGATATTGACAGTCGGCGATCCGCCGATGAACAGCCAGCCTCAGCAGGGGCCCCGCGCACGGACATGGAAAGCAACACGGTGATCGTCAATGATTCCGGTAAAACTGGATCTGGCGGTCTGTCTCTTGGCGCCCTGTTAGCGTTTGCGGCGATCGTCTTGGCCGGTTCTGCAGGACCCTGGTGGTATCTGAGTGAAAACGGCTTTCTGCCGCGCAACCTAGAGGAGGTGAAGCTTGTCGCGCTCGGTGTGATGAACCAACAGGTGCCAGCAGACAAGCCAGTCGTCACTCTCAATCAACCTGCTGTTGCGGCCACTTTAGTAACTGTGCCGTCTAGCCCTATCGGATCAGCGCAAGCTGATGAGACCAGTATCTCGCAGCTTGCGCCTTTGACATCAAGAGTCGAGACGGTCACGACTCTCAGTTCGCCTTCTGCAACTGTCAGGCCAGAGAGCCTACAACCAGAAGTGGCGATAGGACAAGGGCCCGTTATCTTTAGCTCTACGCCAGTGACGCCTAGTACTAGCAGATTAAACCCAATCAATGCCGCTGGAGCACAACAGGCTGTGCCAATCAGCCAGAAACCAATCAATAAAACGCCACCTACCTTTGTCCCAGTAGCAGTAACAGTACCGATTCCCACCCCCACAGAGGCCGCCCCTCAACCCGAACAGGCCCAGTCACCGGTATTGGAAGCATTAGCTCAAGCACAGAGCCTCTGGAAGTCTGGCTCGCGTCAGGCATCTATGGGTCTGCTGCGCGAAGCATTAGCCGCTGCAGAGCGTGCCAATCCAGTGGGCACACCCTCTGCCGATCATTCGGAATTGGTGCTTCTGGCCCGTGAACTGGCGCGCATGGATTTGATATTGGGCCAGCCTGGTTCAGCTTTGGCATTGCTCCGGCGTCTGGAGCCTGCATTGTTTGGTTTTGCTGATGTCTGGGCGATTCGCGGCAACGCAGCACAGCGTCTCGGGCGTCATCAAGAGTCGGCTACGGCCTATTTGATGGCCTTAAAACTGCGACCCAACGAGCCGCGATGGATGCTCGGTGCAGCGGTATCATTAGCGGCTCAAGGGCAGATTGGCAAAGCGACGGAGCTTGCAGAAAAAGCACGTATTAGCGGGGTGCTTAGCCTCGAAGTTGCAACCTATCTGCGGCAGTTGGGTGTTAACTTACGGGAGATCTGAGGACTGTAAAAAACATTCCATTGAAGACTGGCGAGCTCAAAGCGCCTGCTTACAGAGTTTGATCAGCGCTTCAACACAGGCAATTCGGGTGTAATTGGGTCGAATAATAAACGACAGGCTACGGTGTGGACTGGGTTCACTAAGATGCACTGCAGTAAGCTGATCACTTTGGCGGGTAAGTTGCTCCAGCGCCATCTCTGGGATGAGGGTGGTTCCCAAATTACCCAACACCATCTGCACTAATGTATGCAGGCTAGTGGCCCCAAAGCCATGATTGGCCGTCTGTTCGGGAAAGTTGCAGGCCGCGAGAATATGATCTTTAAGACAGTGCCCTTCACTGAGCAGCATCAGGCGGCTATCAATTAACTCATTACTGGTGATTTCCGTTTGATTGGTGTGCTTTTCACCTTTGAGAGCGATCCAGTAAAAGTCTTCCTGCCAAAATTCTAAACTCAGCAGCCCGTCACAGGGAAAAGGCATTGCCAACACGGCGGTATCGATCTCCCCGCGCTTGACCATATCCACCAATACATGAGATTGCTCTTCGACGATGGTCAGCTGCGCGCCCGGATAAAGCTTGCCGAGTAAGGGGAAAAGCTTCGGCAGAAGATAGGGTGCAATGGTCGGAATCACACCCACAGTAATGGGAAAGCTCAGGGGCAACTGCTGGTTGTCCGCCAACTGCTGCAACTCATTGACCTGAGAGATGATGCTCCGTGCCCGATCTAATATGTCGCGGCCCATGGGTGTTACCAGCACTTTTTTATTGTCGCGCTCAAATATCTGCAACCCCAACTGTTTCTCCAACTCACTCAGCGCTGTGCTCAGTGCCGACTGGCTAATATTGCAATCAGCAGCGGCTTTCTTAAAGTGTAAGCAGCGCTCCACTGCCAGAGCATAGGAAAGTTGTTTTGTCGAAATCATGGAAATATCACCGAAGTTAGCCATGTTATAAAAGATTATTTGTACTGAGAGCACAGTAATCTATTAAATAGAACATAACAATACAAACAATCTACTTTACCGAACCACTCAATCACCTTATATTGCGCGCAGAGTTTAGGAAACAGCGCTGGTGAGACATTGACTAGGCACTAACTCAAAAACACTAACCCCAACAAGGAGCCCACCATGGCACTTATTAACACCCAAGTTAAACCCTTCAATGCATCTGCTTTTAAAGCAGGCGAGTTTGTTGAAGTCTCAGAAAAAGATATTGCTGGCAAGTGGTCGATATTTTTCTTTTACCCAGCCGACTTTACCTTTGTCTGTCCAACTGAGCTTGGCGATGTTGCTGATCACTATGCAGAACTGCAGTCACGTGGTGTGGAAGTTTACTCAGTCTCTACTGATACTCACTTTACGCACAAAGCATGGCACGACTCTTCAGAGACTATCGGCAAAATCGAATACACCATGATTGGCGATCCAACTGGTGAGCTTTGCCGCAATTTCGACGTGATGCGTGAAGGTCAAGGCCTTGCAGATCGCGGTACTTTTGTTGTGGATCCAGACGGCATCATTCAGGCAATGGAAATCACTGCTGAAGGTATTGGCCGTGATGCAGAAGACCTAATGCGCAAAGTTAAAGCTGCCCAGTATGTTGCTGCTCACCCAGGTGAAGTATGTCCAGCTGCATGGAAAGAAGGCGAAGCCACATTGGCTCCCTCTTTAGACCTAGTTGGCAAGATCTAAGCATTTTCTGGATCTAAGTAGTTGCAAGATTGTTTTATTGTACAAGTCCATTAGCAACCTAAATGGCAAGTAAATTAGGCCCTGAGGCTTTCTTTCTCAGGGCCTAATTTTTGACCTCCATTGTTAGCCGCATTAATTGTTAGCCGCATTAATTGTTATCCGAATTTTATCCAGAGGAACCGCACTATGTTAACCAATGAGATCTTACAAGCTGTCAAAGGCTACACCGCCACTATGCAAAAAACGGTGACCTTTGTATTGCAAACCGGTGAGCACGACAAACGTGCGGAACTGTTGACATTTCTAACTGACATCTCAAAGCAGAGTGAGCATATTCAATTTGAAGAACGAGATATGGATGGCTTGCTGCGCAGCCCAATCAGCTTTCTTATGCAAGCTGATGGCATAGATACCGGAATTCGTTTTTCAGGCATCCCCAGCGGTCATGAATTTAACTCGTTGATACTGGCCATATTGCATGCCTCTGGCACCCCATTAAAGCTTGATGACAGCGTTAAAAATATTATTGCTGGCGTCAAAGAAACATTACATTTTGAAGTGTTTATTAGCCTCAGCTGCCACAACTGCCCAGATGTTGTGCAGTCACTGAATCAGTTTGCCCTGCTCAACCCCAACATCAGCACCGAGATGGTCGATGGCGGCCACTACCAGGCACTGATTAAAGAGCGCGATATTCAAGGTGTGCCTAGCGTCTATCTGAATGGCGAACTGTTTGCCAACGGTAAAGTGGATACCGCACAGCTAATCGACAAGTTGATCCAACGCGCACCACCAGCGACGCTGAACAGCAGTGATCAACCGTCACTGCCGCTGCAAGACGTGACCATTATTGGCGGCGGCCCAGCAGGAGCCAGTGCAGCGATTTACAGTGCCCGTAAAGGTTTAAAAGTAACTTTGATCGCTGACCGTATTGGCGGCCAGTTAAAAGATACCATGGGCATTGAGAACTTTATCTCAGTGACTAAAACCACTGGTCCAGAATTATCCGGTGCTCTGCAATCGCACATGAATGAATATGAAATTACCTTTAAAGAATATCTTAGAGTCACAGAGGTTGAGGGTGGCGATATCAAGACAGTCACTCTCTCCTCAGGTGAAAAGATCTTCACCAAAACCCTGATTATTGCCACTGGCGCCAATTGGCGCGAGCTGGGTGTACCGGGTGAAAAGGAGAATGTCGGCAATGGCGTTGCCTACTGCCCTCACTGTGACGGCCCCTTCTTTAAGGGCAAAGACGTTGCGGTAATTGGTGGCGGTAACTCTGGAATAGAGGCAGCATTGGATCTAGCGGGCATGGTTAAATCGGTTAACGTGTTTGAGTTTATGCCGGATCTTAAAGCCGACCAAATACTGGTTGATAAGGCTATGGCCAAGCCCAACATTACGATTCACAAAAATGTCGCCACCAAAGAGATCACTGCCACTAATGGCAAGGTCTCAGCGATTGAATATATTGATCGCGCTACCAATACTGAACACAGTCTCAAGCTGGATGGCATTTTTGTCCAGATTGGCCTGATACCCAATAGTGTCTTTTTGGGAGATCTGGTTGAGAAAACACGCTTTGGTGAGGTGGTGATCAATGAGAAATGCCAAACATCTGAAGCTGGTATTTTCGCCTGCGGTGATGTGACTACTGTGCCCTATAAACAGATTATTATTTCTATGGGAGAAGGTTCGAAAGCCTCATTGGCCTCCTTCGAATACTTGATGACTGAAGGGGATAGGCTTGAGGAGCTGTTTTACAGTGAGACTGTTGAAGAGCTAGCTATTGCGTCTTAGGCTGTTATACCCGCAGTAGAACAGTATCAATGTCCCGCCCGCTTCATTTGCGGCGGGACATTTTTTATAACCATCAGGTTAGATTCTTATCTCAGCGGCAAAGACTTTTATCCCGATCGTAAAAAACTGTTATCTCGACGGCAGACTACTTTCATCGCGAAGTTAGTGGAGGGACCTCAACTAGCCTGCAGGAGATCCTTCGGCTTCGCTCAGGATGACAACTTGGTCATTGTTATCGGCCTCACCGAAGCATGGCATTTCAGCCCAGCCCCACTCTGTCATCTCGACAGAGCATAGCAACGAGTGATCTCACCAGCTTGCAGGAGATTCTTCGGCTTCGCTCAGGGTGACGAAGCGGCCGCTATTGGCAGGCTTTTAGTTATTGAGGAATAGAATTAACGATCTCCACAACAGCCGGGTGTTTGATCTTCCGCTCTGGGGAAATAATATAATAGCGATCGATACACTCTTCCGCTCGACCAATAATTTCCACAGCATATTGCGAGGCAATATATTTCTCGATAATAGTTGGCGCGGAAAACACACCATAGCCTTCCTGGCCAAATGATTTCATCAGCGCGCTGTCATCAAATTCCGCAACTATAGTAGGCGTCACCCCGACCTTATCCAGCCACATTATCAGACGCTGTCGAACTGCCGACTTTTTGCTTTGCATAAGAAATGGCTGAGATGACAGAGACTGGGGAAATCCGTCCCTATATTCTGCGGCAACCGCTTTGGTGGCAAAAAACGTCAGGCCACTCTCAGCAATTTGGTGGGTATAGGCTTTGATGTGTCCACCGGGCTCCAATGGCTGATCGGTGATAATTAAGTCGAGTTTATTAACCGCTAACGACGCCAATAGGCTTATCTGATCCCCCTCGTGACACACCAGCCGGATGGATTCATTCATTTTTAGCGCCGGTTTCAGTAGCTGATGAGCCAACACCTTGGGAATCACGTCGGTAATGCCTACAGACAGGGTTTGCCATGAGATCGGGCGCTGAGTTTTTAGCACATTGCTCAGTTCATCACCGAGCTGAAATATCTCCTCAGCATGACTGTATATCAGGCGGCCCATATCTGATAGCTGTAAGGTTTTGCCTTTTCTGTCGAACAGATTGACGCCGATTTGAGCCTCAAACTTTGTGATTTGGCCACTAATAGTCTGGGGAGTGAGATGCAGGCTAGCGCTGGCCTTAGCAATGCTGCCCTCTCGAGCCACGATAAAAAAGTAATAGAGGTGGTTGTAATTCAGTGGTGTCATAAGCTTCTGGACTCTTCGTAAAATTCGAACATATCGCGCACTTTATTCGAATTTACAGAACTGATCAAGACGTCTACATTTAGCGCCTTCTAAATCACTAAGTAATTTTACCTATTATGATTCACCGGCAACTGCCTTACCTATTTAAGAAACTTCTGAGTCATGATTCGGCCGGAGGCGTGCTCCTGGTCTTTATGACAATCGTCGCTATGGTGCTGGCTAACAGCCCCTTTGTCGGATTTTATGAAGACTTCTTGGCCACTCCGGTGCAGGTTCGTGTCGGCGACCTGAATATTGCCAAGCCTTTGTTGCTGTGGATTAACGACGGTTTGATGGCGATCTTTTTCTTTTTGATTGGGCTTGAGATCAAAAGAGAAGTGCTCACAGGATCTCTCTCGTCTCCCTCTCAGGTGGTATTGCCCGGTATTGCGGCCGTTGCAGGCATAGCGGCCCCAGCACTGGTCTATCTCTGGTTCAATGGGCAGGATGCGGTTGCCATCGAGGGCTGGGCGATTCCCTCGGCCACCGATATAGCCTTTGCCTTGGGTGTGTTTACGCTTTTCGGTAGTCGCGTTCCGCTATCTTTAAAACTTTTTTTGTTGTCGGTGGCTATTTTTGACGACATTGGCGCAATCATGATTATTGCGCTGTTTTATTCCAGTGACCTCTCAACCCTGTCGCTGATCGTGGCGGGCTCCGGTTTGCTAACCCTGTTCGCCTTTAATCGCCTATCCGTAAGAAGCCAAGCTGCCTACATTATTGTCGGCACAGTGGTCTGGGTCGCGGTGCTGAAATCCGGCGTCCACGCCACATTGGCCGGGTTTGCTATAGCGTGGTTTATCCCCTTGAAACTGAAAAATAACAGCGGCCACGAGATGCTTCCGCATCTGGAACACTCCCTCCATCCCTGGGTCTCCTTCGCTATTCTGCCGCTATTCGCCTTTGCTAATGCCGGTATATCCCTTACTGGTGTTTCCATAGATGCCTTGCTCAACCCAGTGCCCCTGGGCATCGCCGCAGGCCTGTTTATCG
>Ga0302131_1000321_pt1 | contig 29438 bp, 18 predicted proteins | sample CB9_20m_MG_FD_203105 | JGI IMG/M metagenome (GOLD analysis project Ga0302131, IMG submission 203105) | Marine microbial communities from Western Arctic Ocean, Canada - CB9_20m | ecosystem: Environmental > Aquatic > Marine > Oceanic | place: Canada: Western Arctic Ocean | collected 2017-09-19
AGCGCGCGAGCGCGCTATTCGATTGGATGTACGTCGAAAACCCGTCCCGCGATGTCCCAATTTCTTCTCGAACCGAATCGCGGGCGTCGGCGCACAGCTGTGCGCTTTCGCTCGCGACGCGACGCTCGCAGCGCAGATCTGACTTTTTTCCCGATTTCCTCATCCGCATCCTTTCGCGTCGCAGGCGCTCCGGCACACCGACCCGGTCCAGTGGAACGAAGAGTGCAAGAAGCACTGGAGAAAGCTCCACGAAGATCGGCGCTCGAAGCGGGTGGCCAAGGCTGCTAACGCCGCCGCTGCGATCGAGCGCCGCGAGACGGCGGCGGACGAACTCGTCGCCGTCCGAACGACGCAAAGCGCTCCGCCCGCGGCGAGCGACGAGCCCATGTGCTGCGAACCGTGCCCGGTGGATACGACGCCCGAGACCGATCCGGTGTCGCCCAAAAGGACGGGTATTGGTGACAAGCCCTGGTACGTGACGCCCTTCCCGCGCTTGACAGTTTCTTTTCCCCAATCCGTGTTCTTCTTCCTTCGGCGTTCTCGCAAATGCTGACTAAACACGTTTCGTTCGTCTCCGCGCCGTCACAGGAGGGACCCGACGAAAGCGTTACGAGCCAAAAGGTGGATTGACCAGGTACGTCGCGATGCCCACGACCAATCCTCCGTTATCATGTGTGCCCACCACGTGCGCGTAGAACTCACTCTCAAACATTTATTTTCAGGGCATCGACCTGGTCTGCTCTGTTGCCGTTTGCGGCACCGACCAGACCAGTCGGTGGTACGGCAGCAACATCGAAACGAACAAACCGGTCTGCATCACGTGCTACAAACTCCAGTTGGTACCCGCCGACCGCGTGTGCGGCGCCGCCTGCTGCGGCAAGGGCGTGTCCGTTGTGAAGGATTGGCGCCACTCGCAGCGCGACAAGGACAACAAGGACATGTGGTTCTGCAAGTCGTGCTCCGACAAAGAGGTGGGCATTCCCCAATTTCCCCCACTGAACCTCGATGTTCCATCCAGAACCGTTTCGCTAAACGCCTCGACGTTCCACTTTTTATTTTTTCGCAGTCGGTGCAACTCGCGTTGGAAGCGGGGAGGACGTGCGGGAGCTGCCAGGCTACTGAGGTATCTGGCTGGTCCACCTGCGACGACGACGGTCGCTGGACTTGCAACACTTGCTACCTGAAAGAATTCAGGGCGTCAAAAAAGGAGAAGAAGGACTAAGCGTCCACGCTCATCCCCGTTTTCACCCAAAGCACTCCGTCGCGCTTTCGCGATTTCTCCCCCCCTCCCGACGCCCCATGAACCTGAACCGATACGCAACCTGATACGAGACGAAATAAGACGAGATAAAAAGTGACGTAGCCAAGACTTTTATTACTTGTAATAAAAATAAAAATCAATTCACTACAATGTATTGATAGATAAATTATCACACGAGAGTGTCGTCGTCAAAAACGTGTTCCTAAATTATATCTTGTACTGTCGTTTCGTCGCCGCCGCGACGACTTTTCGCGGCAAGCAGACTGATGACAGGAAAGGAACGCGAGGACGAGATTCGTGAAACAAGACACGAACGACGTTTTTATAATAAGTCACGTTCCGCACTCTCACAGCACGAACTTCCGAATCGCTACCGCGACGCCGTCGTCGTCGTTCGTCTCCTCTAAAACGTGCTCTGCCGCACGTTTCGTTTCGGCGCACGCGTTTCCAAGCGCCACGCCGACCGTCGCGCCGCGGAGCATCGAAGCGTCGTTCTCGCCGTCGCCGATCGATACTATTCGTGTTGTTGCAGTCCCCGTCGCGGCCCCTTTCGCGCCTTCGCGCAATCTTAACAACAACGTCTCCAACCCGCGCGCCTTGTCGTGCCCTAACGGCAACACCTCCAGCATCGTCGCCACGGATCGCGTGACACTCGCGCGGCCAGACACCAGCGCTTCCAACCCAGGCCGCAACAAATCAATCTCAGTCGCGGTGGACGCCGCAAGCAAAAGTTTCGAAACGCCGCTGGTCTTTTCGCTTGGTTCGCCATCAGCGCCGCCGTCGTTGTCCGGGATTGCGTCATCGAACCGCGCCGCCCGCGCCGCTAACAACAGCGTATCCACGCAATCCCAAGGCACGCTTGTTGGTTCGTGGAACTTAGCGGTGAGCTCCTTCAACAACGCGTGCGTTTCGGTGCCGACCGTGAAACACTCCTCACCGCAAAACGCGGTCACCGCGGCGCTGGTTTGGGTTTGGGTCGTATCATCCTGTTTAAGCCCGGACCCGCGCTCGCCGTTCGCCATAAACACGTCACGCACCACGTCTTCCCTAAGCGTGGCGCTCGTCAGCACGACCCCGCCCGGTCCTCGCACGTCCAGTCCTTGAAGAAACACCCCGATTGAGTCGGCGCCGGTGACCAGCCCCGGGCCGTCCAGCCCGGCGGTGGCGAGCGCTCTTCGCGCCGCCGGCCGCGCCTTGCCGGTCGCCACGATGACCACGACGCCTTTGCGGGCCACTTCTCGCAGCGCCGCCGCGACCACAGGGGACACCACGCCGTCGTTGTTCAACAGCGTGCCGTCCAAATCCAGGGCTAGTACGTCGCACTGCCGGCTTGCACGGCCCGGGTCGCTAAAATCCAGGGACTGGGAAAACAAAACGGGGTCGTCGTCGACGTCTTCCTCTTCGTCGTCGGCGGCGCGGCTGGTTTCCCCATTATCATCCCGAAAGTCGTGCGCCTCCCCGCGCTCGCCCGCGGTGACGGAGGCGATCAGGCCTTTGAACTTTGTGTCGTCACTCGAGGAATCGCCAGGCGCCGTTTCGCGTCGACCGAGCGCCCTCAGCAGCGCCGTTTCCGCTGCCGACATCGCCGCCGCTTCCGCCTCACCTTCTTCGTGGTCCATCCCCGCCAGGTGCGCGATGCCGTGCACTAGGAGCACCCTGGTTTCGGTGAGCACGTCGTGTCGCATCTCCATCGCTTGTCGCACCGCGGTGTCAAGCGAGATCACGCAGTCCCCCAAAACCACGACGTCCCCAAAGGTTTCCGCCGGGAAGGAAAGCACGTCCGTGGCCTGGTTTTTCCCGCGCCACTCCAAGTTCAGCTCCGCGATGTGCGCGTCCGTGCACAGCGCCACGGAAAGCTCTACGTAGGAGACGTCGTTCGGGCCGTCGGGGAACATCCGGAGGGATAGGTCGTGAAGCACCTGGGCGTCCTCACCAATCGCCGCTGAAGTGGCAAATTTCGTGGCTTCAGCACCGGGCGCTCCGCCGCATTCAATCAACAATTGGATCACGAACCTGGCGTCGTCTTCCAGAATCGCGGCCAGCGCATCCGTTGCCAGCGTCCCGTACCCCGTACTCGGTGGGCCCCCGTGTGTCTCCACCACCAACACGTCAACCCCGACCCGGTCATCGCCCTCACCAAGCGCGAAGTGGAACGGTACGCTGGAGGCGTCGAAATCGTCCTCGTCCTCGTCGTAGTCGTCCTCATCGTCCTCGTCCTCATCATCGTCGTCGTTCGCAACCGCGTCGTCACCCTCATCTTCGGGAGTGTTCGACGCGAGCGCGCGACACGCCACGCCGGTGAGCCACGGGGTCGCGGCCACACGAGCGACGCGGTGGTACGCGCTGCCGCGGTGCTCGTTTCGGGTCACGCAGGATGTCCCAGCGCCCGCGGCCTTGCGTTCGCGACGGAACGACGCGGGCGACAAAGCCGCGAGCGCCGGCGGCGAGCACCGCGCGATGGATACCAGACGCGCGACTCCTCCGCCGACGCCGTTACCGCCGGAAACCCTGAGCCGCGGCGCACGCGCGCGAACGGTCAACGCGCGCGCCACACACGCCACGCGAGCCGCCATACCCGCGATGAGCCGGTCGGGCCCGACAGGGTGCGCGGGCTGCGCGGGTGCGACTGATGGTCTTTTCAAGTGCAACAGAACAAGTTATCGTTGTTTGTTTTTCAGACGTTCGTGCACCATGGCGACGCTCACGCGCGCGTTCGCGGCACCAACGCGTGTGTCTTCACCCGGTGGCCACTCCACGACGCGGCGAACAGGCTTGTGCGTGTCCCCCCTCGCAGCTCGACGCAATTCAAGCCACTTCGCCGGGAGTGCGCCTTCGTCGAGTTTCGTCCGATGTCAAATGTCCGCGTCGGATGCCTTCGCCAAGTACGACCAGGACGCCAAGGATGACGACCAACGGCAGTACGGGGTTTGGGGCACGGACGGTATACGGCAGCGCAGCTCATCGTTCGCGGCGATGGAGCAGGACTGGGAGGCGGCTGTTTTTAAGGTCTGGCAGGAACACGGCGTTGGCGAGGTGATGACGCAACGGCTTCTCATTCTGGGCGCCGAATGGCAAAAAACAAAAGTCAGCCAGCTTTACCGCGACCCGGCCGCGGTGCGTTACGTGATTCAGTCGCTTCACTTGTTGCTTCCCGGGTGTAACCCCCCCGATTTGCTACACACTTGTCCCGAGTTAATGCTCGATTTGTGCGTCAACCAGCGAACCGTGGCGACCCGGGTGGTGGCGCTTCGGGGCGGGCTGGAATCGGTGCCCGGTCTGACCGTCGCCCGCGCGGTCGGTAAGCTCCCCGGGCTGCTCACCAGAGACCCGGGGGATTTGAGTGATTTGCTCACGCAAAACGTCAATGTTGTTATTGATAACGTGGGGTGGCTTCTTGACCCGGCCGGGGTCGCGGTGGTGCTTGAAACGTCTCCCGAAATTCTAACCTGCGCCGACGCCGACGTACTTGACGCGGCGTTCGCGAATTACAAATCCGTATCGTACCAGAAATTGAACGGGACGAAGGGGTGGAGCGCCGCGCTCCACCCAAACTGGGAGTGCTTCGAAAACGAGTCCGAGGAGGTTTTTAGGTTTCGTGATACCGGATGGGAGGAAGCAGGGAAAGAACACGAGACGCGGGGGAAGGAAGAAAAGAGAGAGCATGCGATGGACGGAGCTTCAGAAAGAAAAAATGCTGCAGACAAAAGAAAAAAGGAACACCGACTCCCCTGGCCAACTTGCTACAACACCTTAGGCGAGGACGCGCGGTTTTGCGCCACGCGCCTCAGCGCGGATTACGCGTCGCAAATCGTGACGCCGTTTTTGAGACGAGCGGCGTTGGTTGACAGTCAGAGTTAGGTATCCGTTAGACGTTGTTTCATTTCATTCGTGAATGCGTGTAACCGCATAATCTGACAATAATCGGAGTCACTTCCCTGATACAAAACTCGGAGTCTTCCTCACCAAACAACAGTCTGTGTCTACCGGAACAGGGTTTCGTTCAACCCAGCACCGGTGTCCGCGTCCATCAGGAGCATGGTGCTCAGCAAAATCGCCACGGCGACGAAGGACAGCTCCAAAATTCCCCAGCGCCACGGTTCGGGGTGGAACCCGCCGAGCAAATCACCCACGCTCGGGACGCCGGCGCCCGACCCGGACCCCGCCGGCATCATCGCGACGGGCGGTTTTAAATTCGTGCCGAAAGACTTTTTTGCTTTCGTACCATCCGGTAGTTCGACATCCAGTGACTTGGAGATGTCGTACGCGCTTTCGTACCCGTCCTCAACTACGGGGCCGCCTGCCACCGCCGGGGACTCTCCGCGCATCGTCGCCAGGGATTCCAAACATGCATCCGCCAGGTCGTCGATGAACGTTTTATCCGTGTCAAGCGCGGGCGCCCTTCCCCACCGCTCGATCCCGCTCGCCTGCGCGAGTTCTCGGTACTCCATATCAATCTCTTCCAAGGTTTCGATGTGCTCGCTCACGAAACTCACCGGTACCGCGACCATGGCTTTGGTTCCGTTCTTACCCAAATCACGAATCACGTCGTCTGTGTACGGCTTGAGCCACTCCACCGGCCCGACCCGCGATTGGTACGCCAGGACGTGTTCGTTGTGCACGCCCATTGTTTTCAGCTTGTTCATAATCAACTCCACACACCGCTCCATTTCTTCTTTGTATGGATCACCCGCGGACTCGACGTACGATACGGGGACGCCGTGCGCCGAGAAAAAAATCACAGGCTTGTCATCTTCAAAAAACCCGCGCGCCGGGTTCTCAAGCTCGCCCTTGATGAGCTGCGCCATGGATTGGACGTAACCCGGTCGCTGGTACCAGCTCGGAATCACCGTGTGCTGCATCTCGTCGCGCAAATAAACGTCGTCCTGGAACATCTGTTCCAGCAACCTTAACGACGACCCGCTGGTGCTTATCGAGAACTGCGGGTACAGCGGCAACACGATCAACTGCGTCACGCCGTCCCGTTTGATTTGCTCCACCGCGTCTTCCGTGAACGGCTTCCAGTACCGCATGCCGACGTACACTTTCGTGTCGAGTTCGCCTTTTTTGACCATCGCGTTTTTCATAGCCTCCGCCTGCGCATCCGTGATCCGCCGAAGCGGCGACCCGCCGCCGATTGAGGCGTACGCTTCCCTCGACTTGGGCGCCCTGTTCGCGCTGAGCAGCGCCGCGAGGGGTTGCTGCAGAAATTTAACCGCCCCTGGTAGCCGAATAATGTCCGGGTCCGCGAACAGGTTGAACAGGAAAGGCTGCACGTCCTCTAGCTTCTCGGGGCCGCCCAGGTTTAGTAGGAGGACGCCTACTTTTTCGGGTTTCGTGGGTTTAGTGTTTTCACGGACCCCATCTTTCTCCCCGGACGACGCCCCCACGGACTTTTCGGGGTCCGTGATCGCGTTTCGCTGCGTGGTCTGGCGCGACCGCGGTGCGTGGCTTGTTTTGGGGCTAAGAAAGCACGGAATCAATACGGGTTGTGACCTTTGTTGTGCGCCGTACCCGCGGGGGCCACGCGTGCCTTGCGCGGAAATCATGGCGCCCCGCAAACGGGGCTTTTCCTGGAGAGGCGCCGACGTGGAAGCCTGGGATGCCGTGTGGGAAACGGACGGGCGTGAGGCACGCGACCGCCCTGCGCGGCTCGCGGAAACGCTCGTCACAGCCTGGTTAGACGCGCTGGCGCACACGCAGGGCCCACCACAGGGCATCGCGACGGACATGGCACCCTCGGGGCGACGAAGCGTCGGTGCGATTTCACCGGAAAGCCACTAGCCACGTCGCAGATGGGATAGCGCCGCGTCAGCGTCGACGCGTCAGATTGTCGCTTACGGTCGCTGGATCCTCTGCCCAGACGGTCTGCCACGGTGTCGAGGACGGTAAACGCGCGTCGACGATCGAGACGATCGACGAGTGTCCGTCGTAGTGAGCGTGGCTTTGGTGGGGGGGTCACGCTATCGCACGCCGGCTAGATCTGCGAATAGCGCTGACAGTTGCAGAAAATCAGCCTCGTTTCAAAGAATGGCTGGTGACAGAATGAATGCCGTTGGAAAGCGTTGAATTGCCGCCTCGCGCGACACTCCTGGCGTGCGGGGTACGGCACGCGCGGCGGGTACATCTCGTCCGGACCAGGCGCTGGTTCTCGTCGCCGAAGGGTGGACCGGGCGTTCGGGGTTTGTGTTGCGGGACGAACACGGACGACGCAAACACCCATGGGTATTTTCGTCCCCGTCGAGGTGCAGCACACGGACGTGTGGGATGCTGAGATTGCGCGAGAGGAGGCGCTTACGGAGCCCAACCGAGAATTTACCAACGGTGGGTCGTACCACTTCCGCTCGATCAAGCTGGCGTGTAAATCAGAGCGAGTTCCCGTGGACTGGGAAGGCACGTACGCGTCCTTAACCAGGCTGTTCACGGAGGAGTTCACGCAACACGAAGAGCCGGAAGGCACCAAATTGCTTGATTTGGACGACGCGAGCGGCGGGTGCGTGTCACACGCGAAACGCGCGTTTCGGTTGTGGGATCCAGCCACGCGGCTGGCGTTTGAAAACTTCGTGTTGGACGACGTGAAGGAGGGGGACACGATTCAGGTAAACTTCGAGATGTTCGACGTGATGTTGCTGGCGCTTGATACGGCGGTGCGGACAAAGAAGGCGGCGGCGAAGCGACGGCGAAGGGAAGCCAGCTCAAACGCGCTGACGAACTCGCGGAACCTAAGAGGGCCGAGCAGCGGGGGCAAGAATCACTCGGCGGATTCGTCGGCCCCCACTGCGCTTTCGTCGGCGCGACACGCGAGCGCGAGTTTGTACGCCATGCCGTCCGTGCTTGGCGCGCGACTCATCAACAACATCGGCGGTTTGAGATCCGCCGCGGCGCAAAGGGCGCGGATGGCTTCCGAGAAAAGACGCGCGCTGTTCAACGGGGGGTCTGGACGCGACGGCGCTTCCCGGTGGTCGGAAATGAGTACCCGCGAAAAAACCTGGCTGGTGCTTGACGACCCGGCGTCCGGACCGCTGGCGAGCGCAATCGCGATGTTGTTCCTGGTACTGATCCTGTTCTCCACCACGATGTACTGCTTACAGACGGCGCACGGCATTTACTCACCTGATTTTGAGAAAAGCTCTGTATGGTTCATAAGCGAAGCGTTCTGCATAGGGTGCTTCACCGTGGAACTTGGCGTGCGGCTTTGGGCCGCCCCCGATCGACGTAAATTCGCCAAGGAAGGCATGAACGTCATCGACCTAATCGCCATCGTGCCGTTCTACCTCGATTTGATCGCGCAAGCCGCGAGCAACGGTACGTACTTCTTATATTTCCCAAATATCGCCTCCCTGTTTGCCGATTGGCCAGAGTAATTACTCAGACACATGGCACGAAAGACTGACACTTTTCTTTCCCAATCGCAGGGAACGCAGATGAAATCCCGGGCGTCGGCGTGATACGGGTTTTGCGGCTAGCGCGGTTGTTCAAGCTACTGCGCACGTCGAAAAGCAGCGTGGATCTGTTCGCGGAAACCATGGTCAAATCCTTCAAAGCGCTTAACATGTTGCTGTTGCTTATAACAATCGGTGTGGTTGTTTTTTCGTCGCTCATGTACTTCATCGAACGCGGCCGGTGGAACGGAGTGGGCGGGTACTGGGAGCAGGTGTATTCGTACAATTGTCCCGTGACCGTGACCTCAACCTCGCGGGGGGAACCGAATTCGTTTCTGGAAATCACAAAGCCGCTGTTGCGTGGCAACAGCGCGCTGAATGACACGCAAAACGTACTCACGTACAGCGCGGGTGAGAACAAGCCGTGTGCGTTGCAATCCGTGTCACCCGACGCGACGACCGCGACGTTCCTGTGCGAGTACCCGTACAAGCGCAGCGAATCCTGCGTCTCGATGTACCGCCAGTCCCAGTACGACAGCATCGCGCGCGCGTTTTGGTGGACGTTCGTCACCATGACCACCGTGGGGTACGGGTACGTATGTCAGGCTTTCCCAAATCCTGACACACTGTTTGCCGATTGTCCAGAGTAATTACGAAAGACACATTACGAAAGACTGACACTTTTCCTTTACAATCACAGCGACCAGCTTCCCGATTCCATGCTCGGGAAGGTACGTATTGTTTTACCCAAATTTACCCAAATCCAGGCACACTGTTTGCCCATACACGACTGACACTTCCTTTTATTGGTATCAGGTTTTCGCGGGGCTCGTGATGTGCTTCGGCGTGTTGGTGCTGGCGCTGCCGGTCACCGTGATCGGGAGCAACTTTTCCAACGTGTTTCACCGGAACCTGGCGGAGGAAAAGGCTTGGAAAAAAAAAAAACGCGCTGATTCCCGGCGCCGACTTAACCAGAGCTCCATGAACTCCTCGCCGCAGTTCAGCAGGTTGTCGTCGCTGAATGAAAAAGAGTGATTGGGCTTGTATTGATATTAACTATGACGGAGAGTACCATCAAACTTCCTCATCAGACACTGGGGTCGCAGAGCGCGCCGTCAAAATAAAGCATCTCGTCTCTCCTTTTTTTCTTTCCATTGAGAATTTTTGGTCAACGGTGCTCAACGGGTAGTCGTTAAAATGCGAAATGCGTTCCGTGACGCGCACTTCGGGTCACGCGGCGTCCTCGTCGTTCCCGATGAGCGAGAAGAGCGGTGAGAGTCGGGAGTCGCGCGGGTCGAAAGCGTCCAAGGCTTCCAAGACGTCCAAAACGTCCAAGCGCCGTGACCCGTCTTTGGTTCTGGGAAGTGTCGTGGAACCCACCGATGGGGTGCCGGAATCTAGCAAAGCGGCCGCGGAGACACGCGAGTCACTTCCGGGCGAGGACGGGCCGAGGGTAAGCTCCAGCACTGGGACTGGCGTTAACGCAGCGTCGACGAAGCCGTCCTCGGGGGATGCCGGCCGTGAGCAGCGGCGTGAGCGGTCGGAAAGGTCGCGTGCTGCGACGCCCACATCGTCCGCGGTGTCTGCCGAGGCACGGCCGAAGAAAGCAAAGGCGCTCGTGGTGTCACCCGCGGTGAAAGCCGCGCTGGCGGATTTAGCCGCGGACGCGCGTGCGATTGCGTCGATTCGAGCCGCGCAGGCTGAAACGCGGTTGATAAAGGAAGCGCAGGAGATGGAGCGGGAGGTGGCGGAGGCGAAGGCGGGGGCGAAGGCGAAGGCGAGCGAGGCTACACGAAAACAAGCTCTGCAGGACGAGACGCAAAAAGAAGCGGATACCGAACCACAAAAACACGGCGTGCCAACCGACCAAACGTCCGAAATCCAACGCCAGCTCGCCGAGACCAAACTGGCGTTGCACAGTGCGGACGAATCGCGGCGGTTGTGTCAACGGGACCTGGATATCAAGGCACGCGCCGTGACTGAACGGGAACGCGAGAACGACGAGTTAAAGCGAAGGCTGTTGATGAAGCACGACCGCGACGAACGCGACGCGATGCACGCCGCGATTGACACGGGTGAAATGTTCAACGGCGAAGACGTTTCGAATCCAAGGCCGCATCAAGCCGAGGCGCGACCGTCAGAACCACCAGCAAAAAGTGTATCCAAGTACAAAATGCCCTCCACCGAAACGCGAGCGCAAGGTTCTCTTTCCAACCACGAGGAGATTTTCGAGTTGCATCGGCGTATTTCGAACCTCACCGCGGAGGTGCAGCTTTGCGAAATCGACAAGGAGAAGCTGCGACAGTTGCGCGAGGAAGCGGAACAAAGGCGGAGCGACGCGGAGGCGAAGCACGCCAACGCCGAGGTGGAGCTGGCGCGGTCGCGCGCCGCGATTGGACGCCTGGCGAGTTTGGAAACTGATTTGCACCGGGTCATCGCGAGCAAAGAGGCTGGGGAGGAGAAGCACCGGGCTGAAATACGCGCGTCCACGAGCGAGGCGGAATCTAGGAACGCGAAACTCACCGCGGAGGTTGGGTATTACAAACAGCAGCTTGACAAGAAACGGGAGAAGAAACGGCTTCACAAGCAACAAGCGTTCGAATTAGCGACGAAGCTGAAACAGGCGGTTGATATCGCGAAGCAAACGGCCCGGGACTGCGAACAGGTCATCGCGCGCGTCCACGCGGAGGGTGAGCAACAAGTGACGACCACGATTCGCGAGCACCACGTGCGAAACGAGCAGACGGCGGCGACGGCGGCGGCGGCGGCGGCCACCGCGGCGCAGCTCGCCGAAGCGCTCGAGAAGAAACGCGGGAAGAAGAAGGCGTACAAGACGCAACTTGAGCAAATACACGCAGAGCTTGTTCACGAGAAAAACGAAACCGCGAAGTACCGCGCCGCGCTGGTCAACGCGCGGAAGCTTTACGACAGCGAACGCGTTGGGTACGCCGCGACTTTAGGGCGAACGGAGTTGCAAAACTTGGCGGTCACGGAGACCCAGGCGCGGCGCGTCGCGACTTTAGAGGTGAGGGCCTTTCACAATCACCACGTTCCGCCGGACGGGTCGGCCCGATTACCCTGACTTTTTTCTACTGGTAACTCTTACCAGTGCTAGTAGCAGTTACGAAGTCACACTCCTATACCCTTTCCAATCCCGGATATACACGCGGTCCGAGCGACTGACAGTTTCTTTTTTACAACCAGGACGCTTTGAAACGCGCGGCGAAGGATTACCGGAGGCTCGTTCAGGACGCGAAACCGGTACACGACACCGTCACCGGGCTTACACAGACTCTTGAGAAATCTCAAAAGGAAATCGCGCGACTGGTCGGTAAACTTTCGTTTCTGGAGGACGAAGGCGCGCGGCGGAAAAAGGCGAGCGACGAAACCGCGGTGGAAACCAAAGAGTTACGCGCGAAACTAAGGACGAACGAAATCGATTTCGCGCAGAGGTTGGAGCGCGACCGCCGGGCGTGGGAAAACGCGTCCTCCGCGCGGGGCGAGTACGTCGAGTTCGACCCGTACGCCAGGGGGGTGCGGGACGGACGGCCGACGCAAGGCCCGCGGGGAGGCCGGGTCGAAAAAAGTAACGAAAACGCAGAATCGATTGACGAAAACGCGTCGCTCGTTTGTAAAACCAAACCCAAACCGTTCGGCGCCGGCGTTTCGCTTCGCGCCGCGGGCGTTTCCTCCGCGCACCTGGAGAAAATCGCGCTCCGGGAAAAGCGCGCGTACGCGCAGCGACAGAAAGACCTGGGCATGGGGGAAAGGGCGGAGTACCTTTCCAGTGAGTGAGGGTTCGAGGGAGGTGATCTTACGAGCGAGGGTTCAAGGGAGAGTGGCGGCGGACGAAGGACGCGAAGGACGAAGGACGCGAAGGACGAAGGACGCGAAGGACGAAGGACGCGAAGGACGAAGGACGCGGAGATCGCGCATCCCGTGCGTACCGACTCGTTTACGATCCAGTAGTCCGCAAAGGTTTTCCTTAAAACGGGTACCTCTTTCCTTTTTTCAACCACACGATTTCAGCAGGGACCAACCCTAAACCCGGCGGCACCGCCTGCGTCGTGTTCACCGGCTGCGCGTACGGGTCTTCAAACTTTTGAATCACGAAATCAAACGGGCCGTTCATTTTCGGGTACAAACGCTTCACCTCCGCTAAAAGCGGCTCGATTCGCTGCAGCAAAACCGTCTTCGCCACGTCGCTGGATTCCTTATCGTCCCGGCCTTTCGGCACTTGCAACACCCCGACGCCGTTCCACGTGACGTGCGCGCGGCCCGTCTTTTTGACCAGGACGTTATACGTCGCCGGGTCCTCGTCTTTGGCTTCTGGTTTCGGAAACGCGACGCGAATCAGGAAGGGTGGTGAGTTCGTGCTCGAGGTCACGAGAGAACGAAAAAGCGTGACTGCGTGACCGCGTGACGTGTGACTGCTCAGTTTGCCGGTCTTTGCGACGGAACGGAACACGGTTTGGTTTCGGCGCCGGCGCCGGTTTCGTCCATCGTTGGATAAGAAACGGGTGTCGGTGTCCGGACACGCCAGGCGTCCCTGTTGACACCTTTGCGGCGTGGGTCGATTCGTTCGCGACGCGGATTTTTCCGGGGTGAGGTAGGGTTAAAAGACGCGTTCCTTAGACGTACTGTCGAGCCCTGGCCACTTGTTCACGTCCACCTCCGCGACCACCACCGCGTTTGCCTTTTCGTACTCGGGATCGAACTCCTTCGCCCACGCGCCTTTCTTGCCCGCCACGATAACGAGTCCGCGTTTGTGATTGCCGGGGTTTGAGCGGGGTGCGGTACCGACGGAAGGCGCGACGACCCGGAGTGAAGCGAAGGAAGCGAGCGCGTGCGCCATCGTGCGAAACAAGCGCGCGCGTGCGAATGAGAGGTGCGTTGGCCGAACCAGGGGTGTAGGTAGGACTAGGCACCAAGCTGCAAGCTCCACCTGCCACGTCACAGCAAGTTTTAGATGCTTCCAAATCGTTTTAGAAGGTTCTTATTTGTCGACAGTTCCGAGACGTCGTGGCGCACTTCGCCACGCACGCCGCCATGGGCACGCGCGACAGCTTTCACGGGGGACCGTCCCCTGGGCCGGGGCCGTCCCCAGGGACCGGGGGCGGTCAACGCCACGCGAATGACTCGGGGGCTGAGGATGAGTACGGCGTCGCGGGCGGGTCGCGAACTTCTTTTCCCCCGACCTCCGAAACCACGGGAGAGACCAGTTCTGCCTCGGAAAACACAACCGGAACCCCAAACGCGAAGACGCCTGGCGGTGCGCACCACGACGACACCAAACTTTTATCCAAGCTGACCCTGGACGACGTGGTGGGCCCTCCGCCTGGGGTGTTGGACCCGGGCGGGTTCGAGTTCTCGCCGGATGACCAACACATCGCGTACCTTCACGCGCATTTACCGAAAGACGATGGGGCCGACAAAAACTGGATGCTGTTCGTGATGGACGTGCAGAGTGGCACCCGTCACGCGTGTTTCGACCCTTCCAGCCTTCCAAAGTGCGGCGAGGCGAGCGTGGCAGGGCTGATGCACACCGGTATGGGCGTGACGCGGTACCACTGGGCGAGTGCGACGACGAGCCCTTCGCGGTTGCTGGTCCCACAACCCGAAGCCGCGTACGTGGTGGACGTGGCGAAAATAAACCAATCGACGGACGTCGTGGGCGACGGCACGGACCTCCCCCAAACCACGTACATCTCCCCACCCAGGTGCGTGGTGCGTTCGACCCCGGAGTTTCCTGCGCTTGATGTCAGCATTTCACCCGACGGCGAGTGGGTCGCGTTCGTGAGGGATAGCGAAATCCACGTCGCGCCCACCACCGCGACCGGGTTTGAAACGAAATGCGTGCGTTCCATCCCGGGTGTCCGTGGCGGGTCCACGGAAATGCAGGTGCCCACATCCACAAGAGTCACGCACGGCGCACAAGGCCGGACCTTCGTCACGCACGGCCTCGCCGAGTTCGTCGCCGCGGAGGAGATGCGGAGGGACAGGGGGTTGTGGTGGCACCCGGATTCGTCGAAAATTGCGTTCACGAGGGTGGACAGTTCGAACGTGTCGTTGGTGGACGTGAGAGCCGGCGCGTGCGAGGACGACGGGAACGAATTCGGGCACGTGGGTAGGCGAGGAGCCGTAGGGCCTGGTATCGGGCCTGGTATCGGGCCTGGCATCGGACCCGGTATCGGACCCGGTATCGGACCCGGTATCGGACCCTCGCCTCTACCCGGACCTGGTATCGGGCCGGGCGCGCAGGTCAGCCTGAGCGATCCAGGCCGCGGTACCGACCAAGTCACGGGTACCGGCGCGCGCGTCGCAGGTAATACGCCCGACAACACCCAGGTCCGGGTAGAGCAACACTCGTACCCTTTCGTGGGGGAAACCAACGCGCGGGTTTCGTTGGGGGTGGTGGACGTGTCGCCGGTGACGAAGGCGGCGAGCGGCGGATCCAAACACGGAAACGCCGGTACTCAAAGCGGCGACCCGAACGCATTCGCGGTGACGTGGCTAGATTTGGATTGCGGGGGGGCAAAAGACAAGCGCGTCGTGACAACAACGTCGGCGGGCGATTTGGAGGAGTACTTGTGTTCCGTCACGTGGGTCACGGCGCGGTGCGGTTCCGACGAGCGCGGTAAACACGGAACTACGGAAAAACCCGGTGCGTATTTCCCGTTTACCACATTCCGCTGATTGCTGATTGCCCATACATGACTGACATTTCTTTTTTACAATCGCAGGATTCGAAATTCTCGCGCAAATTCAGAACCGCGCGCAAACCGTCGTGCGCCAGATTCTGTTCAACCCGGACACCGGTGAGCGACGCCCGACGCCGCTCAACGAGGAAACAGTGACGAACACACATGGCGTGGACGATTGCGACGCGTGGGTGAACATCCCCGACCCGCCCACGGTGTTGCGCACGTTCGCGAAACGTGGCGTCGGCGAGTGGGACCCGGGCGACGCCGTGATCGTTTCCGAGCGCGACGGGTACAGGCACCTGTACTTGGTACGGCGAGTCGGGAAGAGTTCTGATTCAGGTGATTCACAAAAAAAAAAACCACCGCGTGTCACCCGTTTGACCAAAGGTGACTGGTGCGTGCACCGCGTGCACGGCGTGGACGAGGAAAAAGGCCATGTGTACTTCACCGCGAACGAACAAAGCCCGCTTGAGCAGCACTTGTACCGGTGCTGCCTGTCCCCGAAAGAAACCGACGATGACCGGGTTGACGGAAGCGACGATGAAAGGAAAGATGAAACGTCTTTGCCATCATCAGGCACGGCGGGTGTGTGCACCACATCACACGCCTTTGCCCTGGAGCGCTTAACCCTGGAACCCGGCGTGCACACGATCGCGCTTAACTACTGCTTCACTCGGATCGTGGACGTGTTCGACGACACCCAGACGCCCCCGGGGGCGAGCTTGGTGCCGATTTTGAAAGAAACCACTTTGGACTGCAACCAGACGACTTCCGGGTTTTCCAAAAAACTGAGTGACTCTAACCGGTCACCCGTCGCGGTCGCCGCCGCCGCGGCTGCGCTGCTCATCGCGGAACGCGCGGAGGTGCTTCTTTGCAAAAACGGCACCGACCAGCTCTGCGCGACGACGGCTTCGTACGCGCAAATCGACGCGCAGTACGTGGCGCCCACTTTGTTTACGGTACGTATTTCCCGACCCAAATCCAACGACTGTTTGCCGGTACGAGACTGACACTTTCTTTCTTTTACGCTCAGTTTCTCGCCGCCGACGGCGTTACGAAGCTGCACGGCGTGGTGTATTTGCCCGACGCGGAAACGTCCGGGCCGCCTCCGTACCCACTGGTCGTCGCCGTATACGGCGGGCCGAACACGCAGATCGTGCGGAACACGTGGGCCCTGACCGCGGACGCGCGGGCGCAGCGCATGCGGGCGAGCGGCGTGGTTACGTTGAAGCTTGATAACCGGGGAAGCGCGAACCGGGGTAAGAAGTTTGAGGGTTTCGTGAGGACAAAAAGTTCGGACTCATCAGGCGCGGGCGCCACGTTGGGTGACGTGGAGGTGCTTGATCAAGTCAGCGGGGTATCTTTCTTGATTGAAAAAGGGTGGGTGGACCCGAATTGTGTGGGCGTCTCGGGCTGGTCCTACGGCGGGTTCCTCGCCGTGAACTGTTTGCTGCGGCGGCCCGACGTTTTCGCCGTCGCGGTGGCGGGCGCGCCGGTCACGGATTGGTCAAAGTACGTCACGCACTACAGCGAGCGGTACCTAGGAGTGCTGTCCCCCGAAACGCAGGGTAGGTACAACGCCAGCAGCTTGGTCAAAAGAGTGGAAGGCATGCCGCAGTTGGACAAACAAGACCGGCTGGGCACACAAAAGCGGCTGCTCCTGGTGCACGGCGCGTCGGACGAAAACGTGCACCTCCGGCACACGAAAGCGCTTTGCCAGGCCCTGGACCAGCACGACGTGATACGAGGCAGGGACGATTTAGGGAGTGGTTCAGGTCACACCGGGGGCGGTTCGAATCCTGACGGCAGTGCCCAAACAGACACACGCAGCGGCGAAAAAATGTCGTACGAGCTTTTGGTCATCGCGGGCGAGAGACACGTCCCGCGCGGGCGAAACGCGCGACGCGCGCTGGAACGACGCGTGTCGTCGTTTCTGCAAAACGCGCTTTGTGTGGCGAATCAATCGTGAGCGTGTTTGCTGCACGGGGTTTTTAGTGTCGTAGCGAAAGTAAAAGTAATCCTTTGGACGCGTCCTTTTTCACCAAGTGAGACCGAGAGCGCGTACGACCGAGCGAGCCGAGAGGTTCGCGACTCCGGCGCCCGCCGCCCCGAACGCGCGTTCGCGGCGAGCGCCGACCGTAAGTAGCGATGTCCTTTAGTCCTTAGCGTTGTTAGTGATGTCCTTTTACGCTGTAGTGTATTAGTAGTGCGTGTTCTTTTTAGTGATGTCACATTACGCGTTAGTGCATAAGTGCCGGCCTATTTCTTCGCCTTCGCCGCCGCTTCCTCCGCCTTCCTCGCCGCCTGCAGCTCGGCCATCATGGACCCCGGCCCGGACAAGTCCGGCCCCGCTTTCTTCATGTCCTCTTCCTGTTTTTTCGATTTCGCCGCGCCATCGTCCAGGATGTGGCAAATAGGATCGCAGTCGTTCGCGTACTTGACGTTGGCCAGCGCCACGGGGGCGGTCAGGGTGAGCACGCCGACTGCGGCGACCAGGGCGAACGCGGTGCTCAGCGTAGTTTTTGTTTTCGTCCGCGATGGCGTATCCAAAGGCACGCGCGTCGGTGTCTTCGCCACGGCCGCGACCGGGCCGAGACGTGTGCGGCGAACGCACGGCACGCGGACGGATCGCGGCGCGGTCACGGCGAACATCTCGGAAATGGAGACGTGCGGCTGCCTGGGGAAGGGGAAGTGAGCGTGGCTGATGACGTCACATTCGCCAAGTACTTTTCAGACTCGTTTCGTAAATCCCGCGCGAGTCCCGCTGAAAAGCTACCTGGTATTCCTCATCATCACCGGCTGTGTTGGTGGCACTCTTAAGGGTCACCCTTGACGCGTTGCGAGACACGCGGCATGGCTGGCGACGACGACGAGTGGGGCTTCGTGCTTAACCTCGCGGATGGGGGTGTTGAGGACGACCCGGCGAGGGAGAGGAAGGGCAACCCCCGGAAGCGCACGGTGTTGAAACCCGAGCGCAAAGGCCGGCACCGCGGGTGGGCGGGGACGCGGAAAGACAAGGTGGGCACCGGTTCGGCGGCCGGGAAGGCGGCGGCGACAAGACGAGAGAACGGGGGTGGTGGCGCAGGTGGCAAAGGCGGTCGTGGCGCAAGCGCGGGCCGAGGGCGTATGGGCAAACAGTCAGGAGGAAGAGGCGCGGCACCGGCGGACTGGTCTCCCGCGCATGCGGATCCCGCCGACGCTTCCGCGGCGGCGGCGGCGAAAACAACGACTCGAGACACGGGCGGTCGCGAGCCTTGGCGCGGCGGCAAGGACAAGACCGGCGGGCGCGGCGGGCGCGGCGGCAACGAGTCTGGCGGCGGGCGAGGCGGGCGGGGGGGAGGTAAGCCCGCCGGCGGCCGGGGGATATCAAGAGAGGTGGAGGTTGCGTCTCGTGAGGGCGACGACGATGCCGATGAAGGCGAGTTCAACGCCGGGGACTGGGCGAGTTTGATGCGCAAGGCAATGACGCCAACGGAGTTGGAGTCGGGCGGGGGGGCGACGCGGGGTGACAAACAGTTAAGCGCCATCGCGACTTCTCGAGTATTCGGCACGGACAACGCGACGTGGGAGGGTTTGGGGTTACCACCGAGGTTGGTTTCGCGGCTGCGAGACGAAACGCTGCACTTCCAGAACCCGACGCGCGTGCAGCGCGCGACGATTCCGCACATGCTAAACGGCCGCGACGTGTTGATACGCGCGGAGACGGGTTCGGGGAAGACGCTGGCGTACATTTGCCCGTTGCTCGCGGTGCTGGGCGCGATGGAACCGCGAGTACAGCGGGAGGACGGCGTACGAGCGCTTGTGATGGTCCCCACGCGCGAGTTAGCGGCGCAGGTCCTCGCGAGCGCGACTGAAATCGCGTCGAAAGCGTTTCACTGGATCAACTGCACGTGCGTGGTGGGCGGGGAGAACAAACAAAAAGAAAAAGCGCGGTTAAGGAAAGGTGTTACCCTGCTAATAGCCACGCCGGGTAGGCTGCTGGACCATTTGCAAAGCACGCAGGCGCTGAAAGCGGATTTACTGCGGTGGCTAATCCTGGACGAAGCGGATCGCCTATTGGACCTGGGGTTCGAAGAGGACCTCAACGCGATTCTGGCGGATATCAACCGCCGGACGGACAACGCGCGAAGGTGCACCGCCCTGCTATCCGCCACGCTCACCAGCGGTACCTCACGGTTGATAGACCTCGCAATGACCGACCCGGTGGTGGTTGAAATCGACAGCGAGGACGTGGAGGAGGTGCCTGTCGGGGGGGGCGGTACCAGGGGCGACAAAACGACGGTAACCACCGCAAACGCGGCAAACGCGGACACGGCAAACAAAGCCGCCGATCGAAAAACAACCCCGCGGCTCAGAATGCCCGCGCAGCTAAGGCACACCGCGGTCGAGGTCCCCGCGAAGGCGCGGCTCGCGACCCTAGCCGGTTTGCTCGCCGGCTGGATGCGCGGCGCCGTGCCGAAAGTCATGGTGTTTCTGAACTCGTGCGAAAGCGTGGAGTTCCATTACAACGTGTTGACCTGGCTGGCGGGGAACAAGGTCAGTGATAGCGGGATCCCGGTTGGTAGCAGCAACACCCAGGGTGGGATCCCTGCGTACTCCGTGTTTCGCTTACACGGCGTGATGTCTCAAGCGGACCGACGGGCGGTGTACGAAGGCTTCGGCGACGCCGCGGCGGGGGTTTTGCTGTGCACCGACGTCGGCGCGCGAGGGCTCGATTTCGAAAACGTCGGTGCCACCGTGCAGGTCGACCCGCCCAGCGACACGGACGTGTACGTGCACCGCGTGGGTAGAGCGGCGAGGCTGGGCCAGGACGGCGAGGCTGTTTTGTTTCTGCAACCAAGGGAGGTGGAGTACGCCACGGTTTTGTCCGAGCTGGGGGTCAGTTTCGGCGCCGCGTCCGTGACGGCTATGCTGGACGTGTTGGAACACGGGCTCCCTGACGACGGCAAAAACGGCTCTGAACACAAAAACAAAAAAGTCGAACCCCGCGACGCGAAGCGGTACGAGCGGGACCCGCATCTTCACCCCGCCGCGGTGAAGCTCCAGAAACGTTTACACCACGAAGTAAGCACGGATAAGACGCTAGGTACCCTCGCCAAGGATGCGTTCCGGTCGCACGTAAGAGCGTACGCGACGTTCCCGTCGCACTTGAAACACATCTTCCACGTCAAGCGCCTTCATCTCGGGCACGTCGCCGCGGCGTTCGGGTTGAAGGAAGCGCCTGGTTTGATCGGGAAGAGCGTTACTCGGGAACGGCTGCAACTCGCGAAAGACAAGAAACGCAAAGACCAGGTGAAACAAAAGAAAGACCAAAAGGAGAAACGGAAACGACGGGTGGAGGGGAAAACCGCGCCGCGGAAAGCGGCGCGGGGCGTGATCGTGGGGGCGTAGGTGGTTTTTTTTTAAAGAAAATCCTTCTTTTTGTATTGTCAGCAGTAATACTATTGTACAGCTGGTGTCTGTGCCGAGTTTTTGACCCGTCGGCCGAGTAGTCACTCCCGCAAGTGTTGTATCTTCGCGAATCGTCCGCCGACCGAATCATCCCCCCCACCCTCCTCGTCGTTCTTCTTCGTAGTCCCACCCGCGGTCGTGTCGGTTCCTGTCCGCGTCCCTCCACGTATAGAGCAAGTAACCTACGACACCCGCGAACGCGAGACACCAAAACGCCCCTTTCACGTTGATCAAAACGACCTGTACCAGCTGTACATGAGTAAACCCCAAAACGCCAAGACGAAAAGAAGAAGCACGGTTTTTGAGAGAAATGTAACCGCGAGGTCGAACGCCTGGAGGCGCGCGGTCAGCGAACGGTGCGTGTGTATGGTAAGGATGTGAATGTCGCGGCGAGAAAATTCGAGAAGCGCGTTTCAAAAACCAAAAAGCAGCCAAAAAATAAAGCCGAAAACAAAGGGCGACGTACCATGCACGTCACCACGATCGGTCGCGTGAGTATCCACAGCAGCCACACGCACGGGTTCCGGCTTCCCCAACAGATTTGGTGTCTTCTTGGGTCGTCTATTTCGAAGCGAAGGGATTCGTTTTCGGTTTCGTCGTCGTCCGCGTTATTCGCGCGGGTTTGTCGCGCGTCGGCGCGAATCGCGTCAGGGGAGGCGCCGTTCAGCACCAGCAGCGCCCTTCGCGTTTGCCTCGCGCGCCGTCGCGCCGTCACGAGGTCCTGTTGAATTTGTTTCAAACCGAGCATTTCCTGCAAGCACACTTACGATGAATAAAAGAAAGTGTCAGTCTTTCGTAATGTGTATTACGTAATTACTCTGGACAATCGGCAAACAGTGTGCCTGGATTTGGGAAAGCCCCGAGACGTACCTTCGCACGTCAGTTGGTGGTCCGCGGCCACCGCGCCGTCTCGTTTGGTCAGGTACTCCTTCGCGCAGGACCGGTGCATGTACCCGCTGACGCACGCGCACCCCAGGTGTGTAGCCTCGCCGCTGTCGCTTAACTCGCTTTGATGTATCGCATCCATGCAGATGCGACAGATAGACACGTTTGTTGACGCCTGCGATGACTCTTTTTGTGTTTTTACCGAAACTTTTTGTTCCAAACTCTCCGGACTTTCCTTAACCGTCTCCTTCGTCTCGCCCCCTCCCTGAAGTACCACCACCTCGTGCAGCTCGCCGTGGTCCGCCACGGGCGCTTCGGTCTCTGATGACGTGGAACTCGAGGTGGGCGAGAGCACAACACGCCGCCCGGGCGTGCTTGGCGCAACCGACTCGTTTGGGTCGTGGCCCACCAAAGTCTCGTTCGCCGCGCGTCCCCGAAACGCGGCACTTCCCGTGTTTTCCCTTTCCCCCCGACCGGCTTCGCGGGTGGAAACCATCTTCGCGTGAGCACGCGTGCCTCGCGCGTCGCCGCGTCGGAGCAGGTCGTCGCGTCGCGCGGAGTGGAAACGCGCACGCGAGCGTGACCCCTCGAATGCCGCGCGTGCCGGACGATAGTAACCCGCGGGTGAGAAGCGACTAAGCGTCTAAGAAACAACGACCTTTCGGTTCGTTTTGGTCAGACGCGATTTCGTCGGCCCTTCCCGTGGGGTCGCTCTGTATGGGTATTATACATAGAGGGGGAGATGGGGTATTAAAATATGGGTATCAAGAGGGGTGCGTGCGTTTGCTAAGTTGCCAAAAACTCGTATGTGTGTCAGTTAGAAGTTAGAACACTTTTGGGCTACGTCGACAAACTGCTGCAGACATTCGAAGTTTGCAGGCGGGGTAACACCCAACAAAAATGGCAAAAGTGCGAATTAAAACGCTGAGTTAAAAAAAGGGTGTTTTCTCGGATGAGTCTTCTCGGTCCCCCCAATCGCCCACGCGCGAGCACACGCGACGCCGCGTTGTTCCCGTGTTGCGTGCGATGAGCTCTGTGGAGGGACCCGGGTTTGCCGATGAGGCCACGCCGCTTGTTTCGCGACAAAGCCCCGCGCGCCGTGACGGCGCGTGGGGCGGTTTGCGAAACTTGAAGTACGCGGTGTTGACAGTGTGCATCGGATCTCTGATTGCGGTCGCGGCGTCCTCGTATGGCGCGCCCGGAACGTTCCTGGGTCTGGCTCCGGTTGACTTTGCAAGTGCGTCGTCGTCCACCCGTGTCGGTGTCAGTGACACTCGATACGCCAAAGACCCTACGCCGTACACCTCGCGTGCCGGTACACCACGAGTGGGTGCCGCGCCCTCTGCCGCGGTGAACGAACCGCTTGTGCTGGCGGACATGGAGAAGTCCTTGGACGAAGCCGCTGGCGAGATCGACCGGTCACGCGAGTACGCCTCGATTCAGGCGGACAACGCGGAGCAGCTCGATGTTGATTTCCACAAGTCCCAAGCCGCGCTTGAGACGTTCACGTCCATCACCAACGACCAGCTCGCCACGCTTCGCGCGCAAAACGCGGAGCTCGCGAAGGAAAACTCCGCGCTGCACACCGAAAACGCCGAGATCTCGCAGGAGATGGCGTGGCACAAGAGCATCGCGGTTCAGGAACGGGAAAAGTTCCTGAAGGTCGGGTTCCATGTTAACGGCAGGGCTGGGGAGATGGCGATTGACGAGGACGACCAAGTCGCCACGCTGACCCGGGACCTCACGGTTATGTACTACGAACTTCGAAAGACGCAACAAAAAAAGTACGAAAACTACCTGTCCATACAAAAGGCGAACAACGTGAACGCGAAACTCAACGTCGAGGTCGCGGAGGTGACTTCTGCTTACGAAAAGCTCCTAGCGGACAGCACCGCCGCCGCGACCGCGGCGCACACGCAGCACGAGGCGCACATCAAGCTCACCGTGACTTTGCACGACGAGATTGAGCGCCTGGAAAGCAAGCTTCGCGGGATGGAGCAAACGCACGTTTCGGAAACGAAAAAAGTCACTGAAGCCCTCGGGGAGTGCTCCAACAAAACCACAACGCAGGCTGGCAACGTCAAGTGGCTCGCGCAGCAGAAAAAGGACCTTACCGCGTCCGTTGCTATCTGCGATACGGAGCTCGAGTTCACCAAAACGCAAAGCGGCGTCGTGACTAGCGACTTGACGAAACAACTCAAGGCCACGCAACACGAAAAGGAAACCCTGTTCACCGCGCACAAAGCCGCGAGCGAGAAGCTCGGTGATTTGCAAGTGGAGAAGGTTGACCTTGTGAAGCGCGCGGCGGATGACGAGCGATTGATCGAAACCCTCAAGTCGGACCTGCAAATGGCGCACGCCGAAAAAGAAGCGTGCGTGGGCATGCACAAAACAAGCGACCGCACGATTTTCGACCTCAACGTTGAAATCAGCAACATCAAAGGACGGCACAACACGACCATGACCGTGGTGAAGCAAAACACGCACGCCCTCGAGCAAGCGGTTGAGAAGTGCCAGGACGAGAAGAACGTTTGTATCGGCACGTCAGCGAGGCACGCCGAGCTGTTAGCGACCTGCGCCGAGCGCAAAGCCGATTTGGAAGCGCAAGTCGGGTTGGAGCGCGTGGCGCACCTTGAAATCAAACAAGGGCTGGACTTGAGTCTGAAAACCTGCCGCAACTCCACCGAGATGCTGGAAGGCACGCTGGAGGCGCACGGCGATTTGTTGGCGGACTCCAAGAAGCGCACCGAACAGCTTGAGGACCAGCTCGGGGTGTGGCAAACGAAGCACGCCGAGGACACCGACGCGTGCGCGGCGGCGCTCAAGGACGAGCAACACGCCAAGGCGAGTTGCGTCGGTTCCTACGCCGAGTCCGATACCATCATCGGCGACTTGAAAAAGACCTTGGGGGCGCTTGAAACCAACCTCAACGCCACTACCGCGAAGCTTGAAGCCACCGTCGATACGTGCGACCGCACGATCAAGTCGTGCCAGGGTGAGAAACAAAAGTGCGTGGGTGAGTCTGCCGCGCACGCGGCGCTCTTGGCGGATGTCAAGGAGAACGCCTCCGTGTTGGCAGCGAAGCTCCACACCACGCAGGGTGCATTTGAAAAGACCACCACCGAACTCACCTCAGAGATTGACACGTGCCAGGCTGACAAGCAGCGGTGCGTGGGCGAGTCGAAGGCGGCGCACGACTTGATCACGGAGTGCGTCGATACGCGCGCGGAACTACAAGCGCAGCTCGCCACGAAAGCCGTCGCGAACGCCAAGCTCGCGCACGAAACCTCGGCCGCGATGAAAACGTGCCAGGACGAGAAGCAAACCTGCATTGGCACGAACAAAGCCAGCCTAACGCTCATCGCGGACTGCAAGGCAACCGCGGGTGACTTTGAGGACGAGCTCGGCGCGACCACCGCGGCGCTCGCGGAAACCACCGCGAAGTTCGAGACGGAGCTCAAGCAGCTCCAGACGGAAAAGCAAACCTGCGTCGGCCAGAACAAGGCTAGCCAGACCGTGATCGCGGACTTGAAGTCCGCCACTGCGGATCTCGAGAACACGCTCAACAAGACCACGTCGACTCTCACCGAGACCGCCGCGCAATGCGACGCGGACGTTCAGCAGCTGCAGACGGAAAAGCAAGCCTGTGTCGGCCATAACAAAGCAAGCCTAACCCTCATCGCAGACTGCAAGTCAAGCGCGGCGGACTTCGAGGACAAGCTCGGCGTGACCACCGCGGCGCTCGCGGAAACCACCGCGCGGTGTGAAACCGACGTCAAGCAGCTCCAGCAGGAGAAGCAACACGCCGTCGGTCGCGCCGCGGCGAACGACGAAATCGTCCGAGATCTGAAACACAACCTTGAGGCTATCGAGAAAAGTTTCAAAGCCGTGGAGTCAAAGATCGTGACCATGGATTTGGAGGACGACGCGGAGGACTTGGAGATGGCCGCCATGCTGCAACAGCTCAAGGAGCTCTCCGCCGCGAAGGCGGAGTGCTTGGTCAAGAACGGCGCCCACCAGACCGTTATCGACGACTTGTCCACGAACGTCGAAAAGTGCGAATCCTCGCTGCACACCACGCGAACCACGCTCGCGGAAACCAACGCTGACTCCGCCGCGAAGGTTAAGGAGCTTTTCGCCGCGAAGGAAGAGTGCCTCGTGAAGAACGGCGCGCACAGGACGGTGATCGACGATCTCGAATCCAACGTCGGCAAGTGCCACGCTTCGCTGAACACCACACGAACCTCGCTGGCTAAAACGATGACCGAAACCGCCGCCGCGGTGAACGCGCTCGTCGCGGACAAGGAGCAGTTACTCGTCCGAAACGGCGCGCACGCGACGATCATCGACGACTTGGAGCACAACGTCGGCGCGTGCGAAGCGGCGCTGAACACCACCAGGCTGACTGCAGCTTCCGCCGACGCCGCCGCCGCTGCGAAGGTCAAGGAACTCGCTGCGGCTAAGGAAACGTGCTTGGTCACGAACGGCGCGTCCAGAACCATCATCGACGACTTGTCCACCAACGTGCGCGGGTGCGAAACCCGGTTGAGTGAAACGGTTGAGGAGCTCACAGAGACCTCTGCGAACCTCACGTCGCAGCTCACGGCTTCGCGCGGTCAGGTAAAAACGTGCGTCTCGGAAAGCGGCGCGCAAAGCACGGTGATCGGCGACTTGAAATCCAACGTTTTGCGTTGTGAAAGCAACCTGGTTGAGACTAAGGTTGCGTTGAACGCGACGAGCGTCGCGAGCGAGAAGCGTATCAAGGAAATCACGGACGCGAAGGAGCAGTGCCTCGTTACGAACGGCGCGCACATGACCATCGTCGAGGATTTACAAACCAACGTGGGACGGTGCGAAAAAACGTTGAACACCACCGCTGATTTGTTGCGAACCACCAAGGAAAGCTTGGGGGGGCAGGTCAAGGAACTGGAACAGAGCCGGGAGTTTTTGTTATCCCAGGGCGGGGCGTTCAAAACCATCATCGAGGACTTGGAGGCGGAAACCGCGGCGGCTGAGAAAAAGATCGAAGTCACCGCCGCCGCGCTCGTTGACGCCACGACCACGCTGAACGCGCAAATCAAGGAGTGCGTCGACGCCAAGGCGTCCGTCATGATTGACAACGGCGCCAGTGCGACGCGAATCGCCAACCTTTTGGAATCCGTCGCCGACTGCGGCTCGACGCTCAACAAAACGCGCGCCGAATCCGACACGGCGCGGGAAACCGCTTCGGCGCAAATCACGAAGTGCGACGCCGCGAGAGACGCGTGCGTGGTGAAGAACGGTGCGCACGAAACCGTGGTCACGGATTTGCACGCCAACGTCAAACGCCTGACCGCCGCGGTTGACCTCGTATCGGAAGACCTGGAACAAAGAGAAAACAACCTCAACGCGCAGCTGGGGAAGATTTTCGAAAAGTACGAAGGCGCGCTAAGCGAGGTCAAAGCCTGCGACACCGCAAAGGCTGACTTGCGACGCGACATCGAAACCGCCGCCGACGCCGGCGCGACGTGCGTTGTCCGTGAGGAAACCCTGGTCATTTCGCTCGCGAAATCCAACCAACTCAAGGAATCCTGCACGGAAAAACACGCCGGGTGCGACACCAAGATCGCCTCGCTTGCCGATGACGTCACCCGGCTCTCCACCGCCGCCACGAAGGAACAAGCGGCGCACGTCGCGACGAAGGCGTTTTACGAGAAACAATCGGGCGAAATCAAGCAAGAGCTCGCTACCGCGACGAACGCCAAAAGCGCCGCGGAAGCCGCGAGTGGCAAGTGCGCCGCCTCCGTGGCTGTTTTGCGTGGCGACGTGGTGTCCTGCAACGAGCAGATCGTGATCAACCAAGAACAGGTTGTGAAGGACAAGGCGTTCCTGGTGACGCGCGCGATCGACCTCGACGCCCTGGTCAGCGGTTTGCGGGCGAACGAAAGCACGTGCTTGGTGTCCTTCAGCCGAATGGAGAACGTCGCGTCGAGCACCGCTGAGCAGGTCACCAAGTGCGTCGCCGAGCTGAACACCACCAAAACCAAGGTTACGGAAATCACGTACTACGCGGAGAAGATGGAGGAGGAGTTGCTTGAAATCGTGGAGGAACTGGGTGAGTGCCAGAACGCGGATTTGCCAACCGACGTGCTTCGGTTGTCGCCGGCGCCGGCGCCGCCGACGCCGGCGCCCGTTCCCGGGGCGCCCGCGTTTGTCACGCTGGTGCAAGGCGGGCTGGCGCCCGTTGTCGTGACACCGGCGCAAAGGGAGTGCGACGCGGTCAAAGCAAACCTCACCGCGCTGCTACACCAGAACTGGTGCCGCCCGCCGTTGCGCCACGTGCGTCTCAACCCGGATGACTCTACACGCGCCAAGTCGTGCGTGGCTTCCAACTCCGCGCCCGGCACGGGGAACGACCAAGGCCAGCTGAACTCAGACGCCGCGTGGATCTCGTGCGCGAACGACAATCAACAGTGGTACGTCATCGACGTCGGCGACACAAGGACCATCACCGGCGTCGCCACGCAGTCGCGGCGAGGCAGCGCGCAGCGCGTGACCAAGTTTTTAGTTTCAACCGCCGACTCACCGACCGGGCCGTGGACGTACGTCAACAACGGTACCGTTTTCGACGGGAACCGATACGACTCCACCGACCACATCGAGGACAACGTTTTCGCACACCCTGTGGAGGCGCGCTTCGTGCGAATCGAACCCACGGCGTGGAACCAGCACATCTCCATGCGCGCCGGCGTGTTGTACTCGCCGAAAATCGGCGAGTCATTCGCGTTGAACCCGGACGAGGGCGTCCGCCATTACTCAAGCGTATACGGAAATCAAGCCCCCGGCGTCGGCTACGCGCAGTCCATGCTCGACTCAATTCAGGGCTGGTTCGCCGCGCGCAACGAGGTGGGCGAGTGGATGCAAATCGACGCTGGCGCAACGCAGACCGTCTCCGGCGTCGTCATGCAGTCCCGAAGAAACACGGACCAGATGGTGCGAGTGTTCAAGGTGCTGGTGTCTAAAGTCGGCGACGCCGACACTGACTTCGAGTACGTCGACGGCGGGCGATTGTTCGTGGGCAACACGGTGCGGAACACCCCGGAGACGGTGCTGTTCGCGAACCCCGTGCAAGCCAGGTACGTGCGCATCGAAGTCCAAATGTGGAACCAGCACATTTCCATGCGCGCTGGTCTGTTTGTGATCGAGGGCCCGCCTCCGCCGCCGGTTGAGCGCTGGATTCCGGATCCCACCACGGTCGTCTTGATGAACCCTCCCGACGACACGCGCGCCGCGACTTCCTCGCATGGCAACGACAAGCCGGGGTACCGATACAACACCGGCATGCTCGACAGCGACGAAGGCTGGCTCAGCGCTCGCAACGACCAAGACCAGTTCTACATCATGGACGCCGGGGCTGTGATGTCCATTGCGGGCGTTGTCACGCAGAACCGCCGTCACCAAAACCAGTACGTCAACATCTACCAGGTGTCCGTGTCGAATGAGCTTCGCGGACCGTACACGGAAGTTGACAACGGTGCCGCATTCGTGGGCAACACGAAGAACAGTGACGAAAAGGCTGAGGCGATGTTCCTTGAGCCTGTCGAGGCGCGGTACGTCAAGATCGAACCAAGGGTTTGGGTCGGACACATGGCCATGCGCTGCGGATTGAAGGTTGTCAGTGGCTCGAAGGTCGAAGTGCCGGCGCTGCCGCAGACGATGTTGCTCAACCCTCCTGACAAGGCTCGCGCCGCATCCAGCGTGCTTCACAACCACCAGCCC
>Ga0302131_1000345_pt1 | contig 28333 bp, 28 predicted proteins | sample CB9_20m_MG_FD_203105 | JGI IMG/M metagenome (GOLD analysis project Ga0302131, IMG submission 203105) | Marine microbial communities from Western Arctic Ocean, Canada - CB9_20m | ecosystem: Environmental > Aquatic > Marine > Oceanic | place: Canada: Western Arctic Ocean | collected 2017-09-19
GTTTTTGATCTATGCCGTGCCAAACGCCACAGAACAAAAAATATTCTGTGAACCAGGTAACAGTTTATTTAAAAACAGTTGGCATAGCTGGTTGGCTTGCTCTGCAAATGCTACTTCTATAGCAGGCTGTTTTGTTTTTCTTATAAGACAGGTTTTTAACAGTGCCTTCTAAGAGGCTAATTTTATGGGCTTTTTTTAATAGCTCTTTTTAAAAGCTGGTTTTAAAAGCATAGCTGAGTGAAAAAGAAAAATTGAAAAACTTAATCTGGGCTGACAAAAAAAGTCACAAACTGACAGGGCAATGTTAAATCGGGACGAAATAAAGCGTAAATTTTTCGCTCCAAGAAAACCCAAAACACCTAAGTCATTGAAAGTAAAGAATAAATGTTTTTTGGCACAGCAATTGCTATTCCCTTAGGGTGCAAAGTCATTTGCCAGTTAATTGGAATAACGAATTTTTAATTTAATGGAGAGTAACTATGAAGACGAATAAAAAACAAAGTGGTTTTACCCTAATCGAGCTGATGATCGTTGTAGCGATTATTGGTATTTTGGCGGCTGTGGCATTGCCTGCTTATCAGGATTACACCGTCAGAGCAAAGGCTTCTGAAGTGATTTTGGCTGCATCAACTTGCCGCACTTCTGTTACAGAGGCTGTTCAGACTTCAAGTAACGCTGATATGGGCACTAGGTTGCAAGGGGTATGTGGTACTACGGTTAGTAAGTATGTTGCTTCTCGCTCTGTAGATGAAAATGGCGTGATAACGGTGGTAGGCAATGCGACTACCCTCGGTGGTGATACATCGGCAACTGCTAATACTATTATACTGACGCCTATTCAAACGGGTACTACGGCTGTGGTTGGCAGTACAGACGGCGGTAGTACTATTGCAAGCTGGATCTGTGGCCCGGCGACTAGTACTAATCCAATGCCCTCCAAGTATTTGCCTGGTTCTTGTCAAGGTTAAGAAACCATCGGTATTTATTTTTCAGATACACAAGATATAAAAAAAGGCTCCCTCGGGAGCCTTTTTTTATGCCTTTCTAAAACCCTAATCCACCAGCCTCATCGACAGATCCACCGCACGAATATGCTTAGTAATACTCCCAGATGAAATAAAGTCCACCGCCCCATGGCTGTAGGCATTAATTTTCTCTTCGGTAATATCCCCGGACACTTCAATCTTAGTCTCGCCCAAATCCAGCGACGATAGCGCTTCTATATCAGCGGGAGAGAAGTTATCCAACATCACCACATCGGCTCTGGCAGCCAGCGCCTGATGCAGTTCGTCCAGTGTCTCCACCTCAACTTCCACTAGCTTATCCGCGGCGATCTCTCGGGCTTTGGCTATGGCTTTGCCAATGCCACCACAGGCGGCTATATGGTTTTCTTTTATCAGGAAGGCATCGTAGAGACCAATGCGATGATTTTGACAGCCACCCACTGCTGCGGCATATTTCTGTGCCAGGCGCAGGCCGGGAATGGTTTTGCGGGTGTCGAGTATTTTAATCTGGCTATTGGCACTGTTTAAACTGATGTCAGCATATTGACGGGCTGTAGTAGCGGTGGCGGACAGAGTCTGCAAAAAATTCAGTGCGGCGCGCTCGCCTGTTAACAGCACTCTGGTATTGCCGCGCAGGGTAAAGAGCTTTTGATTGGGGCTAACGCTGTCCCCTTCATTGATATGCCATTCGATCTGTGTGCTTTTTTGGGCTCCATCTGTCTGCTCGGCTGCAGCACTGTCCAGCTGGCGAAACACCTCATCTACCCAGGGGCGTCCGCAGATCACTGCCGGATCACGGCAGATAACCACTGCCGTGGCGCGCTGCTGCTGGGGTATTAGCTGGGCGGTAATGTCGCCACTGCCAATATCTTCCTGGAGGGCGCGGGCTACGGCCTGGGGAATGTCGGTGAGAACTCCCTTAAGAAGTTCGCTGGATACTGTTGGGATTTGAGCCTGTTCGGTGCTGGCCATTAGCGTCTCGATAGTCGATTTTTAGTGGTCATAATCTGTGTCTGATGGCCTTGTTGGGCAGGCTCAATTTGACTGCGGGAAATTATAACAGTATTGATTGGCGACATATTTGTTGTTAAGAAAATTTAGCTGCGGTTTTTTTATGTGAACTGGTTCAAAAAGGTCCATACTTGAACAATTAATTAGCGGATTATTAGCTGTTTATCAAATAGCCAGTCGACCAGTAAAGGCCAGTACAAGGCCGGTAAAGAAGAGTCGCGCCATGAGGATGGCAGGTAATGAGCAAGGAATCTCATCAAGCACAGCAACAGCTCTTAACGACGTTGAGGCAGCACTGCCAGCAACATCTTGCTGCTGCCTTTGATAAATTCCAGCCGCTCTCTGGCACCAAGCTAGCCGCACTGGCTGCAAATTCCCCTAGCAACCGCCTACAAACTCTCTATTTTGACACCCAGCGACTGCTGCGCCTCCACGGCGCTGAGATTGAGCTGCGCACCATAGATAGTGCTCTGCAGCCACTTTGGCTCTCTGATTATTTACCCTCTGATCTGTCGCTGGATATCAGCAACCGGACCGCGGAGTTTACGGCCGCTGGAGATAGTGCAGATTCTGAAGCTAAGACTAAAAGCGCTAATGCAAAATGGCGTTCAGGACGGGGTGCCGGCGACAGTCTTAAACTTCTCGATCATGAAGACCTTGAGGTGATGATTGCCCTGGATAATAGTTCCAGTTCTGTGCGTGAGGCTTTGGGCAGCGAGCTCTATGAGCTGGAGGGGCGTTTCAAATCCCTGTTTACGAACAGCGGCAATAATCACAGTGGCCTGCCCATGTCACCGGATGCACTGCTCGAGGCTTTTTCCAATGCCCTAGATGATGACTTGATCGCCCTTGAGGTGCAGCTGGAGCTGGTTAAGATCTTTGCTGAGGTCTGCTTTGATCAATCCTATGGCGATATGCTCTCTGTGGTGATTGATCAGCTGGCCGAGGCCGGCTTTGAATTGGTTGAAAGCACCGAGACTGACTACAGTTCACCGCGGCCGAAAGCTAAGTTAGAAAAAGCCGAGCTCAAAGAAGCTGAGCTTGTTACTGCAGAACTTGTTGCTGCAGCGCCTGTGAATCAGTCAGAGTCTCAGACTGCCGCTTATAAGCCCTCTGGTTCGGAAGCTCCGAGTCGAAACAGTTCTATCCCAGCAGGGGGCGTCGAAGAGCAGAGCCCGAGTTACGGGGATGAGCCTCTAATTGCCAATACTCGCATCCAGACTGAGCTGCTGGCTAAGATCAGCTCTATGCTGGAAAACGCTGAGGAGGATGCGCAGCTTGAAATATCTCAGCAGGGCGTTCTAGCTGGTACTCAAGTTGGCACTCCATCATCAGGCACTCCATCATCAGGCACTCCATTATCAGGTAGGGCAGCGGCCAGTCGGGCAACAACCCAGCGCCCCTGTATGGATAAGCCCCAGCTATTTGCCGAGATCAACAAACATATCAATCATCTGGTGAGCCACCGCAGTGAGTTGGCAAGCAATGGTCAGATTACGCGGGATTTGGCTGCGGCCATTAAGCAGTTGGGTTCGGGTAAAGAGGCTGGTACGGGTAAAGAGGGACAAGAGGGCGGTCGCCTGCACCGTAATGACGCCAGTGTGTTTCAAGTGGTGGAAAATACCTTTGCCAGTTTTGGCGAGTCCATGGTGGTGGCGCCAGAAGTGCGCCAGGTGATCAATCGCTGTGAGATCCCTATGCTCAAGTTGGCGCTAAAAAAGCCGGTACTCTTTGAGCAAGAAAATCATCCGATCCGGCGCCTGTTTAATGAGATGGCCAAATATGCCATAGGCCTAGAACAGGGTGATTGCGAAGACAATAAAATTTATCAGCAGATGCTCAAGCTCTCTGAGAATATGAGTGCGGACTCGTTTGAAGAGCGTAATCTGCCCCTAATGCTCAGTGAATTTATGAGTATTATTGATCGCGATAAGCGAGTTACCTCAGTCTCTGAAAAGCGCGAGATCGAGCGTGTGGCGGCCCGTGAAAAGATCAACTGGGCGCGCACCCGAGTGGAGGAAGAGGTGGCCAAGCGCATGGTGGGCAAAGACCATGCTCAAGGGATTATCGATTTTGTTCAGCGCAGCTGGTGCCTGGTGCTGCATATGGCCCATCAGCAAAAGGGCGAAGTCAGCAGTGACTGGCAGGTGGCGCTTAAACTGCTGGATAACCTGCTCTATTTGGCCAGTCGTCCGGTCAGTGAAAAAGATCTTAAATATCGCCGGGAGTTAATCAAGCATCTGGATGTGCGCCTCGGGCATATTTCCACTGATATAGCTCAGCGCAGTCTGCAGATCGAACAGCTTAGCGATTCTTTGGGCTTGAATCCCGAACCCCAGCGTTCGGCTAAGATCACCGAGATCGCCCCAGCAGCGAAAAAGTGGGCGAATAAAATGGTCAAAAAATACCGCCCTGGAAATGAGAAGGCAACTGGAACTGCAGCTGAGGATTCACTGGTAGGTGAGGTCAAACGGGTATTGATGTCGGCAGTGAAAACCGAGCTGCCGGGCAAGAATATTGCCCAGGCTGTGCATGATGCTGAGGCTATAGATGGCGATGCCCAGCGCCGTCTCGCGGCGATGAAAACCGGCTGTTGGATTGAGATGGGGGGTGATATCAAAGCCCACAAGCGTGGCAAGCTGGCGGGGATTGTTGGACCCTCGTGGAAGTATGTGTTTGTCGACAATCAGGGCAAATTAATTGCCGAGCGCGACAGAGCGCGCTTGGCTGTAGATATTTTGAATGGTACTGTCACAGTCTTAGATAATTCCTACCTTTTCGATAAAGCCATTAAAGAAGCAATCACCCAAATCAAAGGATTGCCCGTCGCGAGCTAGCAGATCGCCCCTTATGCAGATAGAAAACGGTTGGCTTAGTTGTGCCACTCAAATGCCATCACCCAATACAGACCAACGTCCCCAGGTTGCGGATATTAGTCTGCTGGTGATCCACAATATTAGTTTGCCGCCGAATCAATTCGGCGGTGATTATATTGGCGACTTTTTTACTAATTGTCTGGATCCCGAGGCGGATGCGTATTTTACGGAGATCTGTCATCTCAAAGTCTCCTCTCATCTGTTGATTGATCGTCATGGTAAAATTACCCAGTTTGCCGGTTTTAATCAACGGGCCTGGCATGCGGGGGTGTCCCAGTTCGAAGAACGCTTCAACTGCAATGATTTTTCCATTGGCATTGAAATGGAAGGGGCGGATCATATTCCCTACACCGAGGTTCAGTATCAGGTGCTGGCCGAGGTCAGCAAAGTACTGCTGGAAACCTACCCGTTAATCAGTGCGGATCGTATTGTCGGTCACAGTGATATTGCACCTGGGCGCAAAACCGATCCCGGACAGGCGTTTCAGTGGGACCACTACAAACAACTGCTCGGTTAAGTCAGTACCGTTGCAAACACAGAGGTAAAGAGTGCATTTTTTAATTATTTTGATCGCCATTGCAGTACTGGAAAGCAATGGACAGTTAGCTTTTATCCAGCGTGATATCTGGGTACAGAAGTGGCACGGAGCGCTGGCCAAGCTGTCCGCCCTAGAAAACAATTCCCGCTTAAAAGTCGCGGTTTATGTACTGGTTCCAGTGGCTATTTTACAGATAGCACTCTGGTACCTGGGCAGCGGGATACTGGTATTTTTATTGGAGTTGGCGGTCTTGCTCTACTGTTTGGGTCGCGGCGACCTCAGTGCGCAGATTGGCGTGCTGCAGTCAGATATCCAGCGCAATGACCTGCAGGCGGCGTTCCATGATGCTGCGGTATTTAATATTGGCCATCGCGCGGTTTCAGCGGATAACGCCGCAGGACTATTTCGCGAACTGGCGGCGACATTGCCTTACCGATTGTTTGAACGCAGCTTTGTGGTGGTGTTCTGGTTCTTTTTCCTCGGCGCGCCCCTGGCTCTAGCCTATCGTTTGTTAGCACTCCATGGCGATATGCAGTTGGAGACGGCTGATGTTCAAGTAGGTCGAGATCAAGAGCAGCAGGAGCAAGAAGAAGATTCTATTGAGATACTTGAGGAGGCGACTCCAGATGAGGCCAACAAGTTACTTTGGTATCTTGAGTGGATCCCAGTGCGGGCTCTGGCTCTGACTCTGGGTTTGATGGGCGACTTTTCCAAGGCTACGGCGCCGTTAAAAGAATTGGTCTTCTGCCCCAAAACCTCCACAGCCGATGTGTTGCGGCTCTGCGTGTTGGGTGCGTTAAATAATCAGCCCACGAACGGGACAGAGTCTTCTGAAGAGGTCGATCAGACCCTAGACGAAACCGCAGCCCTCTCCCAGGTGGCAGACATTGTTGCGCTATTTAGACGCTCAATGACCGGTTGGTTGGTGGCGATTGCATTGCTAGTGCTGACTAGTTAGTGGCTTTTTAGCTAGGGGCCGTCTCTCCACCGTTCTCTCTATTCCAAGGCGCTACTTTAAACAGTAGCAACATGCCGGGAATCGCCAATAGGGTGCAGACATAGAAGAAATTTTCCCAGCCCACGCCTTCGACAATAATTCCTGTAAATGAACTGGCCACGGTGCGCGGCACTGCGGTCAGGGCAGTAAACAGCGCCAACTGGGTGGCGGCAAACGCCGGATGGGTAGAGCGCGCCATAAAGGCCACAAAAGCGGCGGTGCCAAGACCGACGCCAAGATATTCAAAGCTAATCACCAGCCCCAGTAACCAGAGACCTTCACCCACTCTCGCGAGCAGAGCAAAGCCGAGAATCGAAATAATCTGCACCAGACCAAATAGCCAGAGGGCGCGATTGATGCCGATCTTAAGCATTAAGATACCGCCTAAAATACCCCCGACAATCATTGGCCAGAGGGCCGCATGTTTGGCGATCAGACCGATCTCAGTCTTGGTAAAGCCCATATCCAAATAAAACGGTGTCGCCAGAGCCGTGGCCATGCTGTCGCCGAGTTTGTAGAGCAGCATAAAGGCCAGAATTAGACAGGCCTGTTGCACACCCTGACGGGAGAAAAACTCTTTAAAGGGATCAACAATGGCTTGATTCAATGTGGTGGGGTGGCGGGCATCGGCCTTGGGCTCGGCAATGCTCAGGGTCATCACAATGCCGATCAACATAAAGGCTGCGGTAACCATAAATACGGTTTGCCAGGGCAGACTGTCCGCCAGTATCAGCGACAGGGAACCGGGGACTAATCCGGCAATCCTGTAGGCGTTCACATGAATCGAATTGCCGAGGCCCAGCTCCTGATCCGGCAGTATCTGGCGGCGGTAGGCGTCGAGGACAATATCTTGGGTGGCACTTAAAAATGCGATCAGCAGACAGAGCCAGGCGATGCTCCAGATCTCGGTGCTGGGGTTAAAAAAGCCCAGAGCACCAATGGATAGCAGGAGGCCGATCTGAGTGGCCAGCATCCAGCCGCGGCGCAGGCCGCCCCCAAAGCCAAAAGCAGAACCAAGGCGGCTTAAGCCCGGTATGGCCAAGCGATAGCGATCCAACAGTGGCGACCAGAAAAACTTCCAGGTGTAGGGCAGGCCGATCAGCGCAAAGAACCCGATCTCTTTTAGGCCCACGCCCTCGGAGCGCAGCCAGGCCGGAACTAGGGAGATCAGTAAATACAGCGGCATGCCCGAGGCAAAGCCGGTAAAGATACAGATCAACATACGGCGATTTAACAGTGCCTGCTTGATGCTTGTTGAGTTCATTGAGAGCCTTAATGCTATTCTTTTAACTGCTATTAAATTGAGTGTTGCCGACCCCTAGGGCTGCCAGCGGAATTGTTTGAGACTGATACGGCCGTTATTAAAAACAATCCCTTCTTCTTGTAACAGAGCTCGTTGCCGCACACCACTATCGCTCTCTGGGCTCAGGCTGATTTTACCTGCCGCATTGATCACCCTGTGCCAGGGCAGTGTGGTTTCAGCGGGCAGGTTACGCAATATATAGCCTACTTGGCGCGCTGCTCGCGGCAATCCCGCCAAATCTCCAAGCTGGCCATAGGTCACGACTTTTCCCTGTGGCACTGCTGCCAGTGCAATATAGACCCTTTGTTCCCGGGATGGCTCTTGGGATATTTCAGCGGATGGCTGATTATTTTTCATCGCCCAAGATTACGCTATTCGCTGCCCTGTTGAAATAGACGAAACTACCCCAATGTACCTAATAGACCGCCCAGACTGGGCCGGTGAAAATGAGATAACCACTGTGCGCTACCTATTTTTGATATTTGTGATTACACCGGTGCTTGAGATGTGGCTGCTGATTACCGTCGGCGCCCAGATTGGCGCGCTGCCGACTATCGGCCTAGTACTGCTCACCGCCTTTGTTGGAGTGAACCTGCTGCGCTATCAGGGTTTCGATACATTGTGGCGTGGCCAGCGCAAGTTTGCCGAGGGGCAGCTGCCAGCCCAGGAAATTGCCGAGGGGATTATTCTCGCGGTGTCCGGCGCACTGTTGCTGACCCCTGGCTTTGTCACCGATGCGATTGGCTTTGCCGGCTTGATTCCCATGGTGCGTGGCGCAATGGCGCGCTTGGTGTTGAGCCGCATGGTGGTCAGTGGTGTGGCTATGGGTTCATCGGCTTCGGGCTTTACCGCTAGTGGCGGTAGGGTCGATCACTCCGCTTCTGTGGGTTCCAAGAAGTCCGACGATATTATTGAAGGGGAGTCCTGGGACGAGAAGTGACTACTTATCAAAGAGATCCTTCGACTGCGCTCAGGATGACCTCGCACCCTGTCATCCTGAGAGAGCGCAGCGAACCGAAGGATCTCATGAAGGATTGGAGCGTAAAAAGTTCAGGGCAGTATATCGGTGAGATCCTTCGACTGCGCTCAGGATGACCTCGCACCCTGTCATTCTGAGAGAGCGCAGCGAACCGAAGGATCTCATGAAGGATTGGAGCGTAAAAAGTTCAGGGCAGTACATCGGTGAGATCCTTCGACTGCGCTCAGGATGACCTCGCACCCTGTCATCCTGAGAGAGCGAAGCGAACCGAAGGATCTCATGAAGGATTGCAGCGTAAAAAGTTCAGGGCAGTATATCGGTGAGATCCTTCGGCTGCGCTCAGGATGACAATAAGGAAGCGCTCAGGATGACAATGTAGAGAGCAAAAAGACAAAAAATTTGCCCTGATCCCTTGAAAAAGAAATCAGGTGCCACCATATGATGTGCAACCGCGGGATTCTGCTCGCATAAGTAACTTTTGAACACTGTAGATAGATAAATTGGAGAGACAAAGTATGAAAATTCGTCCATTACACGACCGAGTGATCGTTCGTCGCGAGGAAGAAGAAGCAACATCCGCTGGCGGTATCTTGCTGCCAGGTTCTGCACAAGAAAAGCCTAACCAGGGCGAAGTTATTGCTGTTGGCAGTGGCCGCGTTTTGGATAACGGCGATGTGCGCCCGGTTGATGTGAAAGTGGGTGATAAGGTTGTGTTTGGTAAGTACGCCGGACAGGACACCATTGATGTCGAAGGTGAAGAGCTGATTATTCTCAGCGAAACCGATATCAAAGCCGTTGTTGAAGCCTAAGAGCTTGTAATAGATAGCTCGTATTAAAGAGCTCTTTACAGAATTTTTGTTATAACCAGATTGATGAAAGGAATTAAACATGTCAGCTAAAGAAGTGAAGTTTGGCAGCAGTGCTCGCCAAGGTATGTTGGACGGTGTAAACATCCTCGCCAACGCCGTAAAAGTAACTCTAGGTCCCAAAGGCCGCAACGTAGTACTAGACAAGTCATTCGGTGCCCCTACCGTAACCAAAGATGGCGTATCTGTAGCCAAAGAAATTGAGCTCGCCGATAAGTTCGAAAACATGGGCGCGCAGATGGTTAAAGAAGTGGCTTCAAAAGCCTCTGACGAAGCCGGTGACGGCACCACTACTGCAACTGTTTTGGCTCAGGCGATTATTATCGAAGGCCTCAAGTCAGTCGCTGCCGGTATGAACCCAATGGACCTCAAGCGTGGTATCGACAAAGCTGTTGTAGTAGCTGTTGCTGAAATCGCCGCATTGGCCAAGCCTTGCTCTGAGTCAAAAGAAGTGGCTCAGGTAGGTACTATCTCTGCCAACAGCGATGCGCACATTGGTGACATCATTGCTGAAGCCATGGACAAAGTCGGTAAAGAAGGCGTGATCACTGTTGAAGAAGGCACTGGTCTGGAAAATGAACTAGATATAGTTGAAGGTATGCAGTTCGATCGCGGTTACCTCTCTCCATACTTTATCAACAACCAAGAGAACATGAGCGCTGAGCAAGAGAGCCCATTTATCCTATTAGTTGATAAGAAAATCTCCAATATTCGCGAACTACTGCCACTGCTGGAAAATGTAGCCAAAGCTGGCAAGCCGTTAATGATTATTGCTGAAGACGTTGAAGGCGAAGCCCTGGCCACTCTGGTTGTTAACAACCTGCGCGGCATCGTGAAAGTTTCTGCCTGTAAAGCACCTGGCTTCGGCGATCGTCGCAAGGCAATGCTTGAAGATATCGCCACTTTGACTGGCGGTACAGTGATCTCTGAAGAAGTCGGTCTGGATCTTGAGACGGCTACTCTTGAGCACCTGGGTACCGCTAAGCGCATCACCATGACTAAAGAAGCCACGACTATTGTCGACGGCGCTGGCGATGCAGCTACTATCGGTGCTCGCGTTAAGCAGATCCGTGCGCAGATCGAAGACACCAGCTCAGACTACGATCGTGAGAAGCTTCAGGAACGCGTAGCCAAGTTGGCTGGCGGTGTTGCAGTGATCAAAGTTGGTGCAGCCACTGAAATGGAAATGAAAGAGAAGAAAGCCCGCGTTGAAGACGCCCTGCACGCAACTCGTGCTGCGGTTGAAGAAGGCGTGGTACCTGGCGGCGGTGTTGCTCTGGTTCGTGTACTGCAAAAGATCGCAGGCACAGTTGGCGACAACAACGATCAAACTGTGGGTGTGGGCATTGCTCTGCGCGCCATGGAAGCGCCACTGCGTCAGATCGTAGAAAACGCTGGCGGAGAAGGTTCCGTAGTAGTCGACAAAGTTAAGTCAGGCGAAGGTAACTACGGTTACAACGCTGCGACTGGCGAATACGGCGACATGATTGCCATGGGTATCCTAGATCCCGCCAAGGTTGCACGTACTGCTCTGCAGGCCGCTGCTTCTATTGCGGGTCTGATGATCACCACTGAAGCCATGGTTGCTGATGCAGCTAGCGACGCACCAGCTGGCGGCGGCATGCCAGATATGGGCGGCATGGGCGGAATGGGTGGTATGGGCGGCATGATGTAATCAGGCGTCCCAACCTGTTTTTTACAGTCAGTTACACCTATGTTGTTTAGGGTGCTGTAAAGCTTAAAGAAGAGCCCCGCAGATTGCTGCGGGGCTTTTTTTTGCGCATATTTTTTTGTTCAGGGTAAATAAGTGTCAAAAAAACACCTTTGCTGGCCTAAGGTGATTGCTATTTAGGCGCGCTTCCCCAACAATTGACGCCAAGAAAAATAGCCGTCCTCAAGGGCGCAATACGTTAAAAACTATATAAATGGAGTCTGTTATGACCGGTGAATTAATTGAATTTCTAGTCCGTTGGGGCCACGTGCTTTTCGGAATCGTTTGGATAGGTATGCTGTACTACTTCAACTTTGTTCAGGGTGGCTACTTCAAAGAAGCTTCTCCAGAAGCTCTGGCTGATGCCAAAGCGAAGTTGGCACCTAGTGCACTGTGGTGGTTCCGTTGGGGCGCTATGTTTACCTTTATCACAGGTCTCTACCTGCTACACATCGTCACTAGCAACGGTCAGCTGAACAACTACATTATTGTTGGCGCGCTGATGGGCATACTGATGTTTATCAATGTCTGGGCAGTGATCTGGCCAGCACAGAAAATTGCATTGGGTCTGGTTGAAGGTGGCGATAAAGCTGCTGCAGGTGCCAAGGCACTGCTGGCCTCACGCACAAACGTCCTGTTCTCGGCTCCAATGTTGCTGGGTATGCTTGCCGGTCCTCACTATGTGGGACAAGGTTACGGTACAGCAGTTGGCGGCACTGGCCTGACTGTTATGTTGGTTGTTGTTGCACTGCTCGAAGTCAACGCACTGGTTGGCAAGCAGGGTCCAATGACTACAGTCAAAGGCGTGATTCACTCAAGCCTGGGTCTGACTGCGGTAATGGTTCTGGCGCTTAACCTGCTGTAATTGTTCGCAGCAAAACGTGTAAAAAAAAGCGTTTAAAAAAGCCGACCTAGCGTCGGCTTTTTTGTGCCTGCTGGATTTAGGCGCCGAACTAGGTGCTGGTGATAAATAAGCTATTGTGCGGATGTAGCTAGAAATGAATTTGCGTATAATGCTGCAATCTTTCAGGCCTTTCTAGTAGATATCTCTAGTAGATATCTCTAGCAGAGAGGTCTAACCGGTCTCACTAAACAGGATTTTAAAATGACTGCGGAAAAACCCCGAATCAACCCTATTGTTGCCGAACGAGACGATATGATTGGGCGCTCATCGACTTCCACATCTTCCAGTAAAAAAGGCTCTTCCGGGGGCGATGGCAAACGACCTGGAGGCGGTTCCTCGAACGGCTCATCGAATGGGTCTGGTGGCAGTAATATCCTAGTGTTGATTATTCTCGTGGCTCTGGTTGGAGCAGGGGGCTTTGGCTGGATGCAGTTTGCCTCACTGTCCGCTAATCACAGCGATTTGCAGCAGCGTTTTGAATCCCTTGAATCGCGCCTTAGCAGTACTGATGAATCGGTAACTCAGTCTGGTGCCGCCATGCAGCTGAATATCAGCAAGCAATCTGACGAACTGAAAAAGCACTGGAGTGAGATTCGTAAACTCTGGGGTGTGACCAACGACATCAATAAGGCCAAGATTGATATCAACAAAAAAGATATCGCCTTTCTGGCCCGCAAACGCTCTGCCATTGAAAAGTCGGTCTCTGACCTCAGTGCCCGAGTGGATAAAGAAAATCGCAGCCTGACCAATCTCAGCGGCAATTATCTGGCGATCTCAGCGGATATAGATGCGGTGAATGCCAGTCTGCGAAAACTATCAGATAAGGTGACTGACAAAGTGGTGAGTCTGCAGTCTTCACTGACCAATATTGATCGCCAACTCAAGGCCAATGCCGAGGGTATTGAGTCTATGGATGCCTTTCGTCGTCAGATCAACCAGAAAATTTACGCTCTCGAAAAACGCTCTTCAGGCCCAGTGACAGCTCCAGCGACCAATGCTGTCACTCCGCTCAGACAATAAATAACAGGGATTAAAATCAGCATGACAATTATTCGCCAACAAGACCTAATCGAAAGCGTTGCTGACGCGCTGCAATATATTTCCTATTACCACCCAGTGGATTTTATCCAGGCTGTAAAACAGGCCTATGATCGCGAAGAGTCAAAAGCGGCGAAAGACGCTATGGCACAGATCCTGGTCAACTCGCGTATGTGCGCCATGGGTCATCGGCCGATCTGCCAGGACACAGGTATAGTTACTGTCTTTGTTCGCGTTGGTATGAACGTCCAGTGGCAGGGAGACATGAGCCTCACCGATATGATCAATCAGGGTGTTCGTCAAGCCTATACCCACCCAGACAATGTTCTGCGCGCCTCGATCCTCAGCGATCCCGATGGCGAGCGCAAGAATACAGGTGATAACACGCCAGCAGTGATTCACTACGAAATAGTTCCCGGCGACAAAGTATCCATCGACGTGGCGGCCAAAGGCGGCGGCTCTGAAGCCAAGTCTAAGTTTGCCATGCTCAACCCCTCAGACTCCGTGGTCGACTGGGTCCTTAAAATGGTTCCCACAATGGGTGCTGGTTGGTGTCCACCAGGCATGCTCGGCATAGGTATCGGCGGCACTGCCGAAAAAGCCATGTTGTTGGCCAAGGAATCATTGCTTGAGCATATAGATATCTCCGAGCTCCAGGCTCGAGGTGCAAGCAACCGCAATGAAGAATTGCGTCTTGAACTGTTCGACAAGGTCAATGCACTGGGCATTGGTGCTCAGGGCCTCGGCGGTCTGACCACGGTTCTAGATGTTAAGGTTAAAGACTATCCCTCTCATGCCGCGAACAAAGCCGTGGCGATTATTCCCAACTGTGCCGCCACCCGCCATGTTCACTTTGATTTGGATGGCAGTGGTCCAGCGCATCTGGAACCGCCAAATCTGGAAGATTGGCCCGAAATCACCTGGGAAGCGGACGAATCTGTACGTCGTGTGAACCTTAACGAGGTAACCCAAGACGATATTGCCACTTGGAAGCCCGGCGACACTCTATTACTATCGGGAAAAATGTTGACCGGACGCGATGCGGCACACAAGAAAATGACCGACATTCTCGCCACTGGTGAGAAGTTGCCCGTGGACTTAACCGATCGCTTTATCTACTACGTGGGCCCAGTTGACCCCGTTCGTGACGAAGCAGTTGGCCCTGCTGGTCCTACTACAGCCACGCGCATGGATAAATTTACCCGCACTATGCTCGAGGAAACTGGGCTGATGGGCATGATTGGTAAAGCCGAGCGCGGCCAGGTGGGTATAGATGCTATTCGCGACAATGAGGCAGTCTATCTGATCGCAGTGGGTGGCGCGGCTTATCTGGTGTCCAAGGCGATTACTCATGCCGAAGTGGTGGCCTTTCCCGAGTTGGGAATGGAGGCGATCTATGAGTTTGAAGTCAAGGATATGCCTGTCACTGTAGCTGTTGATACCAAGGGCGAATCAGTGCATCGCATAGGTCCACAAATATGGCAGGCAAAAATTGAGGAAAAAACCCTCAACTTGGTTTAGTCTTAAGTGAGTAGCTAATACCGATTCTGTCGATTGCTTAATAGACTGGATATATAAGCTATATTAATTGGGCAGGACAGATTAGCTGCAGCAGCTATCTCGAAGAGATAGGTAAGATTTAGAACTAGATTTAGAACTAGATTTAGAACTAGATTTAGAGCTACATAAAGAATGAGCGCAAAATTAAGATGCGCTCAAAAAAGGAGTTTTTTTAATGTACAGGGAGAAAGTATGAAATTTATAAATGGTTTATTGGGAGCAATGACACTGGTTTTAGCGGGAGCAGCAACTGCCGCTGATGACTGGTATTTGGGTGTAACAGCTGGATATTACGATCTGGATGGCGAACGGGCCATCAGTGAAGATCACAACAGTGTCACCGCCGGGGTGCAGGTGGGTAAATACCTCTCCGACACATTGGCATTGGAATTGGGTTACGGCGCCAATGCCGGACACGATGATTTCGATGTGTTGTCATTAAATGGCCTGCTCTGGTTAAACAACAGCGATGCCACTAACTGGCGTCCCTATGTCTTATTCGGCCTCAATCAGTACGACTTTCAAGATGCCTCAAACCTAGTGCTTGAACATGACGATCGTTCCACTCAGATAATGGTGGGTGTCGGCATGGGCACACAGTTTAGTCACGGCCTGGAATTTCGTGCCGATTTGCGCGGCATGGCAGGTCACGATGAAGACGGCGAAGATATGGGTGTGCAGTTCTCACTGAACAAAGTCTTTGGCAACAAGTCAGTTGCTCCTGCGGCAGCACCAGTGGCTGCGCCGGTTGTCGCTCAGGCAATAGCAGAGCCAGAAGTTGAGGCGGAACCAGAAGTTCGCACCATCACCGTCCGACTCAATGTTGAATTTGAATTTAACAAAGACACTGTATTGGCCGTTTATGGTGATCAGTTAGAAGCTATTGCCGCTGCCATGAAAGCACAGGACGATATAGATCTGGTGCTCGAGGGTCACAGTGATAGCCGCGGAGCTGATCAGTACAACCTGAGTCTGTCTGATCGTCGCGCTAAAGCGGTTAAAGCCAAGCTAGTTGAGGATTACGGTATTCCTGCCGCCCGTATCAGTGCGGTGGGCTACGGTGAAACTCAGCCAATAGCCACCAACGAAACTGACGAAGGTCGCGCACGCAATCGCCGTGTAGTAGGTGAGATGTCTTTTTCTGAGGTCTACAACTTCTAGTGTGAATTGGCTCTAGTATTAAAAACGGTGCTATCTGGATAGTGCCGTTTTTTTATGCATAAAAAATCATTGTGATGGATAATGAAGGCCGGCAAATCTGAGAGGATGAAAAATGGACAACACATTCTATTGGCACGACTACGAAACCTTTGGTATCAATCCGTCAATCGACAGGCCCAGTCAGTTTGCTGGGCTGCGCACCGACTTCGACCTGAACCCGATTGGCGACCCACTGGTTATCTACTGCCAGCCACAGCCGGATCTGCTGCCCGCGCCTCAGGCTTGCTTGGTTACAGGAATTACCCCCCAGCACGCGCTGAAGGAGGGCCTCACAGAGCCTGCGTTTATCGATGCCATCCACCAGCAGATGTCACGCCCCAACACCTGTAGCGTCGGCTACAACAGTATTCGGTTTGACGATGAAGTGACCCGATACACCCTTTATAGAAACTTTTATGATCCCTATCAGCGAGAGTGGAAAAACGGCAACTCACGCTGGGACATTATCGATATGTTGCGCCTCTGCCGCGCCCTGCGCCCCGAGGGCATAGAATGGCCAGACCATGAACCCGGCCGCCCCAGTTTTAAACTCGAAGACCTCACCGCTGCCAATGGCCTAGCCCATGAAGCCGCCCACGATGCGCTCTCCGATGTCACCGCCACCATTGCCATGGCCAAGCTGGTCAAGGAAAAGCAACCGCGGCTGTTCGATTATGCGCTGCAAAACCGCGGCAAAAAGCAGGTCGCCGCAATGCTTGACCTCAAAGCGCGCAAACCGTTTTTTCATATCTCCGGCATGCTCGCCAAAGAACATATGTATGGCGCTCTAATGATGCCCCTGGCCCAGCATCCCACCAACAGCAATGGCATTATCTGCTTTGATCTCTCCGCCGACCCAGAGACTCTGGTTGGTCTCAATGAACACCAGATTCGCGATCGTGTGTTTACTGCCACAAGTGACTTACCCGAAGGCACAGAGCGCATTCCTCTCAAAGTTATTCATATTAATAAGGCACCGGTAGTAACCACTCACAAACTGGTGGATGCCGCTGCGGCCAAGCGTTTGGATATAGATCTAGAGCGCTGTGAGCGCAACTGGCAGCGTCTTAACAGCATGGATCTCAGTGACAAACTGCAGCTAGTGTTTCGCGACCAGAAGTTCCCGCCCAAATCCGATGCTGAGCAGCAGCTCTATGGCGGCTTCTTGCCCAATCAAGATAAGGGCTTGCTGGATGATGTGCGGCGCGCTACTGCCAGTGACTTCAGTCAGCAGCAGTTCTATTTTGCCGATCAGCGCTACAACCAATTGCTGTTTAGCTATCGCGCCCGTTATTTCCCCGAATCTCTTAGCGCCGAAGAACAGCAGACTTGGCTTGAGAGTTGCCGCTGGCGTCTCACCGATGAGCAGTCCGGTTACTTAACTTTGCAGCAAAACCGCAAGACCTTGGATGAATTGCTCGCCGACAGTAGCCTAACGGATCACAAGCGCGGCGTGCTTCAGGCACTGGAGAGCTGGAGTCAATCGGTAGCAGAGCGCTTTTCTCTCTAGTGAGCTCTGTAGTGAGGTCTGTAGTGAGGTCTGTAGTTTGGCTGCCCAGCAATAGTCGCCTAGGTAGGGCCGCCCGACTGAACTGCGGTTGTAATTGAGAAGAACAGGCAAACAGGCTAGAATCCGCCAACTAAATTGCCCCGAGGTACCGCGTGAATTTTACCGGCGCGCACATACTTTCCATCAGCCAATTTCAACGGCAGGATGTTGAGCAGATTTTCTCTGTAGCAGATCGAATGGAACCCTATGCACTGCGCAAAAGGGTTACCCGCGTGCTTGAAGGCGCAATTCTCGGCAATATGTTTTTCGAAGCCAGTACCAGAACCCGCGTCAGTTTCGGCTCGGCGTTTAATCTGCTGGGTGGCGAAGTGCGCGAGACCGCCGGCTTTGAAAGCTCGGCACTGGTCAAAGGCGAATCGCTACAGGACACCGCCAGAGTATTGTCTGGGTTTAGCGATGTGATCTGCATGCGCCATCCTCAGGAAGGCTCGGTGGCAGATTTTGCCAGCGCCAGTCGTGTGCCGGTGATGAATGGCGGTGACGGTGCCAATGAACACCCTACCCAAGCATTACTGGATCTCTACACCATTGGCCGCGAACTCGAAGCCAAGGGCCGCAGCATCGACGGTTTGCGAATCGCCATGATCGGCGATCTGCGCCATGGCCGCACAGTGCACTCCCTGAGCAAGCTGCTGAGTCTCTACAATAATATTCAGGTAATGCTGATCTCGCCCAAAGAGCTGGCTCTGCCAGAGAACATTATTGAGCAGATGCGCAGTGCCGGTGTAAAAGTTACAGTCTCCGATGAACTGAATAACAGCATCGCCAATGTGGATATTGTCTACTCTACACGGATTCAGGAAGAGCGTTTTACAAGTAAAGCCGAAGCGGATTTATACCGCGGCAAGTTTCGCCTCAATCAGGCCATCTACACCAAGCACTGCGAGCCTAACACGGTGATTATGCACCCACTGCCAAGAGACTCCCGCAGCGATGCCAATGAGCTCGACTGCGATCTCGATGACAACCCCAATCTAGCGATTTTTCGCCAGACCGACAATGGCCTGCTGATTCGCATGGCGCTGTTTGCTCTGGTGCTGGATGTGGTCGATAAGGTCGATGAGTTCTCTCGTGAGGTTCACTGGTATAACTCCCGACAGCAGTAAAACAGCTGACAATTTTTTGTTCCAAGTATTCAGACAAGCTGCCTAAAAATTTAACTAGAGCATGCAGGTGCAGAGAACTTTTGAGGTTCCAATGAGTGAATTTGACGATATTCGTCCCTACAACGACAGTGAAGTGCCCGCGGTTATTGCGCGCCTGATTGCCAGTCCAGAATTTATCGACCTGCTGCTGTCTCGGCGTGCGCCCCTACTGGCCAAGCTCTGCCCCTGGCTGATGCGGCCCATACTGCGTCGGGTGCTGTCAAAAGCGGCTAAAAATATGCACAGGGTGGAAGATCTGCAGCGTTACCTGACTGTATCTCTGAAGGGGCTGGTGAAAAAAACCACCGATGGTTTCAGCTTCAGTGGTCTAGATAACCTCGACCCAACAAAATCCTATCTGTTTCTCAGCAACCATCGCGATATCGCCATGGATCCCGCGATGGTCAACCTAGCGCTGATCGAAAGCGGCATGGACACTCTGCGTATAGCCATTGGCGACAACCTGCTGAGCAAGCCCTTCGCCGCGGATCTGATGCGGGTTAATCGCAGCTTTATTGTGAAGCGCAATATCAGTGGACGCCGGGAAAAGCTCACTGAACTGAAAAAGCTCTCTGGTTATATCCGTCACTCCATAGCGCAAGATGGCGTCTCAATCTGGATTGCCCAGCGGGAAGGGCGCGCCAAAGACGGCCAGGATCGCACCGAAACCGCACTGTTAAAAATGCTTGCCCTGTCGCGCACCAAAGAGCAGAGCTTTGCTCAGGCCACTGGTGAGCTGTCTATAGTGCCCGTAAGTATTTCCTATGAGTATGATCCCTGTGATGTGGACAAAGGCCGTGAGCTATTTGCCAAACAGAATGGCCAAGAATACATCAAACAGGAGTTTGAGGATCTCGACACCATTCAGAAGGGATTGGTTGGCTATAAAGGACGAGTGCATGTGGCCTTTGGGAAAGCGTTCACCGATGAGTCTAGCGATCAGCTAGAGAATGCCGATAAACTGGCCGCAGCCATAGATCAGCAGGTCTACAGCCAGTACAAACTGTTCCCGAGCAATATTATTGCCTACCAACTGTTGGGTAACACTGGAGGGTTAGAGCAGGTCAAAGCGCTGTGGCCAGATTGTGATTGGTTCGACGTAGAAGCCTCGTTTAAAAGCCGCCTCAGTGCCGCACCGCGAGATTATCGTACTATTATTACCGAGAGCTACGCCGCTCCGGTATTCAATTATTGTCAGGCGACACAGGGATGTTAATTTTTTGTTAGACGCAGAAGTCAGAGAGACAATCCAGCAGGGCTATCGTAAATTCCTAAAGTCACGTGACCTGAGTCCGCGTCTCGGGCAAAAGCAGATGATCGCCACCGTGGCCAACGCCCTTAGCGATGATGATCCGGACAAGCGTCTGGCGGTTGTTGAAGCGGGCACAGGTACAGGTAAAACCGTCGGCTATTTAATCGCTGCGCTGCCCATCGCCCGCGCCTTAAAAAAGACCGTGGTAGTGGCCACCGGCACCATTGCCCTGCAAGAACAGCTAATTCACAAAGACCTTCCTGAGCTTCTCGAAGCCTGCGGCTGGGACCACAGCTGCGCACTGGTCAAAGGCCGCGGACGCTACGCCTGTAACCTAAAAATGGAACAGTGCCTGGACGCGATCAAATCAAAAGATGCCGGACTGTTTTTGTTCGAAGATGAAGAAGCCTTTAATCCCAATGTGCAGACCGAAGACCTCTATCGTGAAATGTCCGACGCCCTCGCCGACGGCAGCTGGGATGGTGACCGGGATTCCTGGGAGTCACGCATCCAAGATGTGGAATGGCGTGCCCTGACCATCGACCGCCGCCAGTGCAGCGGACGCCGCTGTCGCTTTGTTAATCAATGTGCCTTCTTTAATGCCCGCAATGAACTTGAAGAGAGCGAATGCATAGTCGCCAACCACGATCTGGTGATGGCTGACCTTGCTCTAGGAGGCGGTGCGATTTTGCCGCCACCGGAAGACTGCATCTACATCTTCGACGAAGGCCACCGTATCGGTGACACCGCCATCCGTCACTTCGGTGCCGAGTGTCGGGTCAACAACAGCATTACCTGGCTAGAGCGTCTGCAGAAGCAGTGCAAAGGCCAAGCCCCTATCTTCGAAAAAGATACGGCTCTGGCGGAACAGCTTCCGCGCATTGAGCGGGAAGCGACAAAAATTATTGAACTGCTTAATTTTGCCTATCCAATACTCCAGCAAGCCCTGGAATCCGCCGAGTCTCCCGAAGACGGACGCTACAGATATGCCAATGGCGATATAGGCGAAGGATTGCGTGATATAGCCTCACAGCTGGCCAAAACAACCAGCGCTTGGCTCGGGCGACTGGAAGTCTTGGTCGATACCCTAAGTGATGCCCTGGGGGATAAAAATTACCCAACCCCGGCCCCCGATGTGGAACTGTTCTATCAGCAGGCCGGTAGCTGGCAATCGCGAGCAGAACAGCTCTTAGCCCTGTGGGACAGACTCCAGCGCGAAATCAAAGCTGGTGATATGCCATTGGCCTGTTGGCTGCGTCTCGATGACAGCGGTGGCAATATTGATATCTCGGTTAACGCCAGCCCAATTCAGGCAGCAGAACTGTTGCGCGATGTATTGTGGGGCAGCTGCTATGCCGCAGTGGTTACCTCGGCAACCTTGCGCGCACTGGGATCATTTCAAACCTTGCAGCGCGAGACTGGCATTCCTGACTTCGCTCACTTTATGACAGTCGCCGGCGCCTTTGATTATCAGCAGGCCGCCGTGATTCGTGTTCCGGCGGATGCCGTTGAAGGCAACCAAGCGGACGCTCACACAAGCTATATTACTGATCACTTCGCCGAGTACGAAGTGCCTCAGTGCGGTACTTTGATACTGTTCTCGTCGCGCCGACAGATGGAGCAGGTTTACGATGACCTTTCCAAAGATCAGCAGAAAAATATTTTGATTCAGGGTCAACTATCCAACCGTGAGATGGTGCGCCTGCACAAAGAGCGTATCGATCAGGGCCGCACCAGTGTTTTGATGGGGCTGGCCAGCTTTGCCGAAGGTGTGGATCTGCCCGGAGACTACTGTCGTCATGTAGTGATTGCCAAGTTGCCCTTTGCAGTGCCGGATGACCCCCTCCATGAAGCCCTGTCGGAATGGATTGAAGCCCGGGGCGGTAACTCGTTCTTCGATATATCTCTGCCCATAGCGTCTTTAAGACTGGTTCAGGCCTGTGGCCGACTGCTGCGCACAGAAAAAGATACAGGCACAGTCACCATTCTCGATAAGCGCTTAATCACCAAGCGCTACGGCACCCAGCTGTTAAATGGCCTGCCGCCTTTCCGCCGTGAGATTGGGTAGACTATCCAATCCAGCGTAAAAGGTTAAACCTGAGTGAAGGGATCATGAGCGAACGTCACAGCCGATTAGCCAACCTGCTCTTTGACCTGGAAAAAGAACTCCGGGAATCTCAGCTGTGGGCGGAGCGGAGTCCACCAGCTGAGGCGCTTCTCAGTACCGAACCTTTTTCAATTGACCTACTGACCTTCACTGAATGGCTGCAGTTTATTTTCCTGCCTAAAATGTACGCCACCATCGAGGCGTCAGAAGACCTACCGCATAGCTGCAGTATCGCGCCCATGGCGGAGCAGTTTTTTGGTGCTGAGCAAGTGTCGGGAAAAATATCTAGCGAAGGTTCTAGCGGGAATGTAAACGAGAGTTCTAGCGAGAATTCTAAAGAAACCGCCGGAAAAATTGATCGAGGACCAATTATCCGGCGTCTTGCAGATATAGATTACTTTATTTGCGATCAGTAGTTGGGCGCTTGCTTGGCTTGCGCGGCGCTGAATCTGCTCCGCGGTGGGCTTTTGGCTTACCCTTAAACGCAGGCTTGTCCTTGCTGAAGCTAGGCTTGTCGCGCTTGCCGCCGCCGTAAGCAGGTTTGGCATCACGCTGTTCGCCAGCAGTGCCATTATCAACACTGATCTTTAGTGGCTTCTGGCAGACACGAACCTTGTACAGGTGATCGAACAGCTCTTTAGGCATACCTTCTGGCAGATCAACAGTGCTGTAATCATCATGCAGTTTGATATGACCAATAAACTGCGCATCGATCTCCGCTTCATTGGCAATCGCGCCAACAATGTTCTTTGGCGACACATCATCGTTGCGGCCTACCTCAATGCGGTAGGTGATCATGGTAACTTCATTGCCTTCCTCATCTGTGGTCGGGCCCTTGTCACGTGGTGGCTTAGGCGCGCGATCAGGACGCTGGCTTCTGTCACTGCGATCAGGCCTTTCACTTCTCTCGTTACGATCGGGTCTCTCATTGCGGTCATTACGCTCGCGTGGCTTGCGCTCATTGCGATCACTAGCCGAAGCTCGTGGAGTCTCTATAGCAACCATCTTCGGGAACAGTGGACGTTCTTTTTGGGCTTCAAAGGCCAGAGCGGCAGCCAACAGAACCATATCAATTTCATTCTCAGCGGCAACTTCTTTAACCAGTGAGTGAAATTTATCTAGCTTGGTCGACTTACACATGCCAACCAACTGCTCTTTAAACAGAGCAACGCGCTGGCCACTGACTTCTTCGTTGCTCGGCAGATTAAACGAGCCAATCGGCTGACGCGTCGACTTCTCAATCGAACGCAGCATACGAATTTCTTTCTGAGTCACAAACATGATCGCCTTACCTTCACGACCAGCACGTCCAGTTCGACCAATACGGTGAACATAGGACTCATTGTCGTAGGGAACGTCATAGTTGATTACATGACTGATACGCTCAACGTCCAAACCGCGAGCGGCGACGTCGGTGGCCACAACTATATCTAGCTGGCCTTTCTTCAAGCGGTTGATAGTGCGCTCACGCAGTGTCTGAGTCAGATCACCGTTAAGTGCCGCTGAGGAGAATCCACGCGCTTCAAGCTTCTCGGCAATTTCCAGTGTCGCCGACTTGGTGCGCACAAAAATAAGCATGCCATCAAATTGCTCAACATCGAGGATACGCGTAAGAGCATCCATCTTCTGGTGGCCTTTAACCATCAGGTGAGACTGCGCAATACGCTCAACAGTCTTAGTCTTGCTTTGAATACTGACCACTTCCGCATCGCCCAGATACTTATCGGCAACACGTTTGATCGCTGGCGGCATAGTTGCAGAGAACAGTGCACGCTGACAATCCGCTGGCGTCTTAGCCAGGATAGTCTCAACATCATCGATAAAGCCCATTCGCAACATCTCATCAGCTTCGTCCAAAATCAACCCTTTGATGTGGCTGAGATCCAAGCTGCGACGACGCAAATGGTCGAGCATACGACCAGGCGTACCTACAACAACCTGAGCGCCGCGCTTCAAACCGCGTAGCTGGCCACCAATATCTGCACCACCGTAGATCGGCAGAACATGAAAACCTTTGATATGTTTGGCATAGCTTTGGAACGCCTCAGCCACCTGAATCGCCAACTCACGAGTAGGAGTCAGAACCAGAATTTGAGGTGATTTTTGTTTCTCATCCAGCATACTCAGGAAAGGCAGCGCAAAAGCTGCAGTCTTGCCAGTACCCGTCTGTGCTGTACCCAGAAGGTTTTTGCCTTCCAGAAGGATCGGTATGCTCGCCTCTTGAACGGGAGAGGGTTGCTCGTAACCGAGTTGCTGTACGGCTTTGAGGACGGGGGCAGAAATACCCAGTGATGCGAAGTCAACTGACGACATTAATTTACCTGTGCTTGGGGAGTTTTGGGCCCCGGATTAAGAGGCGGCGAAGTATACGCCTAAGTGGCTCTTTTTTATAGTTTTTTCGGGTCTAATTTGATGGCGGGATAGCTTAGTATTACAGGGGTTAGCTGTGATTGGGCGGGGTAAATTTATTAGCGTGAAAAATTGATTTATTGCAGGTCGTCTACCACTGTTAAGTTAGCGGTTATTTTTAACGGGTTTTACAGTGTTAGATAGCCAACAAAATCCACTAGTTTTGGCAGGGGAGGTAACCCAATGGCCACTATCGAATATGACAATATTTTCGATGCTATCACCGATAATCCTCAGGAAGCCCAAGAACTACAAACCCGGGCGGATCTAATCAGTGCCATTTGCGATAGGGTTCAAGACGGTTCATGGCGACTGGCTAAAGCGGCCGAAAAAGTGGGTCTTAATCAGTCTGAGATGAGGGATTTACTTGATGGCAAGGTTATTCAATTTTCGGTAGAAAAACTGATGACCTGTTTTCGGCTTTTACGCTGCCGATAATGGCGTAACCTTTAGCTCATGGCGATGTTGCTCTGCATGCCAAAGATCATACTGTGCTTGTTGGGTGACCCAGCTTTCAGATGAGGTGTTAAAGGCGATAGATAGGCGAACGGCCATTTCTGGACTCACGCCAGCTTTGCCGTTAATTACGCAAGACAGCGTTTTACGGCTTACGCCAAGGGCCTTTGCTGCATCTGTTACGGATAAACCTAAAGGCTCTAAACAGAGCTCTTTGATAACCAATCCTGGGTGGGGTGGGTTGTGCATCAACATAGTCTGTCCTCAATGATAATCTTCATAATTCACTATTTCTGCGTGGCCACCATTAAAGCGAAAAGTAAGGCGCCAATTACCGCTTACTCGCACAGACCAAATATCAAACCGTTTACCTGACAGCGAATGTAAAACTAAGCCTGGTAAATCGATATCCTTAGGGCTGGTTGCTGCCTGAAGCGCACCTAGGATTAGTTGCAGCTTTTTGCTGTGCTTGGCCTGTATTCCCGATGTTATTCCTGTTCTAAAGAACAATTCTAGACCTTTGTGTTTAAAGCTTTTAATCATTATTAGCGTAACCTGTAACGTAACGGGTGTCTAGTCGCGATAGGAGGTGAATTGATAATTATCTGCAGAATATCAACCGAGAAGATTTTTTCTATGCGTGGCCTCTAGGAATGGGAGTTGTGCATAAATTAATCTGATCAATGGCCTGTATAGCACTTGCTAACTATTCATAAACCACAAAGTGGGGTTAAATACTCGCCATATAAAAATAATCATTATCCACAGGATCCCCCATGTCAGAGCTCTACCTAGTCCGCCACGCCCAAGCCTCTTTCGGCGCCGCCAACTACGATCAACTCTCAGACCTAGGTCACCAGCAATCCCGATGGTTAGGCGAACATCTCGGCAAGCGCGGGGCCAGCTTTGACACCTTAGTAGTCGGCGATATGGTCCGTCACCATGAAACCATGGATGGCATCTGCGCTGGTATGGAGATCGATGGCAGCAACCGCATTGTCCTGCCAGGCCTAAATGAATATAACTTCACCGACATGACCGAAGCCTATGGCAAAAGTCATGGCGACGACCCCCTCTACCAAACCATTGCCGCCAATCCAGACGACCGCAAGAACTACTACCGTCTGCTGCGCAAAGTCTTAACTGTCTGGACCCGAGGCGAGATTGAGAATGTCCCGGAAACCTGGGTCGACTTTAAGGCTCGGGTGCTCGATGCCCAGCAACAGATCCAAGCCATGGCTGACGGTGGCAAGTCTATTCTCGCCATTGGTTCAGGTGGTTCGATTAGCACCTTTGTGGGAGGGGTGTTGGGGATTCCAGATGAGAATATTTTTGATCTAAACCTGCAGTATAAAAACACCGCAATTAGTCATTTCTTTTTTAATGCTAAGAAGATGAATCTGACTGGATTTAATGGGATTCCGCATTTGGATACGAATGAAATGGAGCAGTACATTACTTACGGGTAGAGCTCATTAGTGGCCGTAATAGCGGAATTCGAGTCTGACCCTAAATACTTTTATTTTTTATTTCAGGGAAAAATGCTTCTACAATATCTTCCCTGCCTGCAACTAAAGCAGAAAAAATGGCTGACGTTCTGGCAAGATTACTTGATAGCTCAATTAAACTTATACATTCATTTTCAGTAAAATTACTAACTAACTCATTTTCAGTATATCGCCGTTCTAATTGCTCAATCCCACCATGAGTATATGTATGTATTACGTTTTTTACTAAAGTATAAAAATTCTTAAATGAGTCTATATCTAATTTTCCATCAATTTTTTTTATCATTGTGTACAAACCATAAGGATCCTCACCAGCGATAAATAGTTCGATCTCTTTTTGATCTGCACACTTTTGAAAGTATAACCCCCTTATCACAGCTTCGTACTGGGGGCGAAGTAGAGCATAGGCAGAACCGTTCATTCTATTTTTAACAAGAATAACTATAGATCCAAAATGTTCTAGCGATAAATGTAATAAGGAATGAAAAACTTTTGATCTAAGGTGTCCGGGCAGCACAACCCCATTCATTTTCTTATCAATAGAGTCCATAAGATTTTGAGCATTATATAAAGATTCTTCTATATTCATTTACGTTCCTGTGTATCCTTTAGGCGTACTAAAGCGGTCAAAAAATCCAAGCCACCAACAACCAAATAATCACAAAAAACAAAAAGAACCCACCCAAAATAAACTGAATCTCACCCAACAACCCATCCCCAGACGAGATGGCAAAAACAATCATGATCACAATGGTGACAAAGAACGAAATCACCGCCGAATCCCTAAATCCCAGCCCCGGCGCGAAGTGCACACTGACCAGCTCAGCCACAATCGGCGCCATCAGAAAAATCGCCAAACCCAGTACCAAAACCAGGCTGACAATCGCTATGGCGATCTTGCGGGTTTCGTTTTTATCTTTTTCGTCTATTTCTCCAGCCATCGCTATCACCCACCATTTTGGTTCGCTTTAATAAACTCACGGATTTTGTTCGGGTTGGGCATGCCACTGGCGACGATTTCAGGCGAGTCCCCTGCGGTATAGATCTCGATGGTACCCACACCAAAGATTCGGTTAAAAAATGACTGTTTAACTTTGGTAGTGCGCACACTGCTGATATTCACTTCAGAGCGCTCTTTGCTGAGCAGGCCTTTTTCAAAGAGGATCTCATTGTCATTAACAGTGAGCTTTGAGGCTTTGTTTTTTAGGTGCCAGGTCAGCAGGATTAGCAGGCCTAGGCCGCCTACTGGAATCAGTATTAAACAGATGATAAAACCCAGTGGGTTGTTCTTAAACATAACGGGATGTTCGGAATACAGCTCGCTCATGGTGTTGCTCCTTGATAAATGCCGGTTAGGCTTTTGTTCTTCGCTATTAGTTCTTAGAGTTTGGTTTTTGCCACAGTGTTACAGGGCATTAATCAGAATCCACAGTGAGCTTACTAGGATGGTGATCATGGTTGTGGACATGCCGATAGGGCGCAGGACCTTTGGACCAAGCTCAGTGATGGCTAGGTAATGGCAGATACGCCCAAGAATCAGAGCGATGCCAAGAACATGTAGCCACGCGTCCTTGGCTCCCACAAGTTCCATTGCCACAAGCAGCAGTAGGGCGATAGGCACGGTCTCAACAAAGTTACCCTGGCCACGTATGCGTCGCAGCATTTCTGGATCGTCGCCGGTGCCGATCAAAATTTTGCTTTGCACTCGGTATAAACCAGCGCGGAGCGTAAAGGGGATAAATAGCAGGCCTAATAGGGCGATGTAGATGGGTGTAATGCTTAGCAAGGTTGGCAGTTGCATGTTAACTCCGTTGAAGGTGATTGGACTTGGCTGGCTGTGGTATTTACTGGTGCTTGAAAGCGCAGTCAATTACCCCACTCATTGGATTTAAAATAGAC
>Ga0302131_1000347_pt1 | contig 28306 bp, 20 predicted proteins | sample CB9_20m_MG_FD_203105 | JGI IMG/M metagenome (GOLD analysis project Ga0302131, IMG submission 203105) | Marine microbial communities from Western Arctic Ocean, Canada - CB9_20m | ecosystem: Environmental > Aquatic > Marine > Oceanic | place: Canada: Western Arctic Ocean | collected 2017-09-19
GGAGTATGGAGGCATCTCGGTGGTTTTTCTAGTTTCTAGCAGATAATCTGCATACTCGTTATAAGGTTGGCTACTAAGTTTTATCAGAGCTTCATGACTGCTATGACGCGATTGAATTATGACTTCCCCTCGGCGTTTTTCTCGCCCGGCTCTGCCGGCTACTTGCACAATAGTTTGTGCCATATGCTCAAGGCCTCGAAAATCCGCACTGAATAAACCAGAGTCAGCATCCAGAATCACGACCAGAGAGATGCCCGGAAAGTGGTGGCCTTTTGCGATCATTTGAGTGCCAATCAACAAGCACGGGTCGCCCTGCTTGATGAGATTCAACTTCGCATCAAGGCTGTTTTTACGTCGGGTTGAATCGCGGTCGATTCGCACCACTGGGGTGGAGGCAAACTGCTGCTGTAAAAAGCTTTCCACCTGCTGAGTGCCGATGCCTGCGGTGGTTAAATCTCGAGATTGACAATGCGGGCAGCTGGTTGGAATACGCTGTGCTGCTCCGCAATGATGACAGCGCAGGCCGGCGGGCTTTGAGTGGACTGTAAATTGCGCGTTACAAGCTTCGCATTCAGCTGACCAGCCACAGTTGGAGCAGTTGACTACAGGCGCGAAGCCGCGGCGGTTGATAAAGATTAAAACCTGGCCGCCACTTTTTAGCTGCTGATCAATGGCGGCTAAGGTGTAATCAGTAAAGCCATGCTTAAGCAACTGTTCTGCGGAATCTACCAGTTGTATGTTGGCAGGAACCGCCTCTCCTGCACGCTGAGTGAGCGCTATGTGTTGGAATTTTTTACTATGGCAATTTGCCAAACTTTCTAAACTGGGTGTAGCGGAGCCTAATATTACTGAGATGTTTTCCTCCCTGCCGCGCATAACACTTAAATCTCTCGCCGAGTAGCGAAACCCCTCCTGCTGTTTAAAGGAACTGTCATGTTCTTCATCAAGAATAATGATGCCTGGATTTAGCATGGGGGTGAAAATGGCGGACCGTGTTCCGAGAATAATGCCTGCGGCCCCAGATTTTGCTTGTTGCCACGCGGCAAGCCTTTCTGAGTCATTAAGTCCAGAATGCAGAGCTACTGTTGGGCAGGTAAAACGTTTTCTAAATCGGTCAATGGTTTGTGGGGTAAGGCCTATTTCTGGGATTAGGACCAAGCACTGCTTCCCGGCGCATAGCATGTCTTCCATAACCCGCATATACACTTCAGTTTTCCCAGACCCGGTTACCCCGTCCAAAACAAAGCACTGGTAGGTGTTGTTGGCCGCTCTTATAAGGTCGACCGCGGCTTGCTGCTGGGAATTGAGGCTGAGCTCGTGCTGGGATTGGGCTGTGAGTGCCGAAAAAGGCTTAAGGGGTGTCGGCGGTTGCTCGACAGATTCAACTAAGCCTCTGTTTTTTAGTTCTTTTAGTGTTGCGCTATTGAAACCCGCGTCAGCCATCTGAGATGCCGTGACCGGCCCGCTGGTTTGGATAATGTCAAATAGGGCCTTTTGCCTATGGGCTTTGCCAAATAAATCACCTGCCGTCGTTTCATTGGTTTTGACCAGCTGCCAGCCTAAGTTTCGCTTATCTGGTTTTTGCAAAGTGCGCAGCTTAGAAGGCAGGGCAGTTGAATAAACGTCGCCCAAAGGATGCTGATAGTATTCAGCGGCCCAGTGCAGAACTTTCATCATAGTTTTAGGCAGTAGCGGCTTATCATCGATGGCTGACACAATAGCTTTTAACTTAGACTCGGGCAGGTCGGATTGGTTGGCATTGCCTACTACAATGCCGATAACTTGACGTCTCCCAAAGGAAACAAGAACTCGCACCCCATTCGCCAATAGTGTTGGATGCTTAACCGGCGGCAAATAATCGAAGCATCGCCTGAGGGGCGATTGGATCGCTATGTTGTAGACTGCACCCTGATAGTTCGAGGGATTAGATGAGTTCGTGTTCCGCATTCTAGTAGCTTGTGGGTTCTATTTCGGGTGAGATTTTCAACGGCGCCCAGCATAGCAGAATTGCCAGTCCTAGCTAAAAACGGTTTGCCAATAATGGCATTCAAACCAAGGTGAGCATTTGCAGCTGCGATTGTTGCACGCTTCTATTATAATCCGAGATTAGGCTTTTTGCTCTAACCGAACTTAAAGAAGGCTTTTTTGCTTAATTAAGCTGAATGGCTTCAAAAAAATAAACAGGCGATTCGATCCATGGTGAACAATATCCTCCCCCCTGAATTATTGCAGGCAAGAGCAAGAATTGATGAGATAGACCAAGAATTGATCAAATTACTGGCCGATCGGTTTTCCCTAACGCTGCAGGTAGGGAAAATCAAAGCCAGCCAGCAACTACAGTCATTTGATCCTGATCGAGAGACCCAAAAAATACAAAACCTTAGGCAGGTGAGTGAGGAAATGGGCATAAACCCAAATTTGGTGGAAAATTTATTTACTCAAATTATGAAAGAGGTGGTGAAAAACCATCAGCGATTGAAAACAGAGCTGTAGCCTAAGCTTGGTTTGCTCCTCTTTATTCATTGGCAAAGGCGTAAAGGCACTTGCGTCTTTAAAATTCTCTGTTAGAATGCACGCCCCTTTGCAGCCATTGATTCTGGTTGCAGGCCAAAGCAGGTGTGGTTTAGCGCTTATTTTTGCGTCCGGCGACATCAACTAACTAGGAATCATTATGAAAGCTGATATTCATCCAAAGTATGGCCCAATGAAGGCCACATGCAGCTGCGGTAACGTCATCGAGACTCAATCTACGCTGGGTAAAGATATCCTTATCGAAGTTTGTTCAAGCTGCCACCCGTTTTATACAGGCAAGCAAAAAGTTCTTGATAGTGGTGGGCGAGTTGATCGCTTTAACAAGCGTTTTGGAAATCGCAAGCTGTAAGCAGCTTGATGATGCAGTAGGCCTAGAGCCCGCCTTATACGCCTAAAAACGCTGCTGAGAATTAATCTCAGCGGTGTTTTTTTTGAGCGCAGAAAAGAGTTAGATTGACTTAGATAGGAATTGAGCGCTCTGCCATCAAAAGATGGTTTCGGTTAACACCTCGTCATTATTATCCTCTCCCGAATCGATACCCTGTAGATCTAGGGCGCTTGTATTGGGAGCATTTTCTAGACGAAAGACTTCGAAGATGGCATTTGCATCGCCTGGGGTGGCCGGCTCTCCAGTTTCAATATTGATAAGCTGATCGACCAAGCCATCCGGTCTGCTCATTATCCTTTCGGGCATGTTCTTAAGAGCCTGCCGCATATAGTCGATCCAGATAGGCACTGCAACAGTGGCCCCTTGTTCTCTCTCGCCCAAGGGCTCTGGTTGGTCGAAGCCGACGAACACGGTGGTCGCAATATCCCTGTTGAACCCAGAAAACCATAGTTCGCGTGGGCCATTGGTGGTTCCTGTCTTACCCATCAGGTCATCGCGCTTAAGCTCCCTATCGACCCGATTGCCACTTCCCTCTTCGATGACTGAGCGCAGCATTGTGTTCAAAATATAAGCCACTTTGGCATCTAAAACCCGCGGTGCAACTGGCATGGCGGTGCCATTTTCCTGATCTTGCTGCGGGCAGTTCTCGCAAACAGTTGCCGGAGAAGCCTCGTAAATAACACCGTCGGTCAAATTTGAGACTTTGGTGATGAACCAAGGATCGACTTTGAAACCGCCGTTGGCCAGTGTTGAGTAAGCGGAAGCAACTTCAAGGGGCTGAACGTCGTGACTGCCAAGGGCGACGGTCAAATCGTTTGCGGGGAAAGTGTCAGTTTGGAAACCGAACTTCTTGGCGAACTTGAGTACCGCATCCGAGCCCAATTGATCGAAAAGTCTCACCGCGGGCACGTTGCGAGATTCTTGTAAAGCGAACCGAAGAGTAACCGGGCCAAGGAAATTATTTTCGTAGTTGTTGGGGCGATAATTGCCTCTTGTTATCGGTGCATCATTAATTGTTGATGCCGCAGTATAGCCAGCCTCTAGAGCTGCGCCGTAAACAAATGGCTTGAAATTTGAGCCCAGCGGCCTTGGGGTTAACACCCGATTTACTTGGCTTCGCCTAAAGTCATAACCGCCTACTAAAGCCAAGACTTGGCCATTATCGGTGGACATAGAGACTAGTGCACCCTGAATGTCCGGAACCTGGCCCAGCGCCCAGGATGTGCCGTTCGCTTTGAGACGGATAAGGTCGCCAATTTTAACGGCGTCTGAGGCGATGCTCGGAGGCGGCCAGGCCTCGTTGCGGCTTCTAAACTCGTAGGCCCAGCTTATGCCCTCCCAAGGTACAGTGACAACTTCTCCAGATTTGAGCAGCGCATCAAAACTGCGCTCGTCCACTTTGGTTACGATGGCGGGGGGCTGATTGCCGTAGCTTGGAATGGGTTGAAGCTGTTCTTTCCAAATTGTCATGGGTTCCAAGATGTCTGGTGGGTAGTTAGCATCGGCTCCCCTGTAGCCGTGGCGACGATCGTAGTATTGTTCCAGGCCTTCGGTGAGGGCTTGGTTTGCTGCTAACTGCTTATCCCCGTCGATGCTTGTTATGACCTCAAAACCTCCAGAATAAGTGTCTTCTGCGAACTCGCCATAAAGTTGCTGCCTGACCATTTCAGCAACATAAGGGCCAGGGACCTCTATATTCCGATTTCGGCGTATAGCAGTTACGGGAGCGGCATTAGCTATTTCATAGTCTTGCTCAGAGATCATTCCTTGCCTGAGCATGTTACGAAGTCTAGCCCTTCTGCGGTCTATCGAGCGAGGTCCGCTAGTTAGGGGGTTGCAGGCGGAGGGGCAGGGCAACACCGAGACCATCATCGCCGATTCGGCTAATGTCAGCTCACTGACCTCTTTGCCGTAGTAGACATAGGCAGCAGCTCCAATGCCGTCTGCCCCGGTGCCAAAATAAATTGTATTGAGGTAAAGTGTGAGGATTTCTTCTTTGCTGAGTTCCCGCTGAATTTGGAGTGCGAAAGGAATTTCTTTGAATTTTCGAAGGTAGAGGTTGTCACTATCAAAGGAAAGGTTGTTAGCCAATTGCATTGTTATGGTGCTGCCGCCACCTAGCCTTTCGCCGCGAATAAAACCGTAAAACCCGCGCAAGAGGCTTTGCAGATCAACCCCAGGATGGGAATAAAAGCGGGCGTCTTCGGTTGCTATTATTGCGTCTATGAGAATTTGAGGAATCTCTTCGTAAGTTACCGGGTTTCGACGATTGCCTATTTCGTCAATGAGCCGTCCATCCGATGTATATATCCGCAGCGGAGTTTCTAGCTGAACGTTACGGTAGGTATCTGCTTCCGGCAATAACGGTGCGAGATATAGATAGGCTGCGCTCAAAATCATTATCACGCCAGCAGTTCCGGCAAAGAAGATCTGTCTAGCGATTTTGGCTATTTTTTGTAGTTTGAGGTGCACCTAGGTTTGGTCCATTTGCGGCTATTACTTCTCAGGTTTTGTGGCTTAACAGTCACAATATTGAATTGATTGTGGTGGAACGCGCATGCTGCCCTATGAGTGCAGCTAACTGGTTCTGCTGTCGCCGCGATTCGCTTGTCCTTTTTATTTGAGTAATGAGTATACACTTGGGAACTTGCATTGCGTTGTAATTCTTGGATTTTCTTGGGTTACGAGTCATAATGACACGGCTATATAACGTGGTATTTGCTGCCAAGACGAGAACTTACTGAGATCGTCTGGCCCTGTAGCGTGGTGATTGTAGAGCTCAAAAGGTGAGCGAGCGAGAGCTAGATAGGTCAAATTGCCACTAAACAGTTGGCTTTAGTTAGGGCTCGGTAACGTGACCTGATTCAAAGAATTGCAGAACCCATTAGTTCATTATTCAATGGTGGGGTTTTTGTTGTGAAAGCCTGAAAATCTGATAGTTAATTGATAACTATATAAATTTCTTATCTGGCCGACACTTCATTCTTAAATTAAGTCCCCCTTTAGAAAATTCAAGTTGTAGATAAGCAAGAAAAATTTGGGATAGCGACGGCCTTTTACAGTGATCAAAGGACACCGACGTTAGCTGCTAGTTTTTATTAGAGGCCTTAACAAAAAAAGTCGCAGTTTTTGGGATTTGAGGAATAAATTTATGCTAGAAAAGCTAGCTAGCAAACTGAGTTCACTTCGTAGTCTTGGAAAAAAGACTAATACTTTATTGGGCATCGATATTAGTTCGACCTCAGTTAAGGTGCTGCAATTAAGCCAGGTAGGGTCCCAATACATGGTCGATAACTACGTTATCTTGCCCTTGCCGCTCAATGCTGTGGTTGAGAAAAATATTAGTGATATCGATGCGGTGGGCGATTGTATCAGTCGAGCCATCAGTAAGATGAAGCCAACGATCAAAGATGCTGCGGTTGCTGTGGCGGGTTCAGCGGTAATTACCAAAACTATTGAAATGGATGCGTCACTTTCTGACGTCGAAATGGAAAATCAGATCGTGGTAGAGGCTGATCAATATATTCCCTTTCCACTTGACGAGGTTTCGATCGATTTCGAACGCCAAGGACTCTCTGCGCGAAGTCCTGCTTTGGTGGAAGTGCTGTTAGCTGCATGCAGGCGAGAGAATGTAGATACCAGAGTAACTGCGTTAAGACTGGCGGGGCTTTCGACAAAGGTAGTTGATATTGAGGCTTATGCAATTGAACGAACTTACAGCTTACTAGCCCAACAAAGAAGCTCGCAAGATGAGCATACGGTGGCCATCGTCGATATTGGCTCCATGATGACAACCCTGAATGTTATTTTGAATGGCAAGACTATCTACAGCCGTGAACAAATGTTTGGCGGTAATCAGCTTTCGGAAGAGGTTCAACGTCGTTTTGGTTTGAGTGCGGCCGAAGCTGAGGCTGCCATGAAGAGTGGCGGACTCCCTGAAGAATATGAGCAAGAGATACTTGGCCCTTTTAAAGACGTGGTTGTTCAACAAATAAGCCAGACGCTGCAATTCTTTTTCTCATCAAGTCATTACAACAAAGTTGATCAAATTCTATTAGCTGGCGGGGTGGCTGCCATAGAGGGTTTAAGTGACTTTGTGCGAGAAAGCCTGTCTACACCGGCTCGTGTAGCGAATCCGTTTGAAGGTTTGGTAATCGGTTCAAAAGTAAACCAAACCATGTTGAAAAATGATGCCCCTTCGCTATTGATAGCCTGCGGGCTTGCCATGCGAGGTGCATACTAGTGGCTCAAATCAACCTCCTACCCTGGCGCGAGCGGTTAAGGGAAGAGCGCAAACGAGAATTTGTCAACATTCTCGTGGGAATTGTTATTATTGCTGGTGGTTTAGTGCTGTTGGTTGATCGATATATGGTTGGCGAAATAGACGCGCAATCAGCACGTAATGATTTTGTGAGGTCGGAAATATCTATCCTCGACGATCAAGTTGAAGAAATCAGCCAGCTTCGACAGCAAAAGGAAGATATTCGAGCCCGAATGAGCGTGATTACCGATTTACAGGGTACTCGCCCACTAATCGTGAGGATGTTTGATGAGTTGGTTAAGACTTTGCCGAATGGTGTTTACTATCAAACAGTGGAGCGTGTGGGGGAAAGAATTGCCATTGATGGAGTTGCTGAATCCAACGCGCAAATTACTGAGCTCTTGCGCAATCTCGACGCCTCTGGCTGGTTTCGAGATCCTGATTTAAGTGATATTACTGCGGCAGACGCTCCTGCCAGTTTGCTAGATGCTACTGCCGTTTTGCTAGATGCTACTGCCAGTTCGCTAACAGAGGCGTTTAGTTTTTCATTGACCGTGACACTGGACCTGCCTGACCTGCAGGAAGAGGTTTAAAAAAGCCCATGTCTTTTATCAATAAATTAGTTGCCGACCTTCAGAACTTTGATTGGAGCGATCTGCAAGATCTAGACACCATAGGTGTCTGGCCGGGGCCAGTTAAAGCAATTATTGTTGCTGTGTTGTTCTCTAGCGGCCTCACAGCAGGATACTTCCTTCATATAAAAAACCTTCAATCTGAGCTGGCAATTGCAGTCGCTAAAGAAACTACAATCCGCGCAGAGTTCGAGGCGAAAGCCTTTTTGGCGGCTAACTTAGAAGAATATCGTGCTCAAACTATTGAGATGGAAGAGTCTTTCGCCGGATTACTCCGGCAGTTGCCATCAGCAACAGAGGTGCCAGGTCTCGTAGATGACGTGACTGACACTGGTGAAGGCAGCGGTCTTGAAATTTCCAATATTGCGCTCGCACCAGAGGCAGTTCAGGAATTTTATATTGAACTACCAATCGACATCGATGTAATTGGTAATTATCACGATTTTGGTACTTTCGTAAGTGGCCTAGCGAGTCTAGACCGGATTGTGACCCTGCATGATTTTTCGATTCAGACAAGAGCCGATAGCTTTTTAGACATGAGTATCGTTGCAAAAACTTACCGATATAAGGGTGTGGACGCCGAGCTGCAATGATTTTATCTATTCAAAAAATTAGGGGTCTACAGAGTCTTTGTCTGACAACATTGCTAACTGCTTGCGGGATTCAGGATAACTATTCTGACCTACAAGGCTTCGTCGAGGAAGTGAAGTCGCGGCCGGCGGCGCAAGTCGAGCCAGTACCAGTTTTTGCTCCTTACGAAGGATTTATTTATAGTGCGGCCTCTCAACGTAGCCCATTTGATAGGCCGGTGGCAATCAGTGACAGTGGTTCTCAAGAGCGTGTCTTAGACCTGCAACCTAATTTTGACAGGCAGCAGGAGTTCCTGGAAAGCCAGTCGTTAAGCGAATTAAAAATGGTAGGGATGTTGTTTAGGGAACAGACTTACGAAGCCCTCGTTGAAGATGCTTTCGGTGAAGTACATCGAGTAAGCGTAGGAAGTTATCTGGGCCGTAACTACGGTCGAGTTCAGACTGTTAGTGAAACTCAAATGAATATTAGAGAAATTGTGCCAAGCGGCGACGGCGGCTGGTTAGGAAGGCCACAAACGCTGACTTTACAATAGGTTGAGTAAGTTAAGACAATGGATATGTTAAAAATGATTGAAACTAAACTAGAAAAGCTCACTGTAAGTGTCAGCGCCTCAGTGTTTAAGTGGGTAACGCTTATCGCAATGATGTGCAGCGTGTCATTTGCTAGCTATGCTCAACAGTCCATAACACTGGACAGTATTGGGTTCGCGAATTTGCCGGGAGACAGCATTGAGATCCAGCTAACGTTCGACTCGGCTCCTCCTGAGCCGTCTAGTTTTGTGCTTGATAATCCTGCTCGAATCTCTATTGATTTGAATGGTGTTGTGAGCGGTTTGGCCCAGCAGCGATTTAACATTGATTCAAATAATGCTCAAAGCGTCATGGTGCTCGATGACGGTAACCGAACCCGACTTGTTGTTAACTTGGATCAATTGGTTAACTATGAATCAAGTTTGGCAGGTAACGTGCTGACCATTCAGGTTGGCAATGATGCTCGCAGTGGCGGCGGTGTTGCTGCAGTCGGGCAATTATTTTCTGGTATCGCCAGTGGCCGCCGAAATGAAATTGTCGACGTAAATTTCAGACGCGGTGAAGAAGATGAAGGCCAGGTTGTTATCGAGCTGTCTAGTGATCAAGTGATCGGCAGTGTTGAACAGGTTGGCGCCAGAGTTTATGTTGAATTCGCCAACACTCAGGTGCCCGAGGATTTAAACCGACGTTTTGACGTAAGTGATTTTGCCACTAATGTCAGCACAGTTGATGTGTTAGGACAAACAGGTCGCGCAACGGTAGTGATTGATGTCGACGGTACCTATGAATACGTAGCTTTTCAAAGCGGTAATGTTTATACGGTGAGTGTGCGGCCACCGGCAATCGATGTTTCCGGAAATTCTGAAACTGCCGGCTATACCGGTGAAGTCGGAAGCCTTTCGTTTCAGGATATTCCAGTGCGCTCAGTTTTGCAGATTCTAGCGGATTATTATGAGTTTAACTTCATCGCCAGTGATGCTGTTTCCGGGAATATAACTATTCAGATGGACAACGTACCTTGGGATCAAGCGTTAGAGCTAGTGCTTAGGTCTAGAAATCTTGGTAGCCGTTTGGAAGGAAATGTTTTGTATGTGGCACCGGCAGATGAAATTGCGGCGCAGAACCAATTAGATTTGGAGGCGTCACAGCAAGCACAGGCTCTGGCGCCAATGTTTACAGAATTTGTTCAGGTTAATTATGCCGACGCGCAGGAAATTCTTTTGCTTCTTACTGGGGGGGGTGCTGGTGCTGCGGAAGCAGCTGCCGGAGGCTTGCCTGGAGGTGGCAGCGAACCAGTTGTTGCCGGGGGAGGCGGCATTCTCTCAGCTCGGGGTACGGCGTCAGTTGATCCTCGAACCAATATTATTATCGTCAGGGATATAGAAGAGAAACTCCAAGAAGTTAGATCAATGCTGGCGCGCTTAGACGTTGCTGTTCGTCAGGTGCTTATTGAGGCGAGGATCGTGAACGTCTCTACAGATTTTGGTCGAGACCTCGGCATTAGATGGGGCGGGGCCGGCCGTGAGCCAAGCGGTGATAATATTCGCTATGGTGGTTCCCAAACGACAACTGGAGAAGTGCTAATTAACGAAAACAATAGACAAGCGGCTATCCAAGAGGCTCTTTCCGCCGGTGATGCAGCGAGAACAGCCGCGCTTCAAGATGGCACAGACCCCAGTCTAATCAGTACGCTTATTGCCCAAGCTATAGCTTCTGTGCCCATTCCGGTGGGTGAGATTAGTTTTCCAGATGCCCTCGCTGTTGATTTGGGAGTGGAAAATCTGGCTGCATCCTCTTTTTCAATTGGTTTTACGGGTGCAAATGGTTTGATTGAGCTGGAGTTGTCAGCCTTGGAAAGCAGTGGCAACGGTGAAGTTATCGCTCGGCCAAAAGTTACCACGCAAGATAAAGTAACAGCGCTTATCCAGTCAGGCGTTCGAATCCCATTCCAATCCCAAGCGGGTGGGACGGCTGGCGGTTCAACAACTGAATTTGAAGATGCGGTGCTTTCTTTGGAAGTCACTCCGCAAATTACACCAGACGGCCGCATCAATATGCAGCTAGATATTCGCCAAGACTCGGTTGCTGCGGGCTCTGGTGCAGTGCCTGCGATTAATACGAATCAGGTGCAAACTAGTGCTTTAGTGAATAACGGAGAGACTATTGTGCTAGGTGGTGTATTTAGAGAAGAAAATACCGTCACGGAAATGAAAACGCCTTTTCTAGGAGATCTCCCCTATATAGGGAGAGCGTTTAAGCGGACGGAGCGACAAAGTCGGCGCACCGAGCTGTTGATTTTTATAACTCCTAAGATTATTGCCGATATTAATATTAGATAATTGCATCATCACTATTTAATGTTTGTAAACGGGCGGAGCTGATTATCACCTCCGCCCGTTTTCGTTTCGTAATTGGTGTCTGTTAGAATGCCACAAGGAAACTTCTGCTTGAACAAGGCATAAGTGCGCCATGCGTCACCGCTCACTAAAACTTAGAGACAGTATTGCCTCATGAAGCCGTTACACAATATATTTCTAATTGGTCCTATGGGTGTTGGAAAAACCACTATTGGCAAAGTATTAAGTGAAGAGCTGGGAATGGATTTTTTCGATTCAGACAGAGAAATCGAAGCCTCCACCGGTGCCGATATTCCATGGATTTTTGATGTTGAAGGTGAGGTAGGATTTCGAATCAGAGAGTCTAAAATGATCGAAATACTGACTCAGAGAAAGAAAATAGTTTTAGCGACCGGAGGTGGGGCTATTCTGGCGCCTGAAAATAGGCGTTGGCTATCCTCGAGAGGCACAGTGGTATACCTGCGCGCCTCTATTAAACAGCAGTTTGAAAGAACTAGCCGCGACAAAAATAGGCCTTTATTACAAACCCCGGACCCAGAGAAAAGAATTAAGGAGCTCATGCAGGTGAGAGACCCCCTCTACAGAGAGGCCGCTGATCTTATTATCGATACCAATCGCCGTAACCCCAAAGCGGTTAGTAACGAAATCCTTTTTCAACTCAATAACCCTAACTCTGAAAGAGAGCATGATTAATTGATGGAACAATAGATGGAAACCATAACAGTAGAATTAGCAGATAGAAGCTATCCAATAATGATAGTGGATACGCTGATGTCACAGTCCGAAGAAGTTTCAAAATATTTAGGTGTCGGGAAAGTAGTCGTCATCACCAATGATGCGATCGCGCGGCTGTATTTAGATCAGCTTAGGTTGTTGCTGCATGATCGAGATGTATTGGAAATTGTGTTACCCGATGGCGAGCAGTACAAAAATCTTGATGCCATAAGTTATATTTATGATCAGCTAATGGCGGCTAAGTGCGACCGCAAAACAACTTTGCTAGCTCTTGGTGGTGGCGTGATCGGCGATATTACAGGGTTCGCTGCGGCTACTTATCAGCGCGGTGTGAATTTTGTGCAGGTACCAACGACTTTGCTGGCTCAAGTAGACTCGTCAGTAGGCGGTAAAACAGGGGTTAACCACCCGTTGGGAAAGAATATGATAGGCGCTTTCTATCAGCCTCAATGTGTCGTTGTCTGTACTGATTTTCTCAAAACCTTGCCTATAAGAGAGGTCAAAGCGGGTTTAGCTGAGGTGATCAAATACGGATTAATTAATCGTCCCGATTTTTTTAAATGGATGGCAGATAATAGCGAGGGTTTGTTAACTTTGGACTCTGAACTTATTGCGAAAGCGATAAAAATTTCCTGTGAGTCGAAAGCCGAAATAGTTGCTGCTGACGAAAGAGAGGGCGGCATAAGAGCACTTCTTAATCTTGGGCATACTTTTGGTCACGCCATAGAAACTGCGAGTGGCTACGGTGTGCTTTTGCATGGGGAGGCTGTGGCGATAGGGTTGGTAATGGCGGCAGACCTTTCGAGACGTATGGGATTGTTGAGCGCGGCGGATGCCCTAAATATACGCAGCGTATTAGAAGAAAATTTTAGTATGCAGGTTGTTCCTCCTGCCGATATAACGGTAGAGCAGTTCATGGATTTAATGTCATCGGATAAAAAGGCGGAGCTAGGAAAGATTCGATTTATTTTCCTAAAAGCAATTGGCCAAGCCTATATTGAAGCCGATGTTGAAGTAACGCTGCTAAAACAAACGTTAACTGCAGGCGAGAACCTGTGTAGGTAAGTGATGAAATCTTACGTTCAAGAATTAAAATTAAGCTTCGACCCTTTTGATGCGAGCGCGATAAGTCGAGGATTTTTTGAGGGCGGTAATCGCAGGGAAATTCGTGATCAGATCGTTGAGAGGGCTATGTACAGCGAGTCCTTGATTTCTGTTTCGGGATGTCTGGGGAGCGGAAAATCAAGTTTGCTAGCTGCGATCACCCAAAGTTTTGGTGAAGAAGCTGTGGTGGTCAATATTGCGGCTACGTTATTTATGAGCTCCGATCAGTTTATGGATCAGTTGGTTGGGGCTCTGCAATTGCCTGGAGAGTTCGAAAGTCTCGAAGATAGGGCTCATGCGGTAACACACCTAGCGGGACAGCTGCAAATGGATGCGAGGTCGTTGCTAATTCAGGTTGATGATGCCCATGATCTTGGTGGCGAAGTATTAAAATACCTTGTGGCGCTGAAGAAGGGCGCCGCTGCTGATAGCGTACATGTAATTTTGTTTGGTGAAAGCCAAATGGGTAGGGTGCTTGAAAGCACGTTAGAGCATGAGCAGTTGGCAATTCTTGCTGAATTTGATTTAGGCGGTTTTGGCAGTGAGGCAACGCACGACTATATTCGTTTTAAGCTTGAAGGTGCAGGCTATACCAAGCTTCTGCCCTTGGAAGGAAGTGTTTTAGGAGCTATTCATAATTCATCTAACGGCATGCCTGGGGCGATCAATAGCTCAGTTCATGAAGCATTGACGCAAGAATTTGGAGTGGATGTCGCTGCGGATGTGAGGGTGCCAGCGGAAGTCGAGGCAGTAGGCGTTGAATTTGGTACCTTGGAAGCCCAATTCGGCGCAGACGTGGCGGCCCAGAATACTGATTACACCGATGATGAGTTGGCGGAGTTTTCCACAGCGCGAGAGGTTGATTTTGCTGACTTAACTTTAGAGGATACATCAACTTCAGGGCGCTATTTTGCTGCCGCTTCTATCTTGCTGGTGGTGTTAGTTGCAGCGTTCGTTCTTCTCCAAACAGGTCAGGAGGTTGATTCCGCTGTTGTACAAATTTCTGTTCCTGCTTCCGCTTCGGTCTCGGTTCCCATGCCAGCTACGATTCCTCAAGGCCCCTCTTTAGATGCAGTTTCATTGTCAACTATTGCGCAGCGGCCAAGAGGCTCTGCTGATTTAAATCCAGCTGAGACTAAGACTGCCGCGGCTTCTGTGCTGGACGCTTCCGAGCCGTCATCGATAATCAGGGATGAGCCAGAGCCCAACGCTGAAGTGGCGTCTGCTGCGGTTGTAATTGTGGCTAAGCCTGAGCTTGGCTCAGAGCCTTTAGAGTTGCTTAGCTCGGTTAGAAATACGCTTACCGGATCTGTCGTCAGAACTCCTGAACCGGTTGCAGAGGTTTCAAATAGTTCTGAGCTAAGTAGTTTTGAGCAAAATCTCCTATCTTATCCTTCTACTAACTACACTGTGCAGATTGTTGGATCTTCTTCTGAGTCCAGCATTCAAGCCTTTGTGCCGGCAGCGCAGCTGAGCTCCGCGGCTGGATATTTTGAGACACGTCTCAATGGCAAGCCGTGGTATGTCGTGATTGCAGGGAATTTCTCCAATAAGGAAGCAGCCGCTGCATTTCTTTTGGCGCTGCCCGATTCTGCTAAAACTTCTGGCCCCTGGGTACGAAGTATTAGAGGTATTCAGTCAGACATCCAAAAGCTGCAACAGCAACCCTAAAAGCCCATAAGATCTGTCTAAGTTGGCGTGACAGCCTTTGAGCTTGTGAGCTGCTCGTGTAAAATCACCCCTCATTTTATATTGGCGACTCCAGCGGTGGCTAACTAAAACAAAGGATAAGTCTGCGTGAGCTTGAAAAATGATCGTTTCCTAAAGGCGCTAATGCGCGAACCCGTTGATGTTACCCCGGTATGGATGATGCGCCAAGCTGGTCGCTACTTGCCTGAGTATCGCGCCACAAGAAAACAGGCAGGCAGTTTCCTCGATCTTTGTAAAAATGCTGAGCTTGCTTGCGAAGTCACTATGCAGCCATTGCGGCGCTATGATTTTGACGCAGCTATTTTGTTTTCAGATATTCTGACTATTCCTGATGCCTTTGGCCAAGGGCTATATTTTGAAGAAGGCGAAGGGCCAAAATTTAGAAAGGTAATTCGCACAGCTGCGGATGTTGAGAGTCTGCCAGAGGTGAATATTGCCTCCGAGCTTGAATATGTTATGAACGCTGTCAGCGTCATTCGTAAAGAGCTGAATGGCTCCGTACCACTTATTGGTTTTTCCGGCAGTCCTTGGACGCTGGCCACCTATATGATCGAGGGGGGGGGAAGTAAAGATTTCCGCTTAGCTAAGCAGTTTATGTATGACAACCCCGAGGCAATGCACTTGCTTTTGGATAAGCTTGCAGACGCTGTCACCGACTACCTGAATGCTCAAATTGATGCTGGCGCGCAAGTGGTACAAATATTTGATACTTGGGGCGGCATCCTAACTCCCTCTTGCTATCTTGATTTTTCGTTAGCTTACATGAAAAAAATTATCGCTAACCTCACCAAAGAGCGCGAAGGTCGAAAGGTGCCTAGCATTGTCTTCACTAAAAATGGTGGCCAATGGCTTGAGCCTATTGTCGCTTCAGGTGCTGACGGTATTGGGCTTGATTGGACTATCGATATAGCAGAAGCGAAACGTCGCGCTGGAGGTGCTGTGGCACTGCAAGGGAACATGGATCCGACAATGTTGTATGCCTCGCCAGCGGCTATCCGCAATGAAGTGGATCAGATTCTTGCCAGCTATGGCCCAGGCCCAGGCCATGTGTTTAATCTTGGACATGGCATTACGCCGCAAGTGAATCCAGACCATGTCAGTGTTTTTGTTGACTCGGTTCATGAGCTTTCAGGCCAGTATCATAAGTAACGATAGAGTTACGGTGACAGCCGAAGCGTTTGTCAGCTTAGGTTCAAACCAGCCTTCTTTTGCAGGCGACGAGCAGCAGACCTTGCTGGCGGTGGTGGCACATTTGCAGGCAATTTCTACTGAGCCGGTTCAGCTGTCGGGTCTTTATATTTCTGATCCGGTGAATTGCGAACCCGGTACCGAAGATTTTGTTAATGCGGTGGCGAAGTTAGCTGTCCCAGACTCGCGCTCCCCTTATGATTTGCTTGATAGACTTCACAAAATCGAGGACCTCTTTGGCCGTCAGCGGGGGCCTGAGTCCAACGCGCCTCGGCCACTGGATTTGGATCTAATTAGTTTCGGTGCTTTGATTGTCGCTAATGAGCGGCTAACATTGCCCCATCCGCGAGCGACGCAGCGTCTTTTTGTCCTTGTGCCTCTGTTGGAGCTTTGCTCAGAGTTGGAACTTGGTGCGTTTACTTCTAATATTTCGGACTTAATTCACTCTTTACCATCCTCACCTGGTCTCAAAAAACTTTAAGCTTACCCAATCGGCGCGGATGGGGTGATTATGGTCGGTGCTGTCCGTGGCGCACCAAATAGAAATATAAGTGGCGGATAAATAATGCAAATATTCGCCTCGGCTCACAGCGATAGGTGAAAGTAGCAATTGGTTGACCTCAATTATTGGCCTGCTACCTCAAAACCCATACAATTTTAGTTATCAATCTGCTATAATATGGAGGTGAAAAACGGTTAGTAGACTACACTTATTCATGAGAAAGCAGAGGGTTAGCACAAGCTAATGACATTAAAAGCACTGACAATCGCATTTATTCCCACGCTCGCTACCTTGGTAGCCGCGTTAGGGTTTGCTGTTGCCGCGAGTGCACAGGATTCTTTGTTTATTTTGCCTGGGCAAAACGGTCCAGTTGCTAGCTTTAGCCTTGGCCGAAGTGCTTTATTAGGCGATATTGAGCCGAGTGTTAGTGTTGGCCGTGCTGTTGAGGCAAAAGACTTTCAGAACGGTTTAGTGCAAGAGGCGCTTAATTTTAATCTAGGGCTTCAGGTCGCCCCGTTCGAAGGATTGAGCATAAGGGCAGATGCTTGGCGCCAAAGAATTGGAGATAGTCCTGCGGTGTCATCTTCAGATGGCAAGCATTGGTCGAGCCAGCCTCAACTGTATATTGACGATTCAGCAATTAACGAATTCAGTCTTGATAATCCACTTCTTGGGTCGAATCTTGAAACCAATGGTTTCGATATCGGTGCTTCTTATGTCTGGGAGACGAGCCGGTTTGGTCAATTTACGCTGAGTTCTACAACCACTTATGTTGATGAATTTGAGAACAGCAGCATCTTGCTTGAGTTGGCTGACTCGGAAATCGCAAGCCTAAGTGAGCGCATGGTGAGCCCCGAATTGCAGAGCAACTTAATGTTGAGCTGGGAGTTCGGGAACCATAGAGCAAAAGCGATAACTAACTATTTCGACTCTTTTAAAGATATCAGCGAACTTGATATAAGCGAAATTAACGAACTGGTTGACAACATCACTACGGTCGATTTTCAGTATGGCTATAGTGTCAACACTGGCAACAATGACCGAGCAATAATTTCATTCGGTATCCGCAATATTTTCAATGAAGAAAGCACTCAAATACTAAATGCCACTACGCGTATCTTGGATCAAAATGGCCGAGTCGCCTATGGGTCAATTAAGTATCAGTTTTAGTAAAAACCTCTAGTAATAAAATGCTCAACAAGTGATGACACTTCATTCATACAGAAACAATCCTGCTAGAAATAACGCCTCAATAACGTAATTTTCCATGCGCTCCAGCTAGCTGAATTATCGGTTTGCTCTGGCAATACAAAAACAATCGACTCTCTCTGCTCCATTGATAAATAGTGTGCGTGCAGCCTCGTTTAAAGTTGCGCCTGTTGTAACTACATCATCCACCAACGCTATATGCTTGGCATTGCCTTGACCGAGTAAATCAATACAAGTGAATGCTTTCTTGAGGTTGGATTTACGTAAGCCAGCACGCTTTATTTCTGTTTGGGGCACAGTGTTCTTTATCCTCGTCAATGTGTTGTTAAAAACTGGGACGCCGGTTGAATATGACAGTTGCTTAGCTAGCTCAAGGGCTTGATTGAAACCCCGTTTTTTTAGGCGTAGCTGATGTAACGGGATAGGTATTATGGCATCAGGGTAGCCATAGAAGCTGCAGTGGCTTTTAAATTCCAGTGCAAGAACCTCTCCTAGTGCGAGGCCTGCGGCAAAGTTATCATTGAACTTAAACTGGCTGATCAGTTGGTCAGCGGGACTTGCGTAGGACATGGCCGCGACACAGCGGTTAAAAACGGGTTTTCTAAGTATGCATGGCCCGCAAAGCAGCTGATCAGCAGATTGGCCTGTTTCCACGCCGCAGTAGTGGCAAGGTTGTCTTATGAGTGGAAGGTCTTTTCTGCATATAGAGCAGAGGTTGCTACCGCCGCCGGAATTCCCCCCGCAGAGAACGCAGTCGTAAGGTGTTAGTGTGTGCAGTGTCTTCATGGCAAGGGCATTGGTCCCGGAGACTATTTTTAGAGACCACTCTCTTAGAGTTCTTGTTGTTCCAGGCAGCATAATTCAGCGTCTATTTTATGGGCCCTTTTAGAGCTCTTTGGCGCCCAAACTCAGTGTTTGCTAATTATAGGCAGTGACAGCAAGTTGACTAAGTTAACAACCAACACAGTACCTGTTTATAACCGCTTCACTTATACTCGGCAGGGATTAAAAGTTTAACGAGGAATTAATCATGGCCACTTACAGAGCCCCGCTCGCAGACATGCGCTTTTTGCTAACAGATGTGTTTCAAGCAGAATCGTTGTTCGCGAGCATGCCAGACACCGCAGAGGTCTCAGAAGACCTGATTAATGCCATTGTTGACGAGGCGGGAAAAATTGCTGAGGGACTGCTTTCGCCAATTAATCAAATAGGCGATCAAATTGGCTGCAAATTAGAAAACGGAGCGGTATCCACACCTGAAGGGTTTAAACAGGCTTACAAAGCCTATGCTGAAGGGGGATGGTCCGGTTTGACCGGAGACGTCAACTACGGTGGCCAAGGTATGCCGAAGCTTCTTTCTGCAATTATTGAAGAAATGATGTTAGGGGCTAACTCTTCATTTGCTCTCTATACTATTCTTACCACTGGGGCGACTCTCACACTTAGTCATCACGCGAGTGAAGAGCTGAAAAGACGTTATCTGCCTAAGATGTATGAAGGTATCTGGTCCGGAACAATGTGCTTGACCGAGCCTCATGCTGGCACAGATTTAGGAATGATCCGCACCAAAGCCGTTCCCCAGACGAATGGTTCATACAAGGTGTCTGGTACCAAAATCTTTATCACCGCTGGTGATCACGATTTGACGGAAAATATTATTCACTTGGTGCTAGCAAAATTGCCTGATGCACCGGCTGGCCCCAGGGGAATTTCTTTATTTTTGGTTCCTAAGGCGCTTGTCGACGATGACAGTAATCTAAGCGGTGAAAAAAACAACGTTCACTGTGGCTCGATTGAGCACAAGATGGGAATCAAAGGGTCTGCGACCTGTGTATTGAATTTCGAAGAAGCTACGGGGTTTTTGGTAGGCGAACTTAATCAAGGCTTGTCGAATATGTTCACTATGATGAACTATGAAAGACTGTCCATGGGCCTGCAAGGGAATGGTCTGGCTGAAAGTTCTTATCAGATTGCTGCAGAATACGCGAAAGACAGATTGCAGGGCCGGGCACCGGCGGGTCCTCAGTTAGTCGATAAGGCAGCTGACCCTATTATTGTGCATCCCGATGTTCGACGCATGTTGCTAACTATGCGTTCCAATATTGTTGCGGGTCGGGCTCTATCGATGTACGCGGCGAGCCAGCTGGATATATCGCGTTTTCATCCTGACGCAGAAGTCCGTGAAAAAGCCGATAAACTTGTGGCGCTGTTAATTCCAGTTCAAAAGGCCTATTGCACGGACCGTGGCTTCGACTCTTGCGTTTTGGGTCAGCAGGTTCTAGGCGGTCACGGTTATGTGGCAGAATGGGGTTTGGAGCAAAATGTAAGAGATGCGCGTATTGCCCAAATCTACGAAGGCGCCAATGGTATTCAGGCACTTGATTTGATGGGCCGAAAAACTGTTCGTGTTAATGGCGCGCTGCTAGAGGTCCTGCTTGACGAAATGAATGAATTTGCGGCAGAAAACCAACCGGTAGCAGAGCTGGCACCCTATTTAAAGAGCCTATCAAATACCCAGGCCCTATTGGTGGAGACTACGAGATCCGTTATCTCAAATTGTACAGACCGCCCAGATGAGGTCGGGGCCGCTTCTTATGCCTATATGGAGTTATTGGGCCTTAGCCTTTATTGCTACATGTGGAACCGTGTCTTGGCGGCGGCATTTAAAGGGATCGCGCAGGGCGCAGGAGATAACAACCATTTGGAAGGGTTAGTTAAAACGGGAGATTTTTTTATGGCCCGCTTATTGCCTCGAGCTAAGTCACTGGCAGAGGAAATATCTGCCGGAGCAGATTCAATGATGGCGATGTCAGTCGATCAGTTCTAATTAGCAGCTGTTATTTGCGATTGAATGGGTGATCTTTAGATTACCCATTCAATGTTATAGAGGACAACTCTATATACTTACCAAGATCTTCGTTTGCCGCACCTACCAAAATTATATTGCCATTGCTCATGGGTACTACGATTCCGTTAAAGCGGTCGCCATTGATTTTGTATTCAATGCTGACGAGACTGCTATTGATAACAAAAAAACTAAGCGCTCCCTCGCTTCCCTTTATCATCAGGTGAGCACTGTCATAAGCAGGAATTATGATGCACGGCTTGGCAAAGCGCACAGGCGTTTTAGTGATGAAAGAATTGCTAACTAGGCGCGTGCCAACGCCGGTCATAGGTTTTGCTACCATTGGCATGGCGACTGGATCTAGAGATAAGCCGCTGTTAATAACCTCTATCTCAACCTACTCATAATACAAATAGGTTATGACTTCATTCCCAGATGCTATTTCTGCGGAGCCTGGACCTGAGTGGTAGGTAAGCGAAAATGTCACGCTTAGTGCCAGTATTAAACTCGATTCAATGGCAAAATACTGAAAAAAATTGAATTAGCAGCTGGGTTCTCAGCGAGCATTTTTGAAGTTTTTTCCGAAGCACTTTCGGCTTCATCGGTCTGGTGAATGGCCAGCAAATTTTTTTGAGGACATCAGGGGTTTCGACAGCGTCCATAATGGCGCGGATATCCTCATCCATCTTCTGAATTTGGTTCAGAGTTTCTTGTAGCAATGGGATTGCTGGCCGGGCTATCCAAAATTGTTGTCAGCCGTTAAAGGATCTATATAACCCCGATTTTTGAAATCAGTTTGGATCATTATTCAGTTCTATATCTTGCGGATCTGTTTGGTTTTATTGTTTGCTTAAGTAACTTGAGGCATTTAGTCGATGGGTTGTTCAGCTGCCGGCTCAGGTTCACTGCCAAATCCAACTTTCAATTTGCTTTGCGCCCTAAAAAACGGAGTCATGACGGTGTTATTGTTCAGATCTAGTATTGCGGCAATCTCTTTGCCGCTGAACCCGTCTATAACCTGCAGTAAAAGGGGTTTTCTATATTCGCTTTCAAGCCGATTGATTGCGTTGTGTAATAATTCTCGATCCATTTTGAAGTCAGGTTCGTTCTCATCACGTTCGGCTATGGCTTGACCTTCGATATCCACTAGTTCGGGTTGATATCTCTGTTACAGCCTAGCATTCTCTCGTCTGAGAATAGTAAACATCGAAGCTTCGGCTGCCTTGCCGTTCTGCAGACTCTCTAAAGACCGCCATGCACGCAAAATTTTTGCTGAACTAATTCTTCAGCCAGCGACTTGTTTTTGAATAGTCAAAGGGCACAGCGAAAAACGTCTCGGTACAAAGCATCAACTAAAGATTCACAAGGTTGTTTTTCGTTGCTTCCGAAAAGGGCCGGTATATCTCTCATTTTTTTCAAAATTGTTGCAATGAGGGCGATTTTTATGACTCTCAGCGTTATTTTCTTTATATATTTACACTTTTAAACGTCTCAAGGCGTGAGGGTGTTCCCAAATAGCTATGACGCTTCAAGTTTTTACCGGGGCGAAGAGCTTAAACAGGCGGACTTTGAGGATGATAATGTCGTGTTAGAATATTCTTTTATCTAAATGACCGGAATGACTTAATGATCGGAATAGCGATAGCGGGTGCTGCAGGCCGAATGGGTAAGACCTTAGTTGAAGCTGTAGCCCAACGAACGGGGCAGCTTGAGTTGCGGCAAGCCACAGTGTTGAAGGGGGACCCAAGTGTGGGTCTAGATGTGGGTTTGCTGAGTTTAGGAAAGCCGTTGCAGGTGCTAACTCAAGAACGTCTGGATGTTAGCAACTTTGATGTTCTAATCGATTTCACTAGTCCTCGTGGGACTCTGGAAAATCTTGCCGCTTGCGCTTCTGCTGGTAAAGCTATGGTGATCGGGACCACTGGATTTGACGATAAAGAGCTGTCCTTGATTCAGGCGGCCTCCAAGTCTATCCCTGTGGTGATGGCGCCAAACTATAGCGTGGGAGTAAACGTTAGCTTCAAACTTTTAGAGTTGGCGGCCAAGGTTTTAGGTGACGGGTATGATGTTGAGATTTCTGAGGCCCACCATCGTCACAAAAAAGACGCGCCTTCTGGGACCGCATTGAAAATGGGGCAGGTAGTGGCGGACTGTCTAGGTCGAGATCTTGACGAGGTGGCCGTTTACGGGCGTGAGGGGATGGGGGAAGAAAGGGACAGTAAGACCATCGGGTTCGCGACTGTCCGCGCTGGCGATATCGTCGGTGACCATACCGTTGTGTTTGCGGGCGGCGGCGAGCGTTTGGAAATCACCCATAAGGCCAGTAATCGGATGACTTTTGCTAGCGGGGCCGTTAGAGCGGCAATTTGGGTTGAATCAATGTCGCCTGGTTTGTATAGCATGGAAAATGTTTTGGGGCTCGAATAGTCACTGTTACTGAGTAGCCCTCGAAGATGGCCGATGAGCGGTCTGCTGAATAGTTCGCTGTATAGGCGCGCCTCTCCGTGAGTAAGTGGCTAGACATTGCCTAACGAATCAGCAAACTTGGTCACCGACCAAGACCGAGAAAAGGCCAGCAAATAATCGGTTGCCATGAGTCTTGCCGAAAATCTTTTACTATGGCTATTTGTCTAAGTCAATTCTGCTATTTCTAATGGACAAGTAGGGGGGTGCTTCCGTATCATATCCGCTCAGTATGTTGAGTGCTGAGAGCAATGTTGAATCCAAATTTGAAACAAAAAATTGATGAAAAGCGGAGTGAGTTCTTTCACTCCGCTTTTTTTTGCCTAAAATAAATAAAATGTAGTTAGGAGTGCGTGTGGCTGGAACAGCGGTGCTGGTATTGGAGGACGGAAGTGTCTTTCACGGAAATGCAATAGGGGTAGAGGGAAGCTCTGCGGGAGAGGTGGTGTTTAATACCTCAATGACCGGTTATCAAGAAATTTTGACGGACCCCTCTTACGCAAAACAAATAATCACCTTAACCTATCCCCATATAGGTAACACCGGTACAAACGAGGAAGACAATGAGTCTGATCAAGTATGGGCGTCAGGGTTGGTTATTAGAGATTTACCTTTACTTGCGAGTAACTGGCGCAGCAAACAGAGTCTTAGCGAGTTCCTGAAGTCACGGAACGTTGTTGCTATCGCGGAAATAGATACTCGGCGGTTAACCCGGATTTTGCGAGAAAAGGGCCCTCTTAACGGCTGTATAATTGCGAGCTCTGCACTTTCAGATAGCGCAGCTGAAGATGCGGGTGAGCTTGCCAACGATTTTGCTGGCCTGAAAGGGATGGATTTAGCTAAAGTTGTGAGTACCAAAGAACGCTATGGTTGGGATTCCGGAGTATGGGATTTAATAGGGGGTTATGGGTCAGCCCAAGACGCTGAGTTCAATGTGGTTGCTTATGATTTTGGCGTGAAGCGCAACATTTTAAGGATGTTGGCGGCGCGGGGATGCAAGGTGACTGTTGTGCCTGCCGAAACCTCAGCAGCTGAAGTCTTGGCGATGAACCCTGATGGAATTTTTCTATCCAATGGTCCGGGAGATCCTGAACCTTGTGATTATGCTGTTGCAGCCATCAAGGAATTTCTTGATCACAGCATCCCCTTGTTTGGGATTTGCTTAGGTTGTCAACTGCTAGCCATTGCCTGTGGAGCCCAAACCGTAAAGATGCAATTAGGCCATCATGGCGCCAACCACCCCGTGCAAGAACTCTCCTCGAAAAAGGTTATGATCACCAGTCAGAACCATGGTTTTGCGGTTGATCAAGCGACCTTGCCAGGAAATCTTAAAGCCACTCACAAGTCATTGTTTGATGATTCTCTGCAAGGTATTGAGCGAACAGATAAGCCAGCTTTTGGTTTTCAAGGCCATCCGGAAGCGAGTCCCGGGCCTCATGATGTTGCTCCATTGTTTGATCATTTTATTGAACTAATGCAAGCAGCTAAATTGTCATAGGTCGGTTACTGGATCACTTGATCTTGAGCCTGAATCTGAATTTTCACCTGAACTTAAAACGAGCGTTACAGCCTAAATCATGCCAAAACGAACCGACATAAAAAGTGTACTTATTCTGGGCGCTGGCCCAATTGTAATTGGTCAAGCTTGTGAGTTTGATTACTCGGGTGCGCAGGCCTGCCATGCTCTCAAAGAGGAAGGCTACCGCGTCATTCTTGTGAATTCGAATCCGGCCACAATTATGACCGACCCCTCCATGGCTGACGCCACTTACATTGAACCGGTGAAGTGGCAAATGGTTGAGAAAATCATTGAGAGAGAAAGGCCTGACGCGGTGATATCCACCATGGGTGGACAAACAGCGCTGAACTGCGCCCTTGATCTAAAACGCTACGGGGTGCTCGAGAAATACGGGGTTGAGCTGATTGGGGCCAGCAGTGAGGCGATCGACAAAGCCGAGGACAGGGAGTTGTTCGACAAAGCGATGGTAGCCATCGGCTTGGAGACCCCTAGGCATGTTATGGCTCGCAATATGGAACAAGCGAAACAGGCCGCTAAAGAAATTGGTTTTCCTTGCATTATCAGGCCTTCCTTTACCATGGGTGGGTCTGGCGGCGGAATTGCTTATAATAAAGAAGAATTTGAAGAAATATGTGATCGTGGACTAGAGCTTTCACCGACTAATGAGTTGTTGATTGATGAGTCTTTGATTGGATGGAAGGAGTACGAGCTTGAAGTAGTGCGAGACAAAAATGACAATTGCATTATTGTCTGCTCGATTGAAAACTTTGATGCCATGGGCGTGCATACCGGTGACTCCATTACTGTGGCACCGGCACAGACCCTGACCGACAAGGAATACCAAATTCTTCGAAATGCCTCTATCGACATACTTAGAGAAATTGGAGTTGAAACTGGTGGTTCAAATGTTCAGTTTGGCATCAATCCAAAAGACGGAAGAATGGTTGTCATCGAGATGAACCCGCGAGTCTCCCGCTCATCAGCTTTGGCCTCAAAAGCCACTGGTTTTCCGATAGCTAGAGTTGCCGCAAAGCTTGCTATCGGCTACACCCTTGATGAACTTCGCAATGAGATCACCGGAGGCGTAACTCCGGCATCCTTTGAGCCCTCTATCGATTATGTGGTTACAAAAATACCTCGTTTTACTTTCGAGAAATTCGGCGATGCCGATGATCGATTAACCACCCAGATGAAGTCAGTTGGTGAGGTGATGGCTATTGGTCGAACTTTTCAAGAGTCTTTGCAAAAAGCCTTGCGTGGTCTTGAGGTTGGCATGTGTGGCTTTGACCCTATTCTTGATAGCAACGTAAGTAATGCGAAAGAGATTCTGATACGGGAGCTCTCTGAGCCTGGCGCTCAGCGCATTTGGTATTTGGGAGACGCCTTCCGGCTGGGCTGGTCCATAGACATGATCTATGAGCTTTCCGGAATCGATCCTTGGTATTTGGTTCAAGTTGAGGATCTAATAAAAATTGAAATGAATTTGGCAGGAACCAAACTGTCGCAGTTAGACAAGTCTGCTATGTTCCAATTAAAGCGCAAAGGCTTTTCAGATCAACGTTTGTCACAGTTACTGGAAGTGACGGAGTCTGAGGTGCAGGCGCTAAGGTATGAGCTAGGCGTTCGTCCGGTTTACAAAAGGGTTGATACCTGTGCTGCAGAGTTTGCATCAACCACCGCCTATATGTATTCCACTTACGAGGAAGAGTGCGAGGCATTACCCACTGATAACAAAAAGATTGTTGTGCTTGGCGGTGGCCCCAATCGTATCGGGCAAGGTATTGAATTTGACTATTGCTGTGTTCATGCTGCGCTGGCAATGCGTGAAGATGGCTATGAAGCTATAATGGTGAATTGCAATCCTGAGACGGTATCTACGGATTACAATATTTCTGACCGGCTGTATTTTGAGCCTCTGACGTTTGAAGACGTTACTGAAATTGTTAGATTAGAAAATCCAGTGGGCGTCATCGTTCAGTTTGGCGGCCAAACTCCGCTGAACCTAGTTAAAAGATTAGAAGAGGCGGGTGTGCCTGTTATTGGCACGTCGCCAGACGCCATCGACCGGGCAGAAGATAGAGAACGTTTTCAACAGCTTATTCAAAAACTAGGGCTTAAGCAGCCGCCAAATAAAACTGTGCGTAGCGTCGAAGAGAGTTTGATTGAGGCAGAGAAAATCTCCTATCCTTTAGTTGTTCGTCCATCTTATGTGCTGGGCGGCAGGGCCATGGAAATTGTGTATAACCAAGCCGAACTCAAGCGCTACATGCATGAAGCGGTAATGGTATCTAACGAAAGTCCGGTACTTCTGGACTATTTTTTGAGCTCAGCTATCGAGATTGACGTTGATCTGGTTTGCGATGGCACGCAGGTGGTAGTCGGTGCGATTATGCAGCATATAGAACAGGCGGGAATACACTCAGGCGATTCTGCTTGCTCATTACCTCCCTATAATCTGCCTATGGGTGTACAAGATAAAATCCGAGAGCAAGTAGCGAACATAGCGTTAGAGCTGGGAGTAATAGGATTAATGAACACTCAGCTCGCTTATCAAGACGGTGAAATTTACATTATCGAAGTGAATCCTCGGGCGTCACGTACGGTGCCTTTTGTCTCCAAATGTATCGGCGTATCTCTAGCCAAAGTAGCAGCTCGGTGCATGACCGGTGTGTCGCTGAAAGATCAGGGCTTTACCAAAGAAATTATCCCCACAACGTTTGCGGTCAAAGAAGCTGTCTTTCCATTCAATAAATTTCCAGCAGTCGATCCAATTCTTGGCCCAGAAATGAAGTCAACTGGAGAGGTGATGGGGGTTGGTAAAACATTCCCTGAAGCTTACGCAAAAGCACAAATGGGAGCGGGGGACGCTATCGCAGGCCCAGGTAAGGCGTTTATCAGTGTTCGTGATCCAGATAAGCCCCACGTTGTTGAGGTGGCCAGAAAAATCCTTGCGTTGGGCTATGCTCTGGTGGCGACATCGGGTACAGCTAAAGTTATTGAAGAGGCGGGTCTGGAGGTTGAATACGTCAACAAAGTGAACGAAGGTAGACCTCATATTGTCGATATGTTAAAAAACGATCAGATACAGGTGGTTTTTAATACTACTGAGGGCAAGCAAGCAATTGCGGATTCCTCGACCATCCGCAGAACTGCGCTTAAGCACAGCGTGTTCTGTACAACAACGATAGCCGGAGCGCTTGCTGTTTGTGAAGCTTTAGAGTTCGGGACAAATATGAGTGTTTACACCCTGCAAGAATTGCATGCCGGCCTTAAATAGCCGGCCGATTTGCCTAGCCATTAAACCTAAGAATTAATTATGCGAAAAGTACCGATGACTGTAGACGGCGCGGATAACCTCCGTGTTGAGCTCAATGAGCTTAAAAGTACAACCAGGCCCAAAATCATAGCCGCTATCGCTCAGGCTAGGGAGCATGGGGACCTAAAGGAAAACGCTGAATATCATGCGGCAAGAGAGCAGCAAAGTTTTTGTGAGGGACGTATAGCTGATATTGAGAGCAAGCTAGCTGACTCGCAGGTGATCGATGTGACCAAAATAGAGCCGTCCGGCCGAGTGATTTTCGGCACGACCGTGACTTTGCTCAACTTAGAGACGGATTCTAAGGTGAAGTACCGTATTGTCGGAGATGATGAGGCCGACGTGCGATCAGGCAAAATTTCCGTCAGTTCGCCGATATCCCGTGCACTGATGGGGAAATTTGAAGGCGATGAAGTAGTAGTGA
>Ga0302131_1000350_pt1 | contig 28270 bp, 34 predicted proteins | sample CB9_20m_MG_FD_203105 | JGI IMG/M metagenome (GOLD analysis project Ga0302131, IMG submission 203105) | Marine microbial communities from Western Arctic Ocean, Canada - CB9_20m | ecosystem: Environmental > Aquatic > Marine > Oceanic | place: Canada: Western Arctic Ocean | collected 2017-09-19
TAGATTACTCAACAAGAATTAATACTACAAATATTATTAAAAAAATTCAAAATAAAATGACGTTTAATTTTAAAAAAAATCAAGTTCCAATGTATTTAAAATCAAAATATTTATATTTAGGTTATCGTTTTGGTGGTAATTATGTAGATTCATTATTTTCTCTTTTTAGAATTCATAATGAAACATTTAATACATGGACTGTATTGATTATTATACCTATTAACATATTTTTGTTAAAATATTTCTTACATACATTTTTGATTTCATCAAAATTACCGTTTATGTTATGTTGTTTTTCAACTATAATAGTATCAATATGTAGTATAGGAAATCATTTGTTTGCACCTATTTCGAAAGATGTATCAGAATTTTGGAGAAAAGCTGATTTAATCGGAATGTTTGCAAGTTCTCCTCTTTATACAATTTCATATTCATATTTTGTATTTTCAAATGTAAAAATGTTTTTATTATTTTTATGTTGTTTTATATATTGTTTAAAAAATATTATATATATATATAATTCTAATCAAACATGTGAAGTGATACGTCACACTACACCGGTATATATTGCATTTTCATTTTTATTTTATTTACTTCCAATTTTATTATATTCAATAAAGTATTTTTTACTTATTACAATATGTATTTGTGTAGGATCAATTACTTTTGTAACTAATTGGCCTGAACGATATTACAAATATACATTCGATATATTTGGACAAAGTCAGCAAATTATGCATTTATCATTAGTATTCAAAAATGTTTTCGAAATGTTTTTTCTGAAGCACTGCTACTTAACAATGATATAAAAGCCTAACATAATAGCAAGTACACTATTATCATGCACAGTTTTGCCAAACTGATTAAACAATGAACTATCTTCATTAATATGATTCATCGTATGATTATATGGATTTACTTTACCAATAAATACATTGATGTAATATAGAAAGAAAAATATTAAACTTATATTTTTAATATTATATTTTAATTTAGAATATTTATTAATAAGTGCACAAAAACAAATTGCAGAAAATATATGGTCATTAACAAAATCTAACATAGAACCTAATTCTGAATATTTTTTACATCCACGAGCAACTTCTCCGTCTAAACAATCTAATATACCATGAGATAACATTAACGCACATATTAATGTTTTATTTTTTGGTATATTTTTTAAAGCTTCAAATAAAATTTTATTACTTAAAAGAGATCCTATTGTTATTACATTTGGATGAATATTATATTTACAAAAAAATGGAACTACTTTGTCTAAAGCATTGTAAACATACACGTCCGTTCCTGATTCTGGACGCGGCATATATTATTATAGTTTAAATTAATTTTAATTTGTAGTTAAAATTAATAATGAATTAGTTACATTAAGTATTGTAAATAGCTTCCAATCTTGCTATCATTTGTTATTAATATAATAATGTTATATAAGATCATTTACGTATTAGCATCTTCATAGTATAATAACACACTGTATATATTATAAAATATTAATATTGATGTTAAAACTGTTACAGGATTAATAATATAAAATATTGTTTTTATAAAAGTTTCATTGTATCCAGTTAAACTGTACAAATATTCATATGCATTATTCAATCCTATCAAAAAATTCCAATTACAGTTATGTGGATGACGATGATGAACTTTATGGTGAGTATTTGATACTAAAATACCTAATTGCTGACATTTTACATATATATATGGAATATTGTCATATTTATTGGTTATCGCATGGCAATAGTAATGATTTGAAATAGCTATGTAACCCCAACATATAAAATATATAGAAAATAATAGAATATTACTTGTTTTTGCAAAGAAATTAATTGCTAATGATAGTAAAAGAATTGATTGATTTAAATATTTAATTGAATCCACATGATTACCTACTAGTATATTTTTTGGGTTATTATGATGATCTTGAAATTCAAAAGCTAAATTTCGGATTGCGTTTATTTTGGATTTTGTAACACTTTCTATATCTAAATAACAATGAAAAACATTTAAAAACAAATCCATGCATATGTATGATAATGATATTAAAATGAAATGTGTGTATATTTCTGTATTTTTTATTTCACATATTGAAACACATAGTAATAATTTAGTATAATAATTTAATTTTTGTGGTACTATTTCCATATTAACATAATAAATTATATAATCTTTAATTACTTTTTATATTATCAGGATATATGAAAACGTTTCGCATTTTCTATATCACAACTTTTTTAGTTTACCAATTATCATTTAATATTTATTTATAATCTATGCGATATTGTTTTGTATCATCCAATGAGCTGTAAGGGATCCTTCTTGAGGTCGGAGGCTTAATTTTTTCTTCTCCTCGCAGTCTTCAACTTCTTGTTCTTTCTTTGGGCTCATAACAAGTCCCTTAAGCATCTTCAGCATAGTAGAATAACAAGCGATTATTTTTGCGTAAATTGACCTCACAATATTACTCAAGTATGATAACACCAAGAGATGTCCCTTAATATTATTTTGGATTGCAGAGAGCACAAACTTATTGAAATTTTTCCCGATACTAAAACTAAACAATTAGATATTGGGGACATTCTTTATGTGAATTCAGAAGACCCTACCGAAATTAAATGTATTGTTGAAAGAAAAACTTTGAATGATCTATCAAGTTCTATTATAGACGGACGCTACAAAGAGCAAAAATGTAGACTACTTTCAAGTGGAATCAGAGTAGTATACATTCTGGAAGGAATGACTAAGAATAAATTTGGTGTTAAGTTTTCAACACTATTGTCCGCTATTCTCAATATGCAATTCCGCGACAATATTACTGTGATACGTACAAAAGATCTTGAAGAAACTGCACAAATACTTATTATGCTTAAAGAGAAAATAAAAAGTATTCCAGCCGACGATGAAACAAGACAAATAGTGTACGAATCATCTGTGAATATATCAAAGAAACAAAATATGAGCAAAGAAACAGTTTTTATTAAACAGTTGTCTTGTATTCCAGGTGTATCTGATAAGATTGCGAAAGACATCACGCATGTTTTTCCGTCAATGAAAGATCTTATTCTTCAGTACAGTTCTATAGAAAATGAAAGAGACAAAGAGCGTTTGCTTACTACAATTGATGGAATTGGACTTATTATATCTAGAAAAGTATATAATTTTATTTACTAATAAATTTAATTTTTTTAGCACCTCCATACATTACAACACACTTTTTGTTATCAAAAACTGTTTTTAAAAGATTTTCTAAACTTTGTTTACTACATGACATTAATATTTTATATTTATCTTTGAATGTAATTACGTTTTTATTAAAAACTACATAATTAATATACTGTTCAATGTACTTTTCAAGACTTGTATCTTGTAAATGTAATAATTTTTCCATTTGAATTTGATTACGTATTGTTTTATACTCATTATTCGTTATTTTAGTGTTTTTTATTATTTCCATTATCTTTTTATATCCAGTTGATATATTTTCTGATGATATATCTGTTTCAATAAAAAAATTTGCATGATTTTTACCATATATTTCACTTTCTTCATAACTTTTTATATTGTAAACCAATCCATAGTCGGTACGTAATGAATATAATCTTGAACTTAGATCACCAGTTAATAATTTGTTTATTAATTCTAATATATATTTGTTTTTATTTAATCTATTCAGTTTTGTATTAAAAGATATTAATAATTTGTTTGATTTTGAATCTATTTTTTTATAATATATTCCTTCTTTTATTTTAATTTTTCTTTTTGGGTATATTTGTTTATAATAATTTGATTTATATGTTGAAAATATATTATTTAGTTTTTTCATATAAAAAGAAATATTAACGTTGCCACCTATTATAATTGTTGTATTATTACATGTATAATGTTTCTTTCTATATTTTAATATATCTGAAACATTAATTTTTTTCGTTTTTTTCAATCTCTCTTCTAAATTAATTGAGTTAGGATGATTTTTATATACAATACTTTCATGTGCTTCATATACAGATTTCCATTTCTCATTTAATTTTGATTGTATTTCTTCAATAACAGAATTTTTTTCTTGTTTAAAATTACTTTCATCAATTTGAAAATTCATATATGAATTCACTAAAAGATCAAATATATATGTTTCGTATTTTTTATGGGATTTTATAAAATATCTTGTTAGATAATTACTTGTTGTTGCGTTTGTTTTTGCTCCTATTTTTGATAAACTTATTCCATTTTCGTATGCACTTGGATATTTGTGTGATGTTAAACAACCATTCATGTGTTCTAACATATGTGCATGTTCTATTTCTTTTCTTAACTGATTTATTTTCCCATTTTTTATACAAAACTCAAAATATACTAAATCTTTCGTATTATCTTTTACAAACAATAATTTTATTCCACATTTCAACCTTTTAATTTTAAAAGGTTTGTCCATATTAATATTATAATGTATTTTAAATCTTTCTCCACGCTTTCTTTCTTCCAAGTACAGTTTCAACATATTTTACTTGATAACCATTTCTTACAGTTCCTTTTTTAAATGTATATGCAGGAGTTGTTGGTTTTTGTACAACATGTTTTTTATAATTATTCATTGACATGCTCTTTTTTTTTAATTCAGATTTGCAACTATATCTATTACCTGCTTTGGTTTTTAAGAAATGCGTACCAGTTTTAGTCATATTTAATGTTTTATTTATAAACGCAGAAACACATTTAGTAATTACACCAGATGGAGTACGTTTTTTTCCTTTATTAGATCTTATTTTTCTTTCGGTTATTTTATTATAAATAATAAAAATATTATTATATTTTTATCAACTTTATTTTTGAAGTAATATCAAAATCATAATTTCTTTTTATTATATAACTATTTGATTCAACACTAGATTGTTCTGTATCAAAAATATTATACTCTATATATGATTCCGATATATTTAAAAACATTGTTTTATCATTATTTTCATTAGAATCTGCTGTTGTTTTTACGCAGTTGCAACAAACTGACATTCATAATAATGTAATAATATTTTTATTATTTAAACTATTGTTTTCCAATATTTATCAACGTCACTTAATTTTATTGTAATATTCAAAATATTAAATGTTTTGTATGTTGTTTTAGTTTTCCAATCATAATTATTCATTATTAAATATGATTCAGTGTATTGACATTGTAATATATTTTGCTCACATTGCATACTATTAACAGTTTCACATACATTATGTGCATCATTATTATAAAAAAACCATAAGTATGCAATATCATTATACTTATGAACAGCGAAAATTGGACCATATTCAACAAATGTATCATAGACAATTTGTTCTGTTACGTTTATTCCATTTTTGTATGTATCTGGTAAATTTAAAACAATAAAATTACAACCTGAATTATCTATCAATTCACTGATAAGTGTATCTAAATATTCATTTAATACATTTATTTTATTACGTTTATTTCTAATATTTGAAATTAGAAATAAGCGTTTTTCAATATCTTTTGTTGATGTTTTTTTTATCACAGAAATATTTATCCAGTAATTAAATTCTGGATTTTTATAATTATGAAATAAATCAATTAATGTTTCAATTATAGTCATTACAAACTTGTTATAATATATAATTATGTTTCTTCTTAAGTGATTTTAAGGATTTGGTGGAGGGTTTGGTGGGGGGCTGGGTGGTGGATTTGGTGGGGGGCTGGGTGGTGGATTTGGTGGCGGATTAGGTGGGGGGCTGGGTGGTGGTGGATTTGGTGGGGGGCTCGGTGGTGGATTTGGTGGCGGATTGGGTGGGGGGCTGGGTGGTGGTGGATTGGGTGGCGGGCTGGGTGGTGAGTTTGGTGGCGGGCTGGGTGGGGGATTTGGCGGAGGGCTGGGTGGTTGATTTGGCGGAGGGCTGGGTGGTGAGTTTGGTGGCGGGCTGGGTGGAGGATTTGGCGGAGGGCTGGGTGGTGAGTTTGGTGGCGGATTTGGCGGAGGGCTGGGTGGTGGAGTATTGAGTGTGTGGTTTGGTGATGTAATATTTAATTGATCATTATATGGTGAAAATGAATTTAAAGTATTTTTTTCTAAATAATCAATTTTATTTATTGCAATGTCTGTTCCAATTGAACTAAAATACAAATTCATAATAGATGCAATAATTAATCCAAATAAAATACACAGTAATAATGCATATTTTTTGAAAATATTTAAATTATTACATTTAAAAGAATGATAAATATTAGAAATTCCATATGAAAAAAATAGCCCACTAGCTAAAGCAGTTACACAAATTTTTTGATGTATGAAGGAACCAATGAATATTCCGAATGGTGTTGATAATACATATATAATTAATGGTATTTTTTCTTTAAAATCAGTTGCAAATTCAATATAACGATACCCTAATGCATATGAAGTAGTATAAATTGAAGATAACACCGTTATAATATATTGATTGTTTAATAAACATAATCCTGATAAAATACCAAATAAACTATACTTTAAAGAATTTGTCCATATTGATATACTTTTAAATTTATTTCTAAATTCTATATATTGTTCTATTGCATAAATAATAAAAAGTATACTTAAATGAATATATGTATCTATATCAGTTCGAATACTATCTAATAAAGATAACCCAATGCATAAAGCACCTGTTAAACATAATCCATAGTTTGGATTTAATTTACTATACTTTGACACTACAAATATTGTTATTAAAGATTCGAAAAGCGTTATAGGGTATAAATAAAGTGAATCAATCATGTTATATTATATATAAATATAATATGATTAGTTACTAATATATAATTGTATATTATTTCTTTTAAAATTTAACATTCATCTCCTCCCCTTTTACCCATTTCATAATTTAATGTTTCTATGGATTCATTATTATATATTTTAATTAATTCATTAAAATTTGTTTCTTCTTCTTCCTGTTCAACTATAAATACATCCATCAACGATTTTAATTTAACATTATCTGTGAGTGTTTTGGTTTCGTTAATATATTTTGTTAATGTAACTTCCCATGCATATGATATTTCTAGCATTTCACCTATTTCTAAATTATTTAAATCTTTATTAATATGTAACTCAAATAATGTAATATGTTCTAAAAACGATTTCACTAAATCATTATCAATTACATACTGAATTATCCATTGGAAATGGATACCTTCTTCTATTGATTGTAAATGAAACCATTTTTTTATACCTAGATGTTCATGTTTTTCATTTGCAAATGTATAATACATATGGTCTGCAAATAACTCTAATGATGATTGTTCTACTAATCTATACATATCATCATTTTTCTCAATTGTGTTTTTACTATAATACATATTTACTAACACATTAGCGTATTCTGCATTTTGTGAACTAAAATATTTAATATTTTCGTCGATATATATTTTTAAATTTGGATATGTTTTATTATAAAAAGATTGTTTTTTTAGGAATATAACTGATAATACAGTCATACATAATTCTTTATCTTTGTTTATATAATTTATTAGTGGCAACAAATTTATGTTTTGTGGTTTCTGTATCATATACATAACAATTACGTTAACTATATTATTTGCAATTTCATCATTGTCTTCTGTATGTAATATATGTTTTTTTTGATCAGGTGTAAGTACGTTCCACATTTTTAAGGTCATGCAATTACATGAAATATTTTCACAGCACAATACATTCATCGTATTATATTAAACATATCATTATTTTTTTAGTTTTTAACGACTAAATTTAATTTTTTTGGAGCATATAATCCATTGTGAATGTAGATTTATGAGTAACTTGATCAGTTAAACCTTCAGGTATATCTGAGTCATTAAGGTAAATGAAACAACGTCCTGAGAATTCAAAAATACCATCTATTTCAACAGTTCGTTTTCTTAATGCATCTTGCATATCTTGACTAAAACCTTGTTCATTATTTGACAATGTCATATTCATAAATGCTGTAATTCCACTTGCAGCTAAACTATTTTGTCCACCTTCTACCTTGTTTGGTATATCAGTAAAATTTGATCCAAATAGTTCATTGGACCAACGATCTAGTGAACCAACATTTGGATCTTCAAATGTAGCTATACGTTCGAAAGCGTTTACATACATTTTGAGTGATTCTATTCTTTTTGTTGTATTAATATCATAGTCCATTGTGAATGTAGATTTATGTGTAATTTGATCAGTTAAACCTTCAGGTATATCTGAGTTTTTAAGGTAAATGAAACAACGACCTGAGAATTCAAAAATACCATCTATTTCAATAGTTCGTTTTCTTAATATATCTTGCATATCTTGACTAAAACCTTGTTCATTATCAGATAACTGAACTGATAACATAGCTTTAATTCCACTTGCAGCTAAATCATTTTGTCCACCTTCTACCTTGTTTGGTATATCAGTAAAATTTGATCCGAATAGTTCATTGGACCAATGATCTAGTGAACCAACATTTGGATCTTCAAATGTAGCTATACGTTCGAAAGCGTTTACATACATTTTGAGTGATTCTATTCTTTTTGTTGTATTAACTGAAAAATCCATGTTAAATATACTTTTATGAGTAACTTGATCCTTGAATCCCTCTGGAACATCAAGAGCAGCTAATTTGATGAAGCATCGTCCACTATTTTCCATCATACTGTATACTTCCATTGTTCTACATCTTAATGCTTGTATCATATCGACTGACCATCCAGTAACACTTTCGTCTACATTCATTGTTAAACTTGTACCAACTAGAAAATTATCACCACCTTCAACTTTATTAGGAATATCAGCAAAATTTGAGCCAAAAAGTAAATTACTCCAACGATCTAATGCTCCAATATTTGGGTCTTCAAAACCAATTTTACCCTCAGAAAAAGTTGTGTACATTTTTAATCCTTCGGCATGGCGTATAGTATTATCTGTGAAAAATGTTGATTCACTGCCACCTATTTTCTTAATTGAACGCTTGACTGGTTCATTAGCTGAATCACGTGCTTTCATTATTTGAACACCACCATTTGCACCTAGTTTAAACAATGATATTACTTCAGTTGTACCATGTCCTTGAACATTATGAGACAACAAAGAACCATCAGCAAAATATCTACTATTATGACCTACGTTTTTGTCATTCTTTAATAGATATTTGCCACCTAATTTTCTAACAAATGGAGATAAATCTGACATACCAGATGATTCTCCGTCTGATGCTCCTGATCCATCCCATCCCGCTCGTTTGTTATCTTTAGAAAAACAATTACACAAATAACTTACATCAACTTGTGAAGTATTCATATTAGATACATCATTGCTACTAGCTAATATTTCTGCAGTTGTTTTACCATCTTCTGCCGCTAATAATGTTTTATGAATTTCTAAGTAATCATCCATACTGAATCTCATTGTTCTACTTCCAATACTATAGTTTGCTCCATCTTCTTGCATGTATACTTTATCGTTAGCCATCCAAAATAATCCATCTAGATTCTTAACTCCTTCAGAATGCGGTTCAATATATGAACCTTCAAATGATGGTACATCTACCATATTCATAAAATTATTATTGTAAACTAATCTCATTTTACATGGTATTTCTATTGGAAAATCATCTAATCCTTGAAGAACACTTAAATCAGGAATCGCATGAATTACTAATGGAGTATTATGTCCAAATATCCATGATTTTCCATCAATTGGATCAACTGAGTCGTGTTCTGTTTTGTTATCAGGGTTAGGTGAATTGTTCCAGAAGCTGTGTACTACACCATTTGAATCAGGTTGGCTCGTAGCGTTTGGTCCATAATATCCGTCTGATTCTACATCAATAAATGCTTTTACAGTCGCTCTACTGGCATCATTTACAGATCCATCTTCGTTATAAAAGGTGTCTGCAGCATTTTGATCCCATTTTTGTTTAATTTTTACAAGTTTGCCGTATACTGTATCTCCAACTTTTCTCGCAGGGTCCTTAAAATATGTTGAAGAATCACTTGTAATTCCTTGAGTTCCCTCATGTGTAAAAGCATAACATTGTGTATTATCTAAACCATTTCTTGCCAAGAATCCAGCACCTTCTGATTTATTTTTCATGCCTAAAAATAACTTCAGTGGATCAGTAAGTGGGAAGGTAAATTTATCAACACCTTTGATTTTACCTTGTTGACCATATGACGGGCGAGTTAATGCAATAAAATTATCGGTTTCTGTATTTATTTCACTTAATTTTTCACCTGCCATGCACAATAATGATGGTAATGCATACATGCTTCTGTTTAATACATCAAGCGCCCATGACATCCCGTATCCGCCACCTGGATATTCTTCAGAAAGCCACATAATTTTGTCTTCCATTCCATATTTAGTTTCAAATTGTAGTTTTTCTGAAATAGTACCACTACAGAATCGTTCAATCCCTCTTACAACTTTTTGATTTCTTAATGGATTTGCTTTAAATGTGGCAGTCTCATGATTATACAAACCATTGAAATTTGCTGAATTAATAATTAAATCGTTTGTTTTATAGTTTACTTCACGTCCTAAATGGTTATATATTCTGTCATACGGAATTTCTGCATTTACTAATGGGTTTGGAGCATCTTCTGTATCAAAATATGTTGATAGTGCGTCTCTATCCATATCATATGCTGTTACGTGCGCACCATCTACCAAAGTTCCATTTTCTAAAGTATGATAATAAGTTACTGATGTACTTTCTTCAGATGCTACTAATAATCTTACTGTATTGTCATTCCATAAAAATGCTCCACTTGCATCACATTCTCCGATTGGAACAAAGCCTTGAACTTGCTCGCCAACAACAAATAAATTTTTAATTTCATGATGAGGAAAATTATAGTTGCCTTCTTTTGAGTCTACATCAGCTAAATTTAAACCGTGTTCAACTGGTAATGTTTTAATACCACCTGCTTGTGGTAATCTTCCATTTACAATATAATCTTTCATTTTATTGAAGTCTGAAGGACTATACATATGTTTGCTGGGTAATTTATCATTTAAGAATCTTGTAATACTTACTGCCGCTTCTGCTTGAAATTTAGGTTCATTTATTTTTGCTATAAGGTCTACTGAATTACCATTTTCTTGCTCATGTAATAAGGATGATTCTTTTTTTAATGTTACTTGATTTTTAAAATTAACAGGTCCTCCTAATGTAATTGAATCTTGAGGATTTTCAGCAGCAGATTCAATCATATCGTCAGGAGTTACAGATAATAAGACTGTGGCTCCACGCTTAAGTTCAAAGTTATCATTATCGGATACACTAAGTGAATAATCTGATCCATTATTATTATTAAGTTTAAGAGATTTGATTTTCATTGTTCCTGAAGACATTAGTAATATATGAAATATTTAAAATAATGGAAAAATTGTACATATATGTTTACTTTGAAATAATAATCTTAAATATCGTCGTATCTTCCATCCATAATATCCATAAATATATTCATAACACTTACTTCTTGTGAATTATTTGTATAAAATACATTCATAGCTGAACTGTATAAATCTCCATTTTCAGTATATTCAGTTGCTGCTGCCATTTCTGTATGCAAATCTAAAGCTGGGTACCAACCTCCTGAACCAATAGAATATAATACATACAAATATGAATTATATCCTTTAAATTTATATTTTAATAAATTTGTTTTTGAGTTGTCTTCTTTTACGTTATCTCTTTCAAAAATAACTACAGGTTCTTCAAATTGATTTCTGTACTCGAATTCTATAAATTTTCTATATTTCTGAGAACTGACAATATCATGAGATCCTAAAGATAAAACCACATTGCTATTTTCTGATGGTATCATTAAATCAGGTAAAGTAAACATTGGTGACATCATAAGGAAACCTTTAAATTGACCAATATTATTTTGTTCCATGTAATTTGAAGCAATTAAAGGAGTATACATCAATGTACCAGTACCAAAACCACTTGCACAAACTTTATTAAAAACATAATAGACTCTATTTTTTCAGTAGTTGATGAAAACAGAAAGAATATGTTAATTTAAAAAATAATAAACAAAACATAAAAAATAAGTTATTCAAATCATAATAAAATATAAATATATTAAATTTTATTATAATAACATTTTATACACAAAACACGTAGTTCAATTTACGTTTATGGAATATCACCCATTGAATTTTGTATCGTAAATTTATTTAAATCTAAAATTCCATTATTCAATTCAGATTTGAAAGAAATCATTTTTTTATTTAAAATTCGTTCAAAAATAGTAATTCCATTTAAATGATCAATTTCATGTTGTAAATTCCTAGAATAAAACCCTTTTACATCTTTTTCATATAATACACCATTATAATCAAATCCTGATACATGAATTTCTTTATAACGTGGTACAATTGCTCGTAACGATGGAATGGAAAGACATCCTTCCCATCCATCCTCTTGTTCATTTGAATATATATCTATAGTTGGATTTATCAAAATTATTGGTTCATCAAAATATTCTTCATCACAATTTACTCGTTCTTCTGGTATTCTATACATAATAATTTGTTTATCTATACCTATTTGATTAGCAGCCAAACCTGCTGAGTTTGGAATACTTAATAACGTATCTCTCATATCATTTATATTTTGAATTATTTCTTGATTTAAAGGAAATAAAACTTGTTTGGTTTTAGTTATTAATTCAATGCTACCTAATTTTAATATATCACAGACTGTCATATAATATAATCAACGTTGTAATTTTAAGTATTTTATCGCATTTGAACTACATCCAACCGGTTCTTTTTTAAATAAAAGTTTTTCATATGTTTTATTTATTGATTTTATTTCAATATCCATAATATCAGCATCTTTACTCATATTATGAAGTTCTGTTTTCATTAGCTCAATTTTTTTTCTCATTATATTTCTATCAATCTCTGCTAATATTTTATTCATTTTGTTATATTGTATATATTAAACTTAAGTGTTTGTAATGTTTAGGAGATAATATATCTATTTATTATTGAGAATTTCGTATGCAGTCAATCCTAAATACATGCTTATATTAATGAATAGAAGGGATAATGGGAATGGGACACCATCAAATGTACTTAGTGACTTTATATTATATATTCATCTGATTTATCATAATCTACAGAAAACCCAATGTCTTCTAAAAATCCTATTGTTATTTTAGATAAAGGATCTGGATTACTTGTTCCTTCTGCATATCCAGTCATCAATTCTGTATCTAAACCAGGATGTAACTTACCATCATTATATCTATTTGCTTGGGTTGAGTCTCCTTCTTCTGGATGACCATATGCAGTACCACTACCACCGTTATCTTCAATTGGAATTGCAACTAAAGTTTGATTATTATTATAATTTCTATATTCACGTAAAGCATTTATTCCATTATACCATAACATATCAGATGATACTAAATTATTAAAGTCCCACATAGTTCCAATACCTAAAACGTGACCCATTTCATGCAACACAGTATAAAATGCTTCATTATTTCCATTTACTTTTACGTCATTTTTTTGCATATTCCAATTTAACGTATTGAAAGACATTTCTCCTTCTGTTGCAATATATTTACCATTTTGAACAGTATAATATGTTGGACCAGCTGAACCTAATACATTACTTGCCATTTGTTGAAAATTTATATTAATGATCATATCGTAATCAGAATCTGGTAAAACTCGTGATGTTATTATATTAGACCAAGTATTTGCTGCATTTTCAATTATATTAAAATCATCTTGTGAATAATTTCCATTCATATTTAATTTGATTTTATATACACTTGTATGTTCAACTTCAATATTACTATATTCGTTACCTGATCCATTATTATCTGTTGCAGAATCAAGTAATATTCCGTTTACAATAGAAGGACTATCAAGTGTTGAAAATTCAACTTTAAATTTTATTTTTGATAAATTATTTTCTATTTTAAATCCATCTCCTTCTAAATCAATGAAATATATTATATTTGAATTAAACATAATATTTTGACTTAACGTTGACCATAAAATGTAATCAGAATCTGTTAATGCAGCTGATAATCCTGAACTATTATATGCATTAGAGAATGCAGTGTCTTTATTTTGAATAAATGTAGTTGGTGTAACTTGTGTTATAACTATATTATTTAACTTAATTTGACCAGCTTTTAGATATCCGTTAACAGAAGCCGTTATATTAATTTGATTTAAATCAATTATTAAATCTAATGTTCCTAAAATATTATCAAAGTTTTCAATTGTAAATATTTCTCCTGGCTCCGGTGCTGGTTCTGGCTCTGGTTCAGGTTCTGGTTCTGGCTCTGGTTCTGGTTCTGGCTCTGGTTCAGGTTCTGGCTCTGGTTCAGGTTCTGGCTCTGGTTCTGGTTCTGGCTTTGGTTCTGGTTCTGGTTCTGGCTCAGGTTCAGGTTCTGGCTCTGACTCAGGTTCTGGCTCTGGCTCAGGTTCAGGTTCTGGCTCTGACTCAGGTTCTGGCTCTGGTTCTGGCTCTGGTTCAGGTTCTGGCTCTGGCTCAGGTTCTGGCTCTGGCTCAGGTTCTGGCTCAGGTTCAATAATTATAACAGCATTTACATTTATATCTACATTATTTTGTTGTAAAAGATAATTATTAGATACATCAACAACTGAATTATTCAAAATAGACATTAAAATTGAACCAACTGAAATCACCTCTGCATATATAAACCAAATATCATTATATTCATTTACAGTGTTCGATGTAAAATTTGTTATAAAACAGTTTGTAAATACTGTATTGTTTATAGATAATCCTTTAACTGGTTCACTGAATGTTAATTTAATCAAAAACTGATCAGTAATAAATAATGCTTGTAAAACATCATCCTTAAATAATTCAATATTTATAATAGTTGGTCTTACTCTTTCTATAAAAGTTTGTATATTAGTATCTACATTTATTTGTTCAAATAGAAAATTATTATCAATATCATTAACAGTATTTTCATCAATATACATTAAAACACTACCTTCTGTTACAACTTTAGCTACTAAATACCAAGAAGAATTGAATTCATCATTAAAATCATTATAAATTGAAATAATTATACAGTTTGTCAAATTTAATGAATTAATAGAAAGCCCTTTTACGTTTTTACTAAATGTTATTTTTAATAAGAAATCTTTTTCTACAAATTCAGATTGTAATATATCATTAACATAAAATTGTAAACTTAATATTTCTGGTCTAATTCGTTCAGGTTCAATTACAACAATAACAGTATCTGCAGCAATTTCTACTTCTTCTGAAATGTTTATATTATTAATTTCTTCTATTTCATCAACTGTACCAGAAGAAAGTACATTACTAAGATCACTCGTAACTGTTGCTATTTGCGCAATTTCTTGCAAAACCGAAACAGTTTCTGGAGAAGATATATCAATACTTTGAACAATATTAACAATTTGTGAAGTTGTATTTACAACTGTTTGGATAATATCATCTGATACTATTGCACCAGTTTCCTGTATAAATGTTGCTATAATATCTGGTAGTTCTGGTTCAACTGTTGAAATTGAAAATATAGTATTTATAATTGCTGATGCTGCAATATTAGTTATTGATGAATTGTTTGATCCGTCAGACACAGATGCAGCAATACTAGAAATAATGTTTAAAATAGTACTTACAGTTGCACTCTTTTTAGCTATTTCAGATGTTGATGAACTTACATAATCAGTTGTCATTACATCTTCTTCACTTAATCCTAATTTTTCAAATGCAATATTTGATTCTTCAATTAATATATCATTACTTATTATTTCACCTTTATCTGCTTTTTCAATAACAGTTGAAGTTGCAATTGTAGATAAAGGTGAAATCATTACAATTTCAGGTTTTTCTACTTTTTTAATAGTAGTCATCTCAACTATATTAGGTTTATTAGTAAATGCATTAATTCCTCCAGAACCTTTGAATATATATATATTATTTAAATCCAAATCTTTCAATAAAAATTTATAATTACCAAATTCATCTGACGTTGTTGTTATTATTTTATCTTCATTTAATGAATCATTTATTGGAATCGCACGAACAGTTGCGTTCTTAATATATGATCCGAGTGTTCTTCCAGATAATGATGCTTCTTCTAAATCTAAAAATTCTAGAAAAGAAGTTTCATTACTTATCTTCATTAAATATCCTTTATTCTTTTCCAAAGTAATTAAATTTCCATAGGATTTCCAAATGTTATTATTATATGAAGCATATTGTGTTTGAGATTTTAAGTAATCATTTTCTGAAAATATGTTCTCTCCATTTTCTTCAAACACCATATTACGTAACATTTTATTACGACTCAAAGGATAACTTATCCAATTCCATACATTATCTCCTAATAATTGTGTTGTTGCTTCCTCTCTAAAAGACTCTCTTCCATTTATTTCTAATGTAATATTATTTAATACATATATTTTATACATTGTTTTTGTATTAATTTCATTTATACCAGTAACTGTTGTCCAATTTTCATTTATCTCAGATATTTTGTAACTACTATGACTGTAACTCGAAGAAGTTGATTGGGTTTTAATATAATCACCTTCACTCCATCCATCTGAACCTTCTTGTAAATTATTTAAATATTTATTAATTAACATTCCATTAATATCATCATTAATAACAACATTAAATGAAATCCAATTCCAACCAGAATTCAATCTTATAACACTCTTCATTATAATATAATAATTACTAAAATTATTCAACTAAATTCCAATCTTTGAATACTTTTATTAACTTTTTATCAGTTTTATAAACTATATTAATCATGTTTTGAAAAGAACATATTTTCTCTTTAAAACATTTATTGATAATACAAATATTTTTACATATTTCAGGATAATCATTAGAAGAATCGTGAATAAAATCATCGTATCTATGATACCTTTCTGATGTTAGATTTATCCAATTTTCTATATCTACTTTCTTATTGATAGGTTTTCTCATTTTTTTTGTAATTTTGAATCCTTTAATTACTTCAAAAATTTCAAAATTTCCTTCGAGTATAACAATTTCTTCTTTCTTTGTTGTCAATTCTAATTCTAATCTCATTTCATCAAACTCCGTCAAAGGTGTGTCTTTTTCAATATACAGTTCGTTCATTAGTTCCATCATCGGTATAGCTATAGTTTAAAGATCTTTATGTATTTAAGTGATTTTTTTTATTATTTATATTAAATGCCTGCGTCTAAAATGTTTTTTAAACCTGTAATACATCAACTTCCAATTGAAAGAAAAAAAAGAGTAAATGTCTATAAATCTCGATCTCAATTATTACAAGATTTCCTTAAAAACTATAATGGACCATTAACTTTAAAAAATTCGAAATTTTTAGATGTACAGGAAAAATTACACAAAACACGAAAAGAATTAGAAAACAAACGTCGTAAAGCAATCCTTATTAACAAACCAATTTGTACAGTTTTTAAAGCAAAATCTCCCCCTAAAACTAAAAAAGCAAATGGTGCTGGACCTTCTAAACTTAAAAAATCAAATGGTTCTGGACCTTCTAAACCTAAAAATAATGTAAGAAGATGTCCTGCTTTAAAATTAGACCTTAAAATGTGTAATGCTAAGTTAAAAGGTAACAATAAGCATTGTGGTCGTCATACAAAGAAATAAATATTTATTACATAAAAAATATTCGTAATCTTTTAATTTCTGCTATATGGAGTTCGTTCCATAACTGTACATGTTTAATAATAACTCTTTGACTTACATATGGTTTATTATTTAATATTTTATAATCTCTTGGTGAATAATGTTTTATAAATTCATAAAAATTATTAAATTTAACCATATCATTTTTTAATAATAAAAGTGATTGTTGTTTCCCAAACATTTCTAATTCATGAGCTTGTTGTTCTTCTGGTAAAGTATATAAATACGTATAAAAATCATCCAAATTAAAATGTTTAATTTCTGTCCAACCTTCAAAATTTATACTTAGATTATCACTATTTATATTCATTTATTATAATGAACAATAAATGTTTACGTTTATATTTAAAATGTTTAGAAGAACAAAAAATCGATTTTATGGGTACTGCAATGTTATGAAATTATTAAACTACAAAACTTCATCGAAATCTTCGTCTTCACAGAACTTCTGTATGTTAATTAAACCCCATTGAATTTTATTCCATAATCTTTCATATATATATTGAAAAACAAGTTTAATACTATGATCAATCAAACCAAATGAAAATGATTTTGACAAATCTTTTGTCATTATGTATATTACAAGTGAAGTTCCGCAATATGCACATACACGCCACACAACAGTTCTGACTACTGTTCTTTTTTTTGATTCCATATTATTATATAATGATTTTTAATACTTAAACTTTTATTTATTTTCACTTTTTAAAACATCATCACCACTCTTTTGTTTTTTGTTATATACTTTACTTTCTTTTATATATAATTTATTTACTTCGTTTTTGTTTTTAGCGTAATAATTACACGGTTTACAATTTACATGTTTCTTTTTAATTATATTTCGAACAAATGCCCAAAATATTTGATTGACCATATATATAATAATTAAATAAATACTTTCAACGGTGTTTTATTATAGTTCTGATAATATTTAATTGCTGAAGTATTTACGGAATGATATCTTACATGGTAGTTCATATTTGAAGATATTTTATTAAACATATCATAATTATTAGAAGTTTGAAAAAATATTTCTGTTATATTCCTTTCATTTGGTATCAAATCAATCATAATATCAGTATCATTGTTCTTTTTAATAATCTTTAAATATTCATATGGTATTTTTATTTTTTTATTAATTTCAAAACAATTATCATAGATATGCACATATTTACTGTTCAATTTAAATTTTTGTCCATCAATAATACAATATATGTTTTTTACTTTGATTATTTTTCGATACTTAATTATATTTAACGATATAAACAAATGATAGACAATGTTAATAATTATGTAACAAATATTCTGATTGTTAATAACTTTCACAAATTTGTTTTTTTGTTTTTCTTGTACATTACAAACATCATCAGTTAATTTATTGAGAACTTCTTCAATATCTTCAAAACATGACTGTTTATTAAGGGATTGTTTTCTTAGTTTACATATCATTGGTACTTCAGATAAATGATACGTTATATATATTTACATTGTATCATTTCTTAAGGTGAATTATATTATTTTTTATTATATTAATGTCTTCATCTAATGTTTTAATAATTAAAGTTATTAATTATTAATTGTGTATTAAACATGGACGAAGAAGATTTTATTCCACTTGATCCTTTACCAACAGATTATAAAGAAAAAGTATTTACACCACAAGAATTTACTTATATTAACAGAGGATATTGTGACTACGAACCAGTTGAATTACAACTTAAGAATTAAAAAGTATTATAACATATAGTAACAATGATCCATACTTTAAAATATATTAATAAACAACTTCATATTCAACATAAAATTAATCAAGGAAAACATTTAATGAAAAAAGTTTATGTAAAGCATCCATGGATTCAATTATATAAACATTTTGAGAAAAAGAATAAAGATGTAAAATTAACATCAAATTTGCATTATAAAGAACCTAAAATTAAAAAGTAATGCGTTTAAAACCAATATATTAAATATCTTAGTATTATGAGAACATTGATTTCTCATTTCCGCAGCTATGTGGAGAGGTATATGTTACAGTCTGGATGCCCGAGTGGTCTAAGGGGTTGGTTTTAAGCACCAATGTAGTAATACGCGCGGGTTCGAACCCCGCTCCAGACATTTATACCTGAGTACAAGACCAAGTACTCATGCTTCTCCACATAGATGTTTTTTTCTTATTACGCAAAAAAGCCCATATATTACTCATTCATTGAGCAGTATATGGGCTTTTTTACGGTTTATTTATTTATTTAACGTTTTCTTTTATTTGGTACATTGCGATTATTATACTTCGTTCTTTTAAACTCCAATGTTGAAGCCTCCATCGTTTGAGGTACATACTTCTTCTTTTTCATTATTTTCTCTACGTTCGTTTCAATTTGTTTTATTGTATTTGTTTCTTGTTTCTTGTTTTCATCTATAATCTGATTTGAAAACAATGAGTCAAATTCTGCAGGAAGAAATGCAACATCAAAATAATATATGAATGAATCCATTATTTGTTTGTTTATATCTTGTACTAACTGTTTTCTTTAGGTGATAATAACTTAAGGAATTACATTGTTATTTATTTATTAACTATGAATTGTTACATCTCTTCTTGTGATGATTTATCTTCGCCGTCTTATTCTTCTTTACCCCAAAGTTCTTATGAACAACTCGGAGTACGTGTTCCTGAAATATTAAAAGTTTTACAAAAAGACAAAGCTTTATCAGACATGATTTTAGATATGATTAATAAACAATCAGACACAATTTTAGATATAATTAATAAATAAACAACAATTCTTACCTTTGATTTGTTTTCTTTCTTCTCTATAAGATTCATCATATATATAATATTAATGTAGTTCATCATAAGAATTGAATTCATTTTCAATTTAGTTTACTTTTGGTTTTTTTACGGTTTAAATTCTTTAAGTGAATATACTTTAATATTTCATTTCGTTTGTTATTTACAGTTCATAATGAACTGATAAACCAACATATAAAGACATAAAAGTTGATTTTAAGAAAGCAATGGTGATTTTAAATGTTGCAAAAATTCACATGGATGTACTATTCCTGTAAAAGGAGAACGCAAGCGAGCATAAATACGTATTGTCCAAAAACAACATAAATATACCTTGATAATAATAATATTAATAATAATATATGAACAATAAAATTAAAAAGTTTTCTCCTGTGAAAAAATCACCTTCAAAAAACAAATTAAATGCAAAAGGAGAATTTAGTTTACTTTTTGAAAGAATGTATGAAATTTGTGAGAAAAATAATTGGGGAGATCCATTCAGTTACGCTAGATCACGAGAAATTCATATGGCAAATCTTTTAGGTCATAGAGTTGCTCCTACCCTCAGTGGCGCTAATGCGTTTAATAAAGAAGGTGAGTGTGAATACAAAACAACTATAGGAAAATCAATTTCTGCTACATATAATGGTATTTCAGTCCAAGACACCTGGGATAAGCAGATAGAATATTTAAAGAAAGAAAAAATTGGCAAGTATAAAAACCACTATTTTGCTAGATATGATGGTGCTAAAATAGTTGAAATATATGTTATGAGCAGTACAAAAGTTTTAGAATTTTTAATACCTCGTCTTCAGAAACAATACAATAATTCAAAAAAAAGAAAAGATCCTAGACTCGGATCTACTATTAGCAAGAAATATATTATTGAAAATTCTACAAAGATTGTATAATTTCGTTCACTTTGTCAACATATTCTTTATTAATTTCACAACCTTTAAAGTTACGATCTATTCTTTTACATGCTATTGCAGTTGTTCCACCCCCTAAAAATGTGTCAACAACTAAATCACCTTTATTTGAATGTTTTTTTACAAGCTCTTCAAATAAATCTATGTTCTTTTGAGTAGGATGAAATTTATTTTTACCAGATGCTATAGGATAATTATATAATCCATTGTCATATTTGCTATGGAATGTAGGCTTTGTGCCTTTCACGCAAACAATTGCAATTTCTTTACAATTTGTTAGATAATTAACTTTACTATTTAATGGTTGCGGATTTGTTTTTATCCACTCTATAATTCTAAACTGTTTAAATGTATATTTTTCTAATATTTCCTTGAGATGACTTATCTTCCAAACATCAAACCATATTATACAAGTGCCTCCTTTTCTCAGTTTTATATAAAATTGCTTGACAATTTGATCAAGTGTATTCATTTCAAATTCTGAATCCCATTTTCCATAATCTGTTCTAACCGCATACTTTTTTCCTAAAATGGATCCATATTTTAAATAGTTATCCTTTGACCAACCTTTTCCTTTGTCAGAATCTAATTCATTTTGTGGTTTTTTTAAAGTGCGCTTAAATATTTGATATTCATCTTCTGTTTTGATAAATTCAATTTGTTTTTCTTTATTTTCTTGAATTTTCTTGTAATGAGTATCCATTCCACTTTTCCGAGATGTGATATACGGTGGATCAGTCAGTATTAAATCGACTGAATTGTCATCTATATCGGATAAAAAACTCAACGCGTCTTTGTTTTCTATATTCATTATATAATAATAAAATTTCTATTTCTTATATCATTATTTCAGTATTAATATTATAAGTTTTTCTGCTTTAAGTTAAATTGAAAAATGTATTGGTGATTTATGAAGTAATAGTTTATTAATATTATGGGTACTCTAATTAATTTGTTTATTTAAGTGAATATACTTTAAGATTTCTTATTTATATAATATATGGGTTACATTTACCTCATTCAGAACTCTTTAAACTCTAAATGCTATGTTGGTCAAACTACTGAACTTGATATTTACACTCGTTGGAAAAGTCATTTAAAAAATAACAGTAATTGTAGATATTTAAAGAATGCTTTGAACAAATGTGGAAAAGATGCTTTTAAATTTCAAATTATTTGTGTTTGCTTCGATGAAGATTTGAACCGGTTTGAAGAAGAATATATGAAGGCTTTTAATTGTTCTGTTCCTAATGGTTATAACCTTCGAGCCGCTGGTAATCATGGAAAACATCACGAGGATACTAAAGCTAAAATAAGTGCATCACATAAGGGTAAAAAACCGATAAATAATATAGCTGGAATTAATAAAAAAACGGTTGTTCAATTTGATTTAAAAATGAATATTGTCAATAAATTTGAAAGCGGAACTCAAGCATGTAAGCATATAAATGTGCATAATTGTATGATGTCAAGAGCATGTCTAGCACAGAGAGGAACTCATTTATTAAATGGTTTCATTTGGAAATATGAAAATAATATTGATATATGAATAATTGTATTATGATTATTTAAATATTAATGTTTGGAGCTGTTGGGTTTCGATCCCAATACCTCCTGCAAGTTTGTACTAGTTTTACAACTAAAGTGCAAAGCAGGCGCTCTACCAAGTGAGCTACAGCCCCAAGCGCTCCCAGCGCGATTTGAACGCGCGACTTTTCGGTTAACAGCCGAACACTCTGACCAACTGAGTTATGGGAGCTTGGTGTGGTTTCCCACAAGATACTATATAATTATTTTTGCGATTCTAAACGCAATATATAATAACTAGTTAAAGTAATTAAATTATATAATATAAACTAAAATGATTTATATAGGAATTGCATGTTGTTGTCTGTATATTTATGTAAATAGTATAAAAATTAAAACATACAAAAAAGTTTCTAATATGAAGTACTAATGTAAATGTAAATCTGTAAAATCCATTGACATTTCTAATCTATTTTTATTAACTTTAAATTTTATCCACATTTCTTCTATAATTTCTATTGCTTTCATTATATCTTTACGCTTTTGTTTGATATACTTATTTTTACTCACTGTATAACCTTTTTTATATACTTTTTCAATAAATTTGAATAATATATTTAAAACTTTTTTATTATGTTTAATATTCATATTCTTAACAATATCAACAACAATTATATCTGTTATTGCAAATTTTGTTGTTTTCATATATTCCGGACCATTATGAGTGCACATTACAGCTTGTAATGTATCTGCTAAATATACATCGTAATTAACTTCTTTAATAAACCAAAAATATTTTTCCATTTTATTGTTTCTTAATAATTTAATGGTTTGTATCTTTATTATCTTATACTTTGCATTCCAAATAATACACGTTTTTGATTTAACAATAAATAAACTCGCTCATTTAAAATATTATGTACAGTATGTTTAGCAAGTACGTTGAAATTTTAATCATTTGTAATTACAACTGTAAATTTAGTAGCAAAGTGTCGCTATAAATTTTGAGAGCGTATATGATATAAAATAATCACTATTGTATTCTTTATGTGAATAAATACTTGAGGGTATGAAGTTTAGCACACAGTATTGTGTTCAGAGAATTCAGTTGCATCGTGAACGGTAAAGAAGAAAGTTATAGTTGAACTGAAAATTTAGATTTTATTAATTTGAATAACAATTACCATTAATCCAAAAATTTGTTATTCTAGTTGGAGCCGGCCTGGCCGTGTTACTAGATGAACTTAAAAAAACTTTGAATTTTGAAAATATTTTGTCAGAAGAAAATGTTTTACCAATTTTTCGTTCTTCATCTGGGTCATAATGTGTATTTATATAAGAAAGAAATTCCCAGATATCACTATCTAATTGTTGTCCCCATAAAAATGAGTAATTAGGAGACAAATCTTCTTGATATGGGAATTCAGTGACATTTTCATAATAGAATCCATTAGGTTTGATTCCGTTAATATTTGTATCATCTTTTATAGAAAGTATAAATCCCCATCCATAATTTAATATATCTTGAAATTCCAAAATATCCGAACCATCCTGATATACTGGATTGTTAATATGATAAGCATCAGTTACATCATACTCAATATTTGGGTAGTCAACTCCATTTGAAGTTTGCGATTTATTTATATATGATGATTCCGTTTGAACTAAACCTGACTTATTATAAATTGTTTGGTATGATAATTTAATTAAATTATCATTATTGAAAAATGAATTAAAAATTTGTACATTCGTAATGTTACCATCAAGATCTTCTAAATATCCGTTTTTAATTGCTACATCTTTATATACAATTTTTTGTAAATTTGTCATTATTCCCATAGGCATATAAAACATGTTTGTCTTACAAATTAAATAAATTTCATAAACATCAATGAGGTATTCTAAACATCGTCGTGCGGAATTAATTAACGCAATCCGGAAAAAGCAATAATTTACTTTTTTTCCTTATGATACCATATGTTTGGAGGTATACATTGCATATATAAACTAGTTTAACATTATATGATCCCCATCATGCCAAATATTTTTCGTTTTTGATTTTCAGTATTCAAATTAATATTATTGAAATTATGATTTCCACAATTTACCATGTACTCTCCTTGTTCTAATATTACGCGCAATATATCTGTGTAATCAATTTTTCCATTTTTTGAATTCTTATTTTGAAGTTTTGCTTGCACTCTTGTAAATAAGTCGGGTAATTTTCCTAAGAAATATTCTCTTGAATTTGATTTTTCTTCAGACTCTTTACACCATTTTTTTATATAATACAAACATGCATCGCCAATAATTCTATCTTTTGGCATACCTGAATTATAGTTGAACTTTATTCCTGCTTTCTTTTCTTCTACAAATTCTCTAATAAAATTACATTTTGCTTCAATACAAACTGGTAGTGATTCTCCTAATTCTGTTAATAATTCAACTTGATCAGCTTTATTCTTTTGTTCTTGTATCAAATCATACAACATCATTACAGATAAACCACAATTCCCTCTTCTTTCTAAAATATTTCGTGTAGTTTTTACATGCATTACAACTTTGTATTTATTCAAAATTGTATGTACTTCTGATAACATTTGTTCAATTACTGTTAAAATATTATTATTGTGTATTTTTTGTAATTCTCGTATTTTCAATAGACCTTGTATATCCGGATATGAACTTTCTAAAACAGTTGGATGTAATGTTTTTATATTTTCTGGTCTTAATTGCCTCCATTTATGACTAGGACAATATCCTTTTTTATTCATATGTGCAATTAAAGTTGTTTTATTATAAAAGTATTGTATTTTATCATTATATAATTCAGTATCAATATATACTAATTTATCTAATGTTAATTTGTCTCTTGTATTGATTGCACATCTTAAAAAAGTCGTATTTCGGGAGATTTGAATATCTAATTGACTTTTACCAACAGACGGTTTCCATATTTTTGGAACTTTTACAGTTTGAATAACATTATTCGAATGATCCTTGTAATTTTGATACATAAATGAATATTTCATAAACGTTATCGGCATTTTTTTTTGATAATTTGAAGCGAGTTCTAATCTTAAATTATTTTGTTTAGAACGATTTATATCACCAAACTGTAATAAAACAGCATATTTTAAAATTGGATTTATATATTTATCAAATAATGGGTTTTTTTGACGATTTGTTAGTTGGGTACGAATATCTTTGTAAATAATAGATCTATTTTTAAAATATTTATTTAAATTTTTCTTAATAACTGTTCTTTGTTGTGTTTTTAATTTCTTTATAACTGTTTGTTCCTTGATACACGACTTAATATATTTTTTGAATACTTTTGGACTCTTTCTTACATTAAGTAAAGGACTTCGATTTGCTAATAATTTATTTCTATTTTTTCCTTTTTTCACACGACTTGGTCCTGCTACGGCATTTTTATTTTGTTGTCCTGCATTTCTATTTGGTTGTCCTGCATTTCTATTTGGTTGTCCTGCATTTCTATTTGGTTGTCCTGCATTTCTGTATTTTGCTTTTAATTTATCACACAAAGCACCTTTTCCAAGTTTCATATTTTCTGATGTAAATCCAGCGGCTTTTGCAAATTTCTTAACATCTTTTATATCATAATGTTCAGGTTTAGATTTACGATTGACGCATAATTCTGGTTTAAACGTATTCATCTTTATATACTAATAATTAAAAAATTACAAAGGACTATTCTTATAGAAGTACTTGGAAACATAATTTTTCTAGAGCTCGCAATCTAGCGCATCGTTGTTGTTGTGATGTTTATTTTATGACTTTTTCAAGAAATTCATTCATTCTATTTCAAGTTTATTAACTTATATTCTTTTCGTAAAGTTCCTTTAGTTGTGAAGTATTTTCTGATTGTATTAACATTTCTATTAATATTAGTTATTCTGAGCACTTTTAATATTTCCTTTGCAATTTTAGGTGAATAACCCATGTTAACTATTTTTTGTACATCTTCTTTAATGTTGTTCCTTTTTTGTAAATTACGTTTAAGTTTTGACACATTCATATTTCTATTACCAGCATTCATTAATAGAGCGTTGAATTGTTTTCTTAAAATTTTCAATTCTTTACAACAATCGATATTGTATTCAGGAATAGGTGATAACATTTACTAGTATACACAAAAAAAGGTAAATAAATAATAATAATATTCACATAAAGGAATTGATATTAATAAAATAATAAAGTTAAAAATGAATTCAATAACTGATGATAATTTTATCAATATTGTAAATGATTCATTTTATTTAAAAGAAATTGCAACAAAATGTAATATAAGTAACACTATGAGTGTTAAAAAACGTATTCAATCGTTAAATTTAAATATATCACATTTTAAATTTAATCATCCAAAATCAAATTTATTTAATTTACAATCTTTTAGTCAAAAAAGAAAAAGAATAATTAACGAAAAGTTGATACCATATATATGTAATAAATGTAAAATTTCTAAATGGAATGAAAAAGATATTGCTTTACAACTTGATCATATTGATGGTAATCGGGAAAATAATTGTTTTGAAAATTATCGTTTTCTTTGTCCAAATTGTCATAGTCAAACTGAAACTCATTCACGAAATAAAAAATACTACAAATATGCAATTGTGCATGTTAATACAAAAGATCAAATACAATTTGAAACATTTAAAGATATATGTGAATATTTATCAACATCGGAAACAAAAATAAGACGTTGGTTTAAACGGAAAGATATATATAAAGATTATACTATTAGTTTAATTTAGTAAAACATTAGTGTGTACTCATATAGTTGTCAATATCTACATCGAGCATAAATAGTTTTATAGTATCAGGTGTATTTAGCCATTCTATACTTAAGTTACTTTCTTCATAGAAATCAACCATGTAATTAGGAATATATTTATCACTTGTACTTTCATCAGGTAAAGCTGAATCAATTAAATCGTTATAAAGATCGGTGTTACGAATTATTTGTCGTTCTTCACGCCAATATTCACACATTGTTTATATGTTATAACATATTTTTATCTTTATACTGAATTATCACTATCAATTTCTTGAAGTTTTTTCTTTAAATGCAACACATAATATGTATATTTCATACATAATAAAATAACTGCATTTAAAGTAATAAAAGCAGTCGCGTAAGCAAAATATTCTTCATTCGCTTTAGAATATAAATAGTATGCCCATAACAATGATGCAAATATCAACATTACCAACGATAATGTTGATACATCAGTTAATTTTTTTGTTGAATAACCGACATATATTTGCGGAACTAAATAACATG
>Ga0302131_1000357_pt1 | contig 28111 bp, 20 predicted proteins | sample CB9_20m_MG_FD_203105 | JGI IMG/M metagenome (GOLD analysis project Ga0302131, IMG submission 203105) | Marine microbial communities from Western Arctic Ocean, Canada - CB9_20m | ecosystem: Environmental > Aquatic > Marine > Oceanic | place: Canada: Western Arctic Ocean | collected 2017-09-19
AAGCCTCAGCGCGCAGACGATACCCGCCGCAGGTGCTGCAAGAGCGATTGTTTTGGTAGCGTTCAAATTCTTCCCGAATCCAATTGCTGTCCGTTTCGCGGTAGCGGCGTTCCATGTTGGGGATCACACCTTCAAAGGTGCGGGTAACCTGATAAACGCGGCCACCTTCGTCATAGCGAAACAAGATTTCTTCGGTACCCGATCCATAGAGAAATACCCTTTGCACCTCTTCAGACAGTTCTTTCCATTTCGTAGATCTATTGAATTTATAATGTTTAGAAATAGATTCAATTGTTTGCAGAAAGTATGGGGATTTCCCTTTGCGCCAAGGCGCCAATGCCCCATCGTATATTTTGAGGGTTTGATCTGGTACGATTAAGCGTTCGTCAAAGAATAATTCAACCCCCAGCCCGTCGCAATCCGGGCAAGCTCCAAAGGGCGCGTTGAAGGAAAACAGACGCGGTTCAATCTCAGGGATGGTAAAGCCAGAGACCGGGCAGGCGAATTTTTCGCTAAATGTGTGGCGCTCGGGATCGCCTTCAGCGGGGGCGGTTTCCAAAACCGTGATGCCATCCGCCAAATCAAGCGCCGTGCGGAAGCTGTCCGCCAGACGGGTTTCCACCCCTTCGCGTACCACAATCCGATCGACCACTACGTCAATGTCATGGCGAAATTTCTTGTCGAGAGTTGGTGGCTCATCCAGATCATAGAATTCACCATCAACTTTCACCCGCTGAAACCCCTGCTTGCGCAGCTCCATGAACTCTTTGCGGTATTCTCCTTTGCGGTCGCGGACGATGGGCGCAAGCAGATAACCACGGGTGCCCTCCTCCATGGCCATCACCCGGTCTACCATATCTTGTATCTGTTGCGCCTCAATGGGCAGGCCTGTGGCCGGGGAGAACGGCGTACCGACGCGCGCGAATAGAAGGCGCATATAGTCGTAAATTTCCGTGACCGTGCCCACGGTTGAGCGCGGATTTTTCGAGGTGGTTTTTTGTTCGATAGAAATGGCTGGGCTTAACCCACTGATGTGATCCACATCTGGTTTTTCCATCATATCAAGGAATTGCCGCGCATAGGCCGAGAGGCTTTCTACATAACGGCGCTGGCCTTCAGCGTAGATGGTATCAAAGGCCAAGGAGGATTTACCAGAGCCAGACAGGCCAGTGATCACCACCAATTGGTCGCGCGGGATATCCACGTCAATATTCTTGAGGTTATGCTCGCGTGCCCCGCGTACTTCAATTTTCTTCAGCTCAACCATAACGAACCCCAATCTTTCATCTCAACATAGTGTTAAGTCGCGACAGGGCCAATCGATAAGTGAGAACTTTTAGCGAACATTAGAAAAATATCAATACTCAGACAAGTAAATGCCTATTGCAGTTAAGGCATCAGGCCAAGGCCTGTGAATTTTACCCAATATTGGATGTTATATTTAAATGTGGATGGCTCTGTCCCAAGCATCCAGAACGCTTTCATGCATCATCTCGGACAGGGTTGGGTGCGGGAATACTGTCTGCATGAGATCCTCTTCCGTGGTCTCCAACTGTCGGCCTACGACATAGCCTTGGATTAGCTCCGTGACTTCAGCGCCGATCATATGCGCGCCAAGCAGCTCGCCTGTTTTGGCGTCAAATACGGTTTTAACCATGCCTTCCGCCTCGCCCAGGGCGATGGCCTTACCATTGCCCATGAAGGGGAAACGGCCCACGCGGATGTCATAGCCCGCTTCACGGGCCTGCGCTTCGGTATGGCCCACACTGGCAACCTGCGGCATGCAATAGGTGCAGCCGGCAATACTTTCAGCTTTCACAGGATGCGGCGTGCCGCCGGCAATCATTTCCGCAACCATTACACCTTCATGGCTTGCCTTATGCGCAAGCCAGGGCGCCCCTGCCACATCGCCAATCGCATAGACACCCGCCACCGCAGTCCGACAGTAGGCATCAGTGGTGATATGTGTCCGGTCAACCTCGACCCCCAAAGCTTCAAGCCCCAGATTTTCCACATTACCCACGATGCCAACAGCAGAGATCACCGTGTCAAAAGCTTCAGTAGTGATTTTTCCATCTTGTTCGATATGCGCCGTCACCAACCTCGCACCCCGATCAAGATTTTTAACCATGGTTTTGGTCCGGATCTTCATGCCTTGCTTTTCAAATGCTTTCTGCGCGAAGGCTGAAATCTCTGCATCCTCCACAGGCATCACCCGGTCCATAACTTCCACCACCGTGGTGTCAGCGCCGAGTGTGTTGTAAAAATTCGCAAATTCAATGCCGATGGCCCCAGAGCCAATCACCAGAAGCTTTTTCGGCATTCTCGGCGGTGTCAGGGCTGTTTTATAGGTCCAAACCAGATCACCGTCGCCCTCAAGTCCAGGTAATTCGCGGGCCCTAGCACCAGTGGCAATTATAATATGCTTACCAGTGAGGGTTTCCTCGCCCTTCGGGGTTTTTACAGCGACCTTGCCCGGTGCACTAATAGTCGCCGCCCCCATAAGTACGGTGACCTTATTTTTCTTAAGCAAATGGGTCACGCCGCCGTTGAGCTGTTTGGCAATGCCGCGCGAACGCGCCACAACCTTATCCAGATCATAGTCAATCCCTTGAGCTGATAGGCCAAACTCCTTCGCCCGATGCATCAGGTGGTAGACCTCAGAGGATCGCAACATAGCTTTGGTCGGAATACAGCCCCAGTTAAGGCAAATTCCGCCCATATGCTCACGTTCCACGACAATGACTCTCAAACCAAGTTGCGCAGCACGAATAGCCGCAACATACCCGCCAGGGCCCGCGCCTATAACTATTATATCATATACATCATCAGTCATAACAGGAACCTATTTTAATTTAGTTTAATATTAAACTATTATCTTCAGCCGCGCAATTCAAATATTACGCCCCCAAGTCTAAGCTTGTCATACATTCGAAGCAAAAACTTAGAATGCTTTTGACACAGCCTCCAAGGTCATTCGATAACCACCAGAGAGCTGATATGACTTCTCCGGCGCAGTTGCCCTTCTGGACAGAGCTTCATTCCTTGCAGGAAACCGGCCAAACTCACGGATAATCTCCCTATGAGCCTGGGCATGGGGTAATTGTGTGGCCTTAACATTCGGCAACCGAGTGAGTATTAAGCGGACAGCCCGGTCCTGATCTGTCAGGCTTTCTGAATGCATCAACGGCATATAGAAGAACTGGCGGGCCAGCTCATCTATTTTGAGATCCCAGGAATTTTGTAGCGCAGATTTTGAGGCTGATAAAGCCTGTCTATCAGAACCAAAAGACCTTGCAGTCCCACGAAACATATTACGCGGCATTTGATCCATTAAAATCAAATAGGCAAGCGTGCCAGTAGCATGGGTAAGCCATAACCCGTTTGCACCATTAAGAGTATCCCACCAGACCTGCTAAAACCGGTTCCTAATCTCTTTGTCGAGACCATCACCTGCTGAATACCAATGCGAGGGACCTATCTCGTCTAACCAATAATTTACTACGTCATTTGCGGCTGTCATGTGCATGCCCTGATTTCTCAACTCTGAGGCATAATTTTAAGCATCTAAATCAAAAGTGCAAAGGGAAATGTTATGCAAAGTTTAATTCGCTTCTTCTTCCATAGCAGTTTCAATGTAATACTCCGATGCGACCTCAACAGAAACAAGACTGGCAGAGGGCAAAACAGCGGCATAGGCGCCATCTTCGATCCCATCACGCGTGCGCTGTGTCATACGATATCCAGCATAACCCGCCAAAGTGAGCATCAGAATGGCAATGACCATAAAAAAGGCCTGTGTACCAAAGGTGTCCATCATCCAACCTGTTACCAACGGTCCAGAAATTGCCCCCATCCCGTTGATGAAAATCAACCCTCCGGCGGCTGCAGCCATGTCATCTGCCTCAAGATAATCGTTAGTATAGGCGATCAACAATGAATAAAGTGGGTTAGACGTGCCACCAATCACAAAGGCTGCTACCAGAAGCACGCCAAAATAGTGATCAAACAAGAAGGCCACAACGGACATCGCGCCGCCCATTGCTGCAACAAGCAAAATAACCAAACGTCGGTCCACACGGTCTGAGAACCAGCCGATAGGGTATTGCATCAACAACGCACCCACATAGATGCTAGATACAAATATGGAGATCTGCGCGATTGTGAGACCGGCTGCAACACCATAGACGGCGGACATGCCAAACTGAGCTGAAAACACTCCACCCAATAAAAACATCCCAAAACAGCCAAGAGGCGAGGTTAACATTAGAGTTTTGAGAGGCATTGGCTTGGCAGTTTCAAAGGCCGGTGTCGGTGAAATAGACAGCAAAATTGGAGCAAATGAGATCGATACCAAAACTGAAGATACAATGAATAGTGCGTAGCCACTTGCATCACCAAGGGTAAGGAGTACTTGCGCACTAACAATCCCGAACATCTGCACGATCATATAAACCGATAATGCCTTACCTCGATTTGTATTATCCGCTGAGTTATTCAGCCAGCTTTCAGCCGTAACGTAAACCCCTGAAAAACAAAACCCAATAGCCGCTCGCCCAATAGCCCATGCAACCGGATGCGCAAAGGCAGGATAGAGAATTAAGATTGCTGAGATAAAAGAGGCCAACGCCGCAAAGACCCGCACGTGTCCGACACGGCGGATCATCTCGGGTGCCAAACGCGAACCGCCCAAAAATCCCGCAAAATATGCCGACATAACAACCGACATCTCAAAGGTAGAAAATCCTTCAAGTCCACCACGCACTCCAAGCAGAGTACCTTGCAAGCCGTTGCCAACCATTAACAACATCATACCTAGTAGCAACGCCCATGAAGATGAAAATACCTGCAACATAACAGAACCTCAAAGTCAAATAATCTGTAGGTGAAGAGTTATAGCAAAAGCTATAGAATCAATCGTTTCACCCAGACGCCTTTATTGCGGAAATAGCAATGAAGCATCGCCATAACTGAAAAACCGGTATGCATTGGTAATAGCGTGGGCATAGACCTCATCGAGCTGTTGTTTGCCAATCAGGGCTGCAACAAGCATCAACAATGTAGACTTGGGCAGGTGAAAGTTAGTCATAAGGCCGTCAGTGACTTTAAAGTTAAATCCGGGGTAGATGAAAATATCCGTATTACCTTTAAATGTTTGTAGGGTTCCAGTTTTAGCAGCAGTTTCAATTAGCCGCAGCGCAGTGGTTCCCACGGGGATGATGCGCCCCCCCCTTGCCTTTGTAACTTCGATTTCGTCGACAGTCTGTGAACTCACTTGCCCCCACTCGGCATGCATTTTGTGGCTACTAATGTTTTCAACCTTTACTGGCAAAAACGTACCAGCACCAACATGCAAAGTGACAAAACTTATATCCACACCGCGCGCGGCAAAACTCGCCAGAGCAGTTGCGTCCAAATGCAAAGAGGCGGTTGGCGCCGCAACCGCCCCACGCTTTTTAGCCCAGATTGTTTGATAATCGGTTTTATCTTGTGCATCAGCAGCTCGCTTCGACGCAATATATGGTGGTAACGGCATTTGCCCACTGATATCGAGAGCTGCATCTAAAGCGTCACCTTCCACTGAGAAAGCCAATGTGGCCAAGCCCTCTGTTTTATTTGTACAGATTGCCGATAGCCCAGCAGAAAATACTACTGTTTCGCCGACTTTCAACTTGCGCAGGGGTTTTACCAACGCATTCCAATGCCCAGCAGAGAGAGGCTCTAGCAATGTGATTTCAATTTTAGCCTGCATAAGGCCCTGTGCAGACTGCCGAGCACGAGTGCCGGACAAGCGCGCTGGGATAACTTTAGTGTCATTTAAAATCAACCTATCTCCAGGTAGCAAAAAACTACAGATATCGTTTACATTAGTATCGTGAATGTGAGCGCCAGAGCACACCAACAGTTTGGCATCACCGCGCGGTATAATGGGACGTATTGCTATAAGCTCCTGTGGGAGTTGGAAATCAAAGTCAGAAAGTTGCATCTATTCCTGCTCGGGTGGTTTGCGGCGGAAAATTTCTCGAAACATCCCAGGGGTAAACAAAGACAGCGGGTTCACAGCCACATCAGGCTGCGCGGTGCCACCACTCAAGTTAAAGTTGAACCCAATCAAGCCTTCACCCCGCCGAGTTAAAATGGCACCTATCCCATTCAACATGTAAAAAGGCGACAGCACGCCTTGCAGATCCAGTTGTTTGCTTTTTGTATTTATATATCCATCCAAAGACATCCCAAGTGAGGGCCCAACCGCGCTGGATTCATATATAGTAAATAGCTCGTTTTTGAGGTTGAATTTACTATCTAGCGTATCAAAAAATATGCCCCTTCCATCAAGTTGGTCGGGTAATCCGATTATAGATACCGCGCTCAAAAGCTGTGCAATCTGTGGCGCATCCTTTATCCGGACAGAACTAATTTTAAGATCCCCATTCCAACCACCTTCCGCTGGCGTCAGTTGAAGATCCATGACACCTCCTGTCGCTTTACGCAGCAACCCTGCGTCGCGAAGAGCACCGCCCCCATCCTGGGAATTAATATCTAATTGTAATTTTTTTCCACTGCCCATCGCTGAACCAGAGATCAGTGTGCCTCCATTGATCTGACCGGAGAACAATCCACCTGAGCCTATGCCGTTAGGAAACTCCGCTGAAACATCAGTGAGAGCTACACTATCAGAAATCTGCAAACGAGTTAAATTTGCCATCAGTGGGGCTGCAGTTGCGGAACTAGTCTGACTCTTGGTCTCCCCCTGTGGAAATTTTCGCAGGTCCAAGCTGCCATCTGTTACCAGAACCTGCATCGGGACATTAGTGCCACGGTTGGTCAAGGTGACTTCAGCAGTAAGCCAGTCAGCCACAATCAAATCAGATAAAAAGATACTTTCCAGCCCATTTACATCAAAGTTGATGCGGCCCCTGGTCGACAATCCAGGCGCAGTAAATACAAAACCATCTATTTTCAGAGGTTTTGAGAAAGTGCCTTTAAAATTAATTGCGCCCAATACAGATTTAGGTTTTTGCCATTTCAATGTCGGGATATTTAAGATGATACCTTGAAGGTTAGAGCTAATATCGAAGAAGGTTGGCTTATTTTTTACAACTTTTAAGGTCAGTTTGGCAGTTGTTTTTCCGGCAATGACACCACTCGGAACTACAACATTTAAAGTCTTCAAAGTTTCTGCGGACAGCTCCAGAGATACATTTACTCGACCCGCAACATCTGGAGCGCCGACAGGTTGCACCCAACTGCCCGAGAACGGGATACCAGAAAGTCTGCCATCCCCAGAGATCTGCAGTTCACCGGGGTCAGCTGAAAAGGTCATGGATTTTGCAGTTAATACTTGCCCAGGCACTAAAACCTCACTGCGGACATTCTGTAAAGTTCCTACGATATCATAAGCTACATTTTTGGGTTTTACGCCTTTTTTAAGCCAAGTCTCCAATTGCGCCTTAAAGGTTATTTGCCCTGACACGTCAGCCACATCACGATTGGCCTTAGCAACAATCTTAAACGGCTCATTGTTCAGCAAAGACATTGCTGCATGAATTGGCCCACGGCCATTAATTGTGAACGACGCAGGCGGATCCGGCTCCCTGGTGTCAGGTACGGTCAGGAAAGAGCCATCAATTGTAATTTTGCCACCCTCTGCAGCTTTAACATGACCGTTTTGTAGCACCAGAGTAAACACACTCTTTGCAAAGGTTCCATATCCCGCACCATTCAAAATTCTCGGCATAGAACGCATAAATCGTACGTCAGTATTATCAAACTGGAAACTACTGGCCAGAGTAGGTACTGCACCTGCTACTTGTCGAGCATCCACCGTTAAGTTTTTAACCATACCACTCTTCACATTTCCCTCAAACCAGCGACGGCTTTTGGGTTTTAGGTTCGCCGGCCATAAGGAAATTACATTATTAGCTCCCAAGGCAGGCGCCCTACCTAGCAAGTTAAAAGACCAACCCAAGGGCTCCAATTTTGCTTTGCCCGACATGGAAAATTGTGCACCATTAACTTCAGCTTGAAACTGACCCACGTCAATCTGAAGTGGATCATAATTAATTTTTAGTTGGCTTGAGGCTTTGGAGACCGTCACAGGATCCTGCCACCATGGCGTGTCCATTAAAACGGAATCTTCAACATTTAGATGAAGTACCATACCGCTTGAAGACATGTCATTGGCCAAATCCGACTCCAACAATGCATAACCATCCGCAGACAAAGCCCCCCAATCGCTTTGGACAGAAACGCGTGCTATGTCCAAACGACCTGGAGACGGCAAATACGAAAAATAAGTTTTTGCTTCAGAATATGCTATCGGAATACGGCTGGGGCTTGCAATTAAAGTTCCCTGACCAAAGTCCAAAATTGCATTGAGCACTCCCAACCTCCCAAGAGTCCGGGTACTTCTAAAACTGCCAGACAAATTGCCATTAATTAAGCTTAACCAAGTCAAGGCAGGCGATTGCAGAGCCAAATCCTGAGCTGGTAAATTACTGAATTCCGCCCCAAGGTTTCCCTCACCCAATGCTTTGCCATCGTAAAACAGCCCCAAGGTTGCCAAATCACCCCCACCGGTTAGTAAAGCCAAGTCACCACGTAAATTTAATACCCCGCCAGCGCGCAATGCACTGACACTTCCACCGTCGAATGTCCAAGCCCGGTTATTAATCCGATCAACATAATTCACCGTGAGCTGATCAAGATTCCCAGACTCAAGACTTGAAAGTTCCGTTTGTCCAAAGAATGCTTCGGTTTGAGCCAGAGCATCGTCTATTGAAAAAATTGCGTCGACACCGTACAAAATATCAAAACCAAAATCAAAACTACCATTTTTCTTCCGGGTGATGTCAAAATTTGCATCCGATAGCCGGACTGATTTAGGCGCAATGTTGCCAAGAAACAGCGCTGGCCCATCAAAAACTACATCCAAAGTGCCAAAACGCACACCCGTGCCTGTTTCAAAGTTTGAAAACTGTGCGCTACTCAAAATTAATTTAGGATGAAACCATCCAGTCAATCCCACTTCTACACGGTCAAATGTGATATTGGGAATATTTGGCTTAGAGTTTATGGCAGCGTGTAATTTTACTTGTAAGCTATCCGGTAAGGGTAACGTGCGATCTTGCATGACCGCTCCCAAGAGCCCAACACACAAAAGCAAGGACCAGAACAGCACAAAAAAAGTCAAAACCAAGCGCCGCACCGGACTGCGCCTCAACTCAATTTTACTTTTCTCTGGTTGCGTAGGAATTTGCGTCATTGTGCAGTTAGCCCTTTTAATTCAAACATCGTGGCCTAAAACTCTTAATGCAACAATGGCTCTCAAATATTTAGAGGATATAATGATCTCAATCGGCGATAAAGCACCAAAATTCAATGTCTCAATCGATGGCTGCGCAGGGTTTGCGCTATCGGATACTAATGGTAAGAATATTATTCTATACTTCTACCCCAAAGACGATACTCCCGGCTGCACAAAGGAAGCCATAGAATTTTCAGAACAGCTTGACGCGTTCGACGCACAAAAAACCGTTGTTATTGGCGTTTCACGGGATACCACGAAAAAGCATGATAAATTTATCTGTAAATATGACCTAAAAATTCAATTAATTTCTGATGAAGACGGTAGTCTGTGCGAGGCATTTGGTACTTGGGTTGAAAAAAAGATGTATGGGAAATCATATATGGGCATCGAACGGGCTACGTTTTTGATTAATTCTAAAGGTGAGATCGCCCACATTTGGCGCAAAGTAAAAGTGACCGGTCATGTTGAGGATATTTTGGCTACTTTGAAAGTATTGAACACATGATGCCATTAGCACAAATGGCCTGTGAGGTGCTAAACACCGCAGATGGGCGGGGGAAAACAGCTCTCTCACGAAGGTTTGCAGCAGAATGGTTTGCAAAACGCAATGCAGAACTGCCTGCGGAAGTTGGTTTAGCAATCCCACCCAACAGGCCGGCACGCCCAAATGCGCCAGAGCTTTTAGCACCCCGAGATGTTCCACGGCGTAAGACTGGATCTGAAGCTGGTCGTAATGCGCTATTACACGCAGTGGCCCATATTGAATTGAACGCAGTTGACCTACATTGGGACCTTATTGCCCGATTTTGCAATACGCCGATGCCAATCGGATATTATGACGATTGGGTGAAGGCTGCCGATGAAGAGAGCAACCATTTCAATATGATGTGTGACTGCCTTGAATCACATGGCAGCTTTTATGGCGCGATGCCCGCACATGCCGGGATGTGGCGCGCAGCTGAGGACACAGCCAATGATTTTTTAGGCCGCTTGGCGGTTGTCCCCATGGTATTGGAGGCCCGTGGTTTAGACGTAACCCCTGGAATGATCAAAATTTTTGAGGCTGCAAAAGATCAGCAAGTTGTAGATGCATTGAATGTGATCTATAGTGAAGAAGTTGCGCATGTAGCGTATGGTTCCAAATGGTTTCATTATTTATGTGGCAGGAACGAAATTGACCCCAAACCAAAGTTTCATGAGTTGGTTCGCAAATACTTTCATGGATCGCTCAAACCGCCCTTTAATGAAGAAAAACGAGCCGAGGCCGGTATTGCACCCGATTTTTATTGGCCATTAGCCGATGAAATGCCGCCACCCGCGATGCGATAGCAAAACGTTGGTGTGATTACGCTGTATAAATTAATTATACTACTATTTGATGCCAATATTCACATGATAATCGTTGCAGCATATTGGTTGATTGTTTATTAGAGTTCAGAGACCGTATGTGCGGTCATATTCAAGATTAGGATCGGGACTTGTTCACCACACTGAGACTGAAATTGCATAAATCACTAGAGCATTTTGTTCCCGAAAAGCGGCTTTTTCTGCGCACTGGTTCTGAAACACGCTTTGTACGTCTTTCCCCCACTACGCAAATAATTGCAGTATTAGGCTCCACTTCATTCATAGGTTGGTCAATTATAGCAACCGCCATTGTACTCATGGACACGATCGGTTCTGGAAACTTTCGTGATCAAGCTCGACGTGATCAAGTTATATACGAAGACCGGTTAAATGCACTCGCGTCAGAACGGGACAACCGGACACGTGAAGCGTTGGCAGCACAGAAAAGATTTAATACCGCTTTGGCTCAAGTTTCAAGCATGCAGTCAGAGCTTCTATCCTCCGAAGATGATCGTAAAGAACTCGAGCGCGGCATCGATGTGATTCAAGCAACCCTGCGGAGAACTATGAACCAACGAGAAATCTTAAAAACAGAGTTGGAAGTGATAGCATCTAAACTTGATACAGAAAGTGGGACAATCTCCAACACCAGTTCCGCCAGTGGCGTTGCAAACGCAATGGATTACGTTAATGACACTTTGGAAAACGTTGCTCGGGAGCGAGATTTAGCCAACGTGCGCGCGCTACAGGCGCAATCACAAACGGCTGGCTTAGAGTTGGAAATTCAATTTCTTGAAGAAAAAGCCAATCAGATTTTTCGGCAGCTAGAAGATGCTATGACCATCTCAGTAAAGCCTCTGGACAAGATGTTTCGTAATGCCGGTCTAAATATAAATAGATTACTTGAGAAAATCCGACGCGGGTATTCGGGCCAAGGTGGTGCAATGTCGGCAATTTCTTTTCATCAAAATGAGTTGGGACCTATTGATCCTACTGTTAATCGCGCCGCTAATATATTAGCGCAACTCGACAGACTAAATATTTATCGCATCGCAGCTGAAAAAGTTCCTTTTTCAATGCCTCTCAAAGGGTCATTTAGGTTCACAAGCGGCTACGGCCCTCGTTGGGGCCAAATGCACCGCGGCACTGATTTTGCTGCAAGGGCTGGAACCCCCATATATGCTACTGCCGATGGCGTGGTTACCCGTGCAGAATGGTGGGGGGGCTATGGACGCGTGGTGTATATTAAACACTCCTTTGGTATAGAAACACGCTACGCCCATCTGGCGAAAATCCGCGTAAAAAAGGGCCAGCGCGTTTCTCGTGGACAAAAGATTGGCGATATGGGAAACTCAGGTAAATCTACTGGCACTCACCTTCATTATGAAGTACGTGTAGACGGCAAAGATGTTAATCCGATGATCTATATCAAGGCAGGAAGAGATGTTTTCTAAAAACAAAACAAATACCCCATCAGCAAAACCTGATAATAAAGAAGTTGCACCAGCAGCGCCTATCAGCAAACCGGCGGCAGAATTCAAACCGGCCGTGCCCAAGGCCAAACCACCCGCATCCATTCTATCTTCAGACCTTCTCATCACAGGAAATTTGAAGACTACGGGTGATATTCAAGTAGAAGGTCGCGTTGATGGAGATATCCGCGCACACCTTTTGACCATCGGTGAAGGTGCTACAGTTAAAGGCGAAATAATTGCTGATGACGTTGTGGTTAATGGCCATGTAATCGGCCGTGTCCGTGGGCTAAAAGTACGTCTAACATCAACTGCCGAAGTTGAGGGTGACATTGTCCATAAGACTATCGCTATCGAGAGCGGGGCTCATTTTGAAGGGTCAGTCCAACGACAGGATGATCCACTTACCCCAGGTTCAGCCAAAAAAAATGTTGCTCCGGAACTAAAACAGTAACTAAATAAAAAAGGCGCAGCTTTAGATGCGCCTTTTCTTATCTAATCGCTCCTTGCATCAGCACGTGATTTTCCAGATACATTCATCGCCAAAGTAGCTGCCATAAGCCCGTCAAGATCACCATCCAATACACCTTTTGTATCAGACGTCTCATAGGCTGTGCGCAAATCTTTAACCATTTGATAAGGCTGCAAAACATAACTACGAATCTGATTGCCCCAACCCGCGTCACCTTTATTATCATGAGCCTCGTTAATCGCAGCATTGCGGCGATCCAACTCCATTTGGTACAGTCGAGATTTTAAAGCTTTCATTGCAATATCACGATTTTGATGTTGGGACTTTTCAGAACTGGTCACCACAATCCCAGTTGGATGATGCGTGATACGTACCGCTGAATCAGTAGTGTTAACGTGCTGTCCGCCAGCACCAGAACTACGATAGGTATCCAGCCGAATGTCCAACGGGTTAACCTCAATGTCGATATTGTCATCGACTACCGGATAGACCCAAATCGAGCAAAAAGACGTGTGACGTTTAGATGCTGAATCGAAAGGACTAATCCGCACCAAACGATGTACACCAGACTCAGATTTCAGCCAACCATAAGCATTATGACCAGTAATCTTATAAGCGGCTGATTTAATGCCTACTTCTTCGCCCGCTGTTTCCGATTGGAGCTCAACAGTATAGCCTTTTTTCTCGGCCCACCTCACATACATGCGGGCCAACATCAGCGCCCAGTCACAACTTTCCGTACCACCAGCTCCTGAATTTATTTCCAAAAAGGTATCATTACTATCAGCTTCACCGTTCAAAAGCGCCTCCAGCTCTTTTCCAGCCGCCGTCACCATAAGCGCTTTCAATGCATCTTCCGCATCCTTGACTACTTCATTATCGCCCTCCAGCTCCCCTAATTCAATCATTTCAAGATTGTCAGACAAGTCTTGTTTAATACCCTCATAAATTGAAATACCATCCATCAAAAACTGACGCTCTCGCATCAACTTCTGCGCGCGATCTTGATCATCCCACAAACCTGGATCTTCGATAATTGCATTGAATTCTTCTAAACGATACGGAGCTGTTTCGTAATCCAAACGCTGAGATAAAAGCGTGAGGGATTTACCGATGGATTCCACCACATTAGATATTTCTGAGCGCATAACAAACCTACCGAATAATTATAATTAAGCTAAGTCACGTCTACCTAAGCCTGCCACAGTTGCCAAGCAGGCAGTGACTATGTCAGTAGAGGCCGCCAGAGGATATCGACCCAAAAGATGCCTGTGGCGCCACAGTAATTTTCCTACCTGACGAAGTAATCACCTGCTGTACCTCATCGGTTTCACCTAATTCAAACAATGGCATATTACCGCTGACCTGAAAGCCGCCGTCAAAAGCCACCCCAAAAACTGGTTCACTCCCATCTCGAAAAAACTCAGCCACAACATGATCCCCTTCGGAATCCTCTTCCAATCGCACGCCGGTAAAGCGATCAATATTGATAAAGGTACCATTGTCCGGTACTTTAAATTCGCCAGCGCCATAGCGCTCGATTGCTACCTCCATAAATCTATTAAAGACTGGTCCACACATGCCGCCACCACCTGCACCACGGCCCAGAGGTGCAGGTTGGTCCATGCCCATGTAGCAACCTGCAACAATGTTACTGGTGAAGCCCACAAACCAAACATCCTTGGCTTCATTAGTCGTACCTGTTTTGCCCGCAACCGGTACAGGTAGGTTCACAGTTCGCCTCGCGGTTCCCCGCTCAACCACGCCCTCCATCATGGAGGTAAGCTGATAAGCGGTCACCTGATCCATCACCCGCTCACGATTAGAAACAATCTCAGGTAACCACCCTGCCATAAGGTCAAGACGTTTACAGTCTTCGCAGCTGCGTTTGTCATGCAAAAATACGGTCCTGCCTTTTCTGTCTTGCACACGGTCAACCAATGTTGGCATCACTCGCTCTCCACCATTGGCAAACATCGCATAAGCAGAGACCATTTTATAAAGTGTAGTTTCCTCAGATCCGAGAGAAGCCGCAAGATATGGCTTCATTTTATCATAGACACCGAATTTCTCAGCATAAGCCGCAATGGTGTCCATGCCCAATTCTTGAGCCAACCGCACGGTCATCAGATTGCGCGATTGCTCAATACCAGTCCTAACTGGAGTTGGCCCATAGAACTTGTCAGAGTAATTTTTGGGGCGCCATAAGCCTTGAGGGGTATTCACTTCTATGGGTGCATCAATCACAATAGTTGCAGGGCTATATCCGCTATCGAGGGCTGTGGCGTACACAAAGGGTTTAAACGAAGAGCCTGGCTGGCGCTTGGCTTGGGTAGCACGGTTAAAAACAGAATCCTGATAAGAGAAGCCGCCCTGCATTGCCATAACCCGCCCAGTCTCCACATCCATTGCTACAAAACCACCTTGGATTTTGGGAACCTGGCGCAAAGACCAATTCAGAAATGTTCCATCAGTCTCATCTAAAATAGGCGCTACAAGAATGACATCTCCAACGGATAAAATATCTTTTATCCGTTTCGCAATATTTCGACTTATAGCCCCATCCTTCAGCTGTTTTCTGATCCATTCCACATCTTTGGCTGGTAGGATATGATCCTCGCCATCAAGTCCTTCAATGCCCAAACGTCCGTCATTTTTTAGCAGTTCAAGTACCACTGCAGGTCGCCATTTTTGATTAATTGAGATATCACGCGGCATGGCTATATTCCGCAACGCATCACGCCATGAGCCCAGGTGATCTTGAGGGATTACCTGTTGGGCAATGCGATAAACACCTTGCTTACGATCATAATCCTCGAGGCCCAAACGTAGGCTTTGTGCTGCCACCTCTTGCAATACTGGATCAATCGTGGACCGTACTGAGTAGCCACCAGTAAAAAATTCTGCTTCTCCAAAATCGCGGGTCAATTGCCGGCGGATTTCATCCGTGGGATAATCGCGAGCCGGCAAGCTGCTGCGAAAGCTTTGAAAATCTCCATTTTGCACTGTTTTCAATGGCTGCTTGCGGGCCATTTCATAAGAAATATTAGACAAAAATCCATTCTCATTCATCTCACGGAGCACAAAGTTTCGCCTCAATACTGCTCGCTCACGTTGCCGAACAGGATGATATTGCGACGGGGCTTTGGGGAGTGTAGCCAAATATGCAACCTCTTCAGGCATTAAAGCTTTGAGTGATTTGTTGAAATAAGTCTGCGCTGCCGCAGCTACACCGTAAGAATTTTGTCCCAAAAAAATCTCGTTTAAGTATAATTCAAGAATACCTTCTTTGTCCAATGTCCCCTCAATCCGCGTGGCAAGGATGATTTCTTTTATCTTACGTTCGGCGGAGCGCGACCCATCGAGAAGAAAGTTTTTCATTACCTGTTGGGTGATCGTTGACGCACCCCGCAAATTTTCACCTCGGGATACAATAGCATCACGCAAAGCTGCCAGCATACCCGCTGGATCATATCCTGCGTGATTATAAAAATTTTTATCTTCAGCAGAGATAAAAGCCACCTTTACCAAGTCAGGTATTTCATCAGCGGCGGCGAACAAACGGCGCTCTGTTGCAAATTCATCAATAATATGGCCCTCGCCAGAATAGATCCGGCTGATAGTTTTAGGATTGTAACTTGCCAAATCATCATGACCAGGTAATCCTTTTCCATAAATTACAAACACAGCCGCCAATACTAGAGCAACAAACACTGCTGCAAGTGTCATTGTAGAAAAAATAGTTCCAAATATACGCATGACTAACATCATTAAACTTAGGAAAAGCTGAGTTATGGATTTTCTGACAATAATCAAAATTCGCATAGGTCAATTAGCTCCTTTGTTTTGATTTCTATATGTAGTGCGCAGTCTTATGTTAAAAATCATAGCTTATATATTAAACTGTTGGCAGCTCCAATACATAGGCACACCTTTATCTTACCAAATTCTATCTCATTCTAAATATAATGAGCCTGCATAAAAGTTTTCAAACGGTATAGACCATCAACAATTTCCTGTGTGGATTGCGCATAAGAAAATCTAACTGTCTGCCCTCCGCGTAGTCGGTCAAAATCTAGGCCTGGCGTAATTGCCACTCCAGCTCCAGTTAAAATTTTTGCAGCAAAAGCTCGGCTATCAACACTAAATTCAGAAATATCTGCATAGATATAGAACCCGCCATCAGGCGGTGCTATCTCAGTGAACCCTGCCAGCGGCAAGCCTTTCAGCATCAGGCGGCGATTTTCAGCATAAACTTTTAAATTATCAGCCGTCTCCACCCTACACTCCAAAGCAGCTAAGGCTGCAATTTGGCTTACATGTGGGGGGCAGATGAACATATTCTGCGCCAATCGTTCCACACTCCTTACATGATCATCAGGCACAACCAACCATCCGATACGCCAGCCTGTCATCGAAAAAAACTTTGAAAAGGAATTAATTACATATGCTCGGTTAGTAACCTCCAAAGCCGTGATCGCTTTTTTATCATATTCTATTCCGTGATAAATTTCATCAGATATAAACCCAATGCCCAACCGCTCTGCGTGATCAGCAAGTCCTTTTAGAGCAGCCTTATCTAGCATTGTTCCAGTAGGATTAGCCGGTGAGGCAACCAGCAATCCATCTAAACTATACTGCGCCACATCCTCTGCCCGCAGCTTATGGCCCGTTTTAGCTTGCGTGGGTATCTCGATTGGCTGTAGCGACAAAGCCTTAAGAATTTGCCTATAGGATGGATAACCAGGCGTGGCTACGCCAACCTTATCATCAGCATCAAACAATGCGGTAAATGCTAGTAGAAACCCTGCAGATGACCCTGATGTAATCACAACTCGGCCCGGATCCAAATCGACCCCATACCATTCCAAATAAAGCCTAGCGATTCCTGCGCGCAGAGCAGGAAGGCCAAGGGCAACCGTATAGCCCATCGGATTAGCCTTCAAAGCGTCAGCGACTGCCTGCCGAGCTTTATATGGGGCTGATGTGCTGGGTTGCCCCACTTCCATATGAACTATTCGGCGGCCTTCCGCCTCTGCTGCACGAGCGGCTTCCATCACGTCCATAACAATGAAAGGGTCAACTTGGCATCGTTTGGACAGCTTCATGATTCAACCTTTTTATCTAACGGTGAGGATTACCTAAGGACACGTAAATGTTGCTTACTCGTTTAAAAACCATTTTAGTAGTGATGATTATAACTGTGCACGCAACCTCTGCACAAAGTATTGGCCTCTTGCGCGATCCGGACATAGAGCACGGGTTGCAAGAATTAGCTGACCCAATTTTACTTTCTGCAGGTATTAAATCAAACAATATCAAAGTCTTAATAGTCAACGACTTGTCACTTAATGCATTTGTGATCGATAATCACCATATCTTCATTCATGCGGGTCTAGTTCTGAAACTCACGAGCGCAGAGCAACTGCAGTCTGTTATTGCCCATGAAGCTGCCCATATAGCCAATGGCCACATCGCACGACGAGTAGCCAATATCAAACGAGCCAAAGTATCTTCAGCGTTTGGGGTATTACTGGCAGTCGCAGCTGTAGCAGGCGGAGAATCAAAGGTTGGAGCGGGTATTGCTTTGGGGACTGCAAGCTCAGCCCAACGGGTATTTTTGGCGCATACAAGAGTTGAGGAAGCTTCTGCCGACCAAGCTGCACTGCGCTATTTGAGCCACGCAAAAGTAAATCCAGGTTCTATGTCTGAGGTTTTTAAAATTTTCAAAGGGCAAATGAATCTAAGTTTGGAGCGACAGGACCCCTACACACGCAGCCACCCTTTGAACCGTGACCGCATTCGAGCAATAAACGCCTATACATCAGCAGCCACCATATTAAACAAAAACCAAACACATTCTTATTGGTTTAAACGAATCCAAGCCAAACTATCAGGATTTTTGCGGACGCCGAAATGGACATTGACCCACGCAAAGGGTGACGATGAGATCAATTTAATGCGTCAAGCAATAGCTAATCATCGTATTGGCAAGGGGTCTTTGGCTAAACGCAAAATAGATCAGTTGATCAGCCTTCACCCTAAAGACCCTTACTATAAAGAGTTACAGGGACAAATATTGTTAGAGAACAATGAATATACAGCGGCCATAAAAGCCTACGCAAAAGCGGCACAGTTAGCTCCTGTTAACGCCCAAATTCTTGGCAGCTATGGGCGATCGTTGCTGGCTGTAAATACTAGAAGTAACAATCTAACAGCCCTAAAAAACTTGCGAAAAGCAAGAGAATTGGACAATCGAGATGCACGAATTTTGCGTGATATAGCAATAGCATTCGCGCGCGCGGGTAATGAGGGGCAAGCGGTTTTGGCCATTGCCGAGCGTTACGCCCTATTAGGAGATCTAAAAAATGCTACTTTACAGGCTGCAAAGGCGGAGGGGTTACTGTCACGCGGATCAATAGCCTGGCAAAGGGCGCAGGATATTTTGGATACGGTTACAGGACCCTAACTTTCAGCCACAGCAGAATCGGCAGCCTCAGCATCTAAAATAGCGGCACGTGTTTCTACCTGCGCTACAATATGTTCCACTATCTGTTCGTTTGAAAGCTTATGGCTTTGCTGGCCAGCTAAATAAACCATTCCCGATCCGTTACCACCGCCAGTAAACCCTACATCAGTCATCAAGGCCTCACCGGGACCATTTACGACGCAGCCAATTATAGACAGTGACATAGGTGTTTTTATGTGTTCCAAACGCTTCTCAAGCGCCTCAACTGTTTTGATCACATCAAACCCTTGACGCGCGCAGCTTGGGCAAGAAATGATATTAACTCCACGGTGCCGCAGTCCCAATGATTTTAGAATCTCATAACCTACCTTAACCTCTTCCACCGGATCGGCTGACAGGCTAACTCGGACGGTGTCACCAATCCCCATCCATAACAAATTACCAAGACCAATTGCCGACTTTATGGTTCCAGACATTAGCCCACCCGCTTCGGTGATCCCAAGGTGAATAGGGGCATCCGTGGCATCCGCAAGCGCTTGATAGGCTGCTGCGGCCATAAACACATCACTGGATTTCACGCTGATCTTGAAGTTAAAAAAATCGTTATCTTCCAAAATCTTTATATGCGCCAGCCCACTTTCGACCATGGCATCCGGGCATGGCTCACCATATTTATCAAGCAAGTGCTTCTCAAGCGAACCGGCGTTCACGCCAATTCGCATCGAGCAGCCATGATCCCGAGCAGCTTTAATAACCTCACGAACGCGGGCTTCACTGCCAATATTTCCAGGGTTGATTCGAAGGCACGCAGCGCCAGATTCTGCAGCTTCAATACCTCGCTTATAGTGAAAATGAATATCTGCCACTATCGGCACTGGGCTTTCCCGCACGATCTCTTTAAGAGCCTTTGCGGAAGACTCATCCGGCACAGAAACTCTAACAATATCTACCCCAGCATCCGCACATGCTTGTATTTGCGCAATGGTTCCGGACACATCAGTTGTGAGTGTGTTGGTCATTGTCTGAACTGTTATGGGGGCATCTCCACCAACTGGCACAGAGCCGACCATAATCTGCCGGCTTTTGCGTCTGTAGATATTGCGCCATGGCCGGATATGATTGAGAGACATGTTGAAATTCCAATCAGGACATTTCTTAGAGCTTTATTGCATGAGGCTACCAGCTTCAAGATCTCGCAAAAAACTATAAAAAGATGATTTCTGATCTGGACTATAAACATCATATATTTGTTTCAGGCTTTCCGGCGACAAAATTATATTTTTAACCGTGCGCGTACCATTTCCAGCCGGCCCATAAAGCTGACCATTGACCAGAAAGAATAAAGCCCCAGAATTTCCAGCTCGTTCAATCACCGCAGGACTATCAGTTAAAGGTACATCGAATGGATCCTGCGCATCCATAATTTGTTCATAAATAATAGAACCATTTGAATCTTTGATTCGCAACCAAACCCCTTTTTCCGCAACTAGCTGAACGCGATTGGGCATCGCCGCCACCACCTGCAACCCCAGTAGCGATGCAGATATCATAGGCTGTTTTAGACCTGTTTTAACGGTAGTGTTATCTACCATATCCATGGGAGCCTCTTGCAGCAAAAATATTCCTTGATTATTTTTATTCAAACTTGAAATAGGACTATCGCGCGGGATTAATATAGGAATATCTAATGCTTCAGGCTGATAAATTCTACTATAGATTTCATCATTAAATTTTTCATTTTGACCAGAGGTTAGATCCAAAGACACATCTGGTCTGAGCGGATCAAGATCCGATGCCACTAAAGGCGGTTGGTCAAAAGGCACCATTTGGATCCGTTGAATTTTATGCACGACCGTGTAAGCACCAAATCCTAAGCCCACCAAAAAAGAAATCAATACCACCGAAGACAGTATTGCCTTGATATCTAAACTAGAAAAAAAACTAACTTTTAATGGTACGAATGGGGTCATTGAAGTACCCAAACCACTAAACGGTCTTGCGGCCGAAGCAACTAAAGTTTCCTCAAGAGATAGCCTTTTTGGTAAAGCATTACTTGACATACCGTGAATAGGCTTAAATCCGCTTTCCTTACAGAAAAGATCAAATGCGTTTTCGGGATCCATACCAAGGTACTTGGCATAAGAACGAACATATCCAGCAATAAAACCCGGTGTTTCAAAAACTAAAGGGTTAGAGTCTTCCACCCCAGCAATATAGGTTGCTTTGATTTTGAGTTCATGTTGCACATCCATAATGGATTTGCCGAGGGTGGCGCGCTCACCTCGCATCATGTCACCAAGACATATATCAAAGTCATCAAAGCCCTTCTGCTTTGATGTCATTTTAATATTTTCACGCCGCGATGGTTTTCGGCCGATCATGCACCTACCCTAATTGTCAACTAACAGCCGCTTTTATGTTCGCATCTAGAAATTATAATTTTCTTTTATCAACAAAGCACCAAAAAATATAGTGTTACCATGCATAAAAACTTACCTTAATCGAAGTTAAGTCAATAGAATTGGGTGTTGTGATGCTCTTTTTTCGCCAAACCTCTATCAAAATCATTATGTTTTAAAAACATTCCCAACTGATTCTGTTTAATTATATTGACTCGACCTCAGATCCATAGTCGCTAGTTTCTAAAAAATACGTTGGAGATTTCATGTCAGTATCAAAACTTGAGCCCGTTTTGGCCCATATCGACGCCAATATTGAAATAGCGACTGCGCATCTGTTTGATCTTCTGCGCATTCCTAGTATTTCAACGGACCCCAACTTCAAAGTCGATTGTGATAAGGCCGCGGACTGGTTGGTCCAGGACCTTAAATCCATTGGATTTGATGCGAGCAAACGCATAACCCCAGGCCATCCGATGGTGCTAGCACATGCGGGCGACGCAGGCACCCATTTAATGTTTTATGGCCATTACGATGTTCAGCCAGTAGATCCTCTAGACCTTTGGGACAACCCTCCTTTTGAACCAGTGTTAGAACCTGGGGATTTAGGACCAATAATTCGCGCTCGTGGTTCTTCAGATGATAAGGGGCAATTGATGACCTTTGTGGAAGCTTGCCGCGCTTGGAAAGCTGTACATGGCAACTTACCTGGAAAAATAAGCCTGTTTTTTGAGGGTGAAGAAGAATCGGGCTCGCCCTCTTTAGTACCATTCATGACTGAAAATTCAGCTGAACTTACTGCAGATATTGCTCTTATTTGTGACACGGGCCTTTTTGGCAATAATACCCCAGGAATTGTGACCCGTCTGCGCGGCATGTTGGGAGAGGAGTTGACCATAACAGGACCATCCAAAGACCTTCATTCCGGCATGTATGGTGGCGCAGCAATAAACCCGGCGCGTATCTTGGCAAAAATAATTTCCACTTTGCATGATGACAATGGCCGCATCACCATCCCAGGATTTTATGATGGTGTCCCTGAACTTTCTCCAGAAATGATTGAGCAATGGGACGGCTTAAACTTCGATTCAGCCAGCTTCCTCGATCAAGTAGGCCTGTCAAAACTCGCTGGCGAACACGGACGTACTGCTTTGGAGATGATCTGGTCACGCCCCACCTGCGAGGTGAACGGCATATGGGGCGGCTATACCGGTTTAGGATTTAAAACAGTACTACCAAGCCAAGCCTCTGCAAAAATATCCTTTCGCTTAGTCGGCACGCAAGACCCTAATGAAATCCGAGACAACTTTCGAGCCATGGTGCAATCAATGTTACCACCCGATTGTAGCGTTAAATTTACAGGCCATGGCTCTTCTGCAGGCTCTGAAATGGCTATAGAAAACCGCGTCTTTGAAGCCGCACGCGTGGCGCTGTCGGATGAATGGCCTGAAGCGGCTGCTTTTGTTGGCTGCGGTGGATCGATCCCAATTGCTGGGCACTTCAAAACGGTTCTAGATATGGATGCCATGCTGATTGGGTTTGCGCGCGACAATGACGCGATCCATAGCCCTAATGAGAAATACGATCTGCGTAGTTTTCACAAGGGTATCCGCAGCTGGGCGCGAATTTTGCACCAACTTTACGACTAAGTCCAACGGAACCGCGGTGAACAGGCGCATAAAACCGTGGGTGTTAACCACAAAATAATTTAAATGTAATGGCGCGGTTGACGGGACTCGAACCCGCGACCCCCGGCGTGACAGGCCGGTACTCTAACCAACTGAGCTACAACCGCGCATTAGTCTCCCAAAAGTCACAGTGGCGCGGTTGACGGGACTCGAACCCGCGACCCCCGGCGTGACAGGCCGGTACTCTAACCAACTGAGCTACAACCGCTGACTGTGTGTCTAGTAAGACGTGAGATGTCTCTAGGGAAGGTCCCAACCAGCGTCAAGCGGCGCAGTGGGCTTTTGATCATTATTTTAGAAAAGTATCTCAAAACTATTTTAAATTACACAATAATCTGAAAGCATAACACTAGTTTAGCCTGCATCCTAATGGCAAACCTGCACCGTCTATCCCTTCAAATTTAACCCACCACCAGATTTCAGTTCCTCCATGCTCAAAAGCGCAGTCACGTTGAACACCCGCACGTCTGCAATAAGCGCTTGATAAAATGTATCATAGGCTTTTGCATTGGGTACTAACACTTTGAGGATATAATCAATCTCGCCAGCCAAGCGATGCGCTTCCAGAACCTCAGGGCGGTCTTTCAGGGCAGTGAGGAACCTGCCTTGCCAATCCGCCTCATGCTCAGAGGTGCGTATCAATACAAAAAAGCAGGCCTCAAACCCCAACGCCTCAGCGTCCAGTTCAACCGTCGTCCGTTTAATCACACCAGCGGCACGCAATTTCTTGATTCGGTTCCAAACGGGGGTCTTCGAAGTACCAATTGTCTGTGCAATCTCATCCAAGGAGCGGCTGGCGTCCTTTTGTAACTCAGACAGAATTTTGCGATCAACCGCGTCTAGGCGAACAGCCATTTGGCTTTCCTTTCAATATTAGAACAAGCGGCCACCGACGCGCTCAACTTCGTGCATTGCATCCTTATTATCCTGGCCTACTGGCCAAATACCAGAACAATTTTCTATTATATGGGTAGTAGAGGTGAAATTATGAAATATTTTCCTATTTTCCTGAATGTCGAAAATCAACACATTGCCGTGGTGGGCGGTGGCGATGCCGCCACTGCCAAGCTGCGCTTGCTGCTCAAAACCGAGGGCCAGATCACAGTCTATGATGATGCCCCTGCCCCAGAGATTATGACATGGGCTGACGCGGGGCTTTTGACAGTCTCACCGGCCCCCTTGACCGTTGAGCAGGCGCGCCATGCCTGCCTGATCTATGCGGCCGCCGAAGAGGAAAGCCGCGATGCCGCCACGCACCAAACCGCAAAAGACGCCAGCACCCTGTTCAATTGGGTCGACAACCTGAAAAACTCCGATTTCATCACCCCGGCGATCGTTGACCGGGATCCAGTGACCTTGGCCATAGGGACCGAGGGCGCAGCACCTGTTGTCGCCCGCGCCATCAAGAGTGATATCGAAGGCCGCCTGCCACAAGCCTTGGGAAAGTTGGCAAAAATCGGCCAAGCCTTCCGCCCCCATGCCGATGCCCTGCCCTTTGGCCGGGTGCGGCGCGATTTCTGGTCAGCCTTCTACTTTGGATCTGGTCCCGCCGCCTATGACACCTCCGGTCCGGAGGGCGCGCAGGCAGCCTTGGATAAGCTGTTGCAGGATTTCACCCAGCAGGCCCCAAAGCCGGGTCATGTGGATTTCGTGGGCGCAGGCCCCGGTGATCCAACCCTGCTCACCCATAAGGCCCGCACGCTGCTGCATGAGGCCGATGTGGTGCTCTATGACCGGCTGGTTGATCCGTGCATTCTGGAATTGGCCCGGCGTGAAGCCCTATTGATTGAAGTGGGCAAAACCAGCTTTGGGGCTTCTATGGCGCAAATTGAGATCAATCAGCTGATCATAGATCATGTGGGCCGTGGGGTGCAGGTCGTAAGGCTAAAATCTGGTGATCCATCGCTGTTTGGGCGCTTGGATGAAGAACTAGAAGCCATCGCCGCCCATGACATCTCTCATAGCATCGTGCCGGGCATAACCGCAGCCTCCGCTGCCGCCGCCAGCCTTGGCCGCAGCCTAACCCAACGGGGGCGCAACTCCGGTGTTAGGCTGATCACCGGTCATGATATGGCCGGGTTTGCCGACCACGATTGGCGCAGCATGGCCGAGCCGGATGCTGTGGCCGCCATCTATATGGGTAAGAAAGCCGCGCGTTTCATTCAAGGCCGCTTGATGATGCATGGTGCGGATGCTAAAACGCCGATCACTGTGGTTGAAAACGTCTCACGTGCGGATCAAAGAACTATTTCAACTCAGCTCAAGCACCTTCCCCAAGCCGTTAGAAATCTCGACGGCCCCGCCGTGCTTCTGTATGGGATTATTTCACCTATAAAATCCAACAAAACAATTCAAAAACAGGATCTTGAACTATGCCGTCAAACTCATTTTCCAAGGTGATCACGGCGAATGATCTGCGCTCAGGTGAAGTCATTTATATGTGCTTTAATGGTGGATGGGTCGCCCAGTTGAGCGATGCCGCCGTGATCACCGATCCCGATCTCGCCAAGGCCAGCCTCGCCTTTGCAGAGGGTCAATCTGATATCGCAGTGGGCGCCTATCTGAGTGATGTAACAGACCAGGCAAACGGCCCAGCCACCACACATTTTCGCGACAAGTTTCGCAGCCAAGGCCCGTCGAACTACGCCCACGGCAAACAGGAGATTTAAGATGTATCATTATTCTAGTTTTGATCAGGATTTAGTCACAAACCGCGTGGCACAGTTTCGCGGACAGGTGGCACGACGTTTAGACGGCAGCTTGACTGAAGATGAGTTTAAGCCCCTGCGGTTGATGAATGGCCTATATCTGCAACTGCACGCCTATATGCTGCGCGTGGCTATCCCTTACGGGACGCTTAACAGCCAGCAAATGTTACAATTAGCAATTATTTCAGAGCGTTGGGACAAGGGCTACGGCCATTTCACTACCCGCCAAAACATTCAATTCAACTGGCCCAAGCTCGAAGATGTGCCCGATATTTTGGAGGCTTTAGCTGAGGTTGAGATGCACGCCATTCAAACCAGCGGCAACACCATACGCAATGTCACCGCCGATCATTTCGCCGGTGCGGCCACCGATGAGATTGCTGATCCCCGACCGATTGCGGAGTTGTTGCGGCAGTGGTCGACAGATCATCCAGAATTTCAATTTCTACCGCGCAAATTCAAGATAGCCGTCACCGGCAGCTCCACAGACCGCGCTGTGACCCGCGTCCATGACATCGGGCTGCGCATGGTCACCCAAGGCGGTCAGTCCGGCTTTGAGGTGATCGTCGGAGGTGGGCTTGGGCGCACACCGATGATTGGAAAAATTCTACGTGATTTCTTACCAGTAGAGGATATTTTGCCCTATGTAGAAGCGATTGTCAGCGTTTACAACTTGCTAGGCCGGCGCGACAATAAATACAAAGCGCGGATCAAAATCACCGTTCATGAAAATGGTATTGAAGAAATCAAAGCCCGGGTTGAAGCGCGCTACCGTGAGATCAAACCGCAGTTTCAAGGGGCCGATCAGCAGCTTTTGGGTGAAATTGAAGCGTATTTCAAAGCACCCAATTTTTCTCACGCTCAGGCTCCAAGCCTCGCGGACTTCAAAGATGAAAGCCCCGCTTTTCGGTCTTGGGCAGACACCAATCTCACCCCACATAAGGCTGAGGGCTATGCGATTGTTTCCATCAGCTTGAAAAAACACGGCGGTACGCCGGGCGACGCTACCGCGGTTCAAATGCGGGTTATCGCGGAGCTGGCGCGAGAGTTCAGCCATGACGAACTGCGAATTTCCCATGAGCAAAATGTGATCTTGCCCCACGTGCACCGTTCAGATCTGCCCGCAGTTTACCGCGCCTTGCGCGCCGCAGATTTGGCCACTGCCAATATCGGGCTTATTTCGGATATCATTGCCTGCCCCGGCATGGATTATTGCTCCTTGGCCACCGCCCGCTCAATCCCCATCGCCCAGCAAATCGCAACCCGCTTTGCCGAGCTAAAACTGGAACATGATATCGGCCCGCTGAAGTTAAAAATATCCGGCTGCATCAATGCCTGTGGTCATCACCATGTGGGACATATCGGCATTTTGGGCTTGGAGCGCGCAGGGGTGGAGAGCTACCAAATCACCCTTGGTGGCGATGCGGGGGCTGAGGCAAAAATAGGCTCACGGGCCGGGCCGGGGTTTGGGGCCGATCAAATTGTGCCCGCGATCGAGCGTTTGGTGCTTGGCTATCTAGAGTTGCGGTCCGACGGCCATGAGACGTTTTTGCAAAGCTACCGACGTTTGGGCGCCGCTCCGTTCAAAGCCGTGCTTTACCCGGCCCAACAAAAGGCCGCGTGATATGCCCTATTTAAACACAATCCCTGCGCAAAGCCAGGTGGTTATGCTCAACCGATTGGATACAGGCAAAGATCCACAGGACATCTTGCGGCCAGCCCTGTCTATGCTGTCTGGCGAGATGGCCTTGGTCAGCTCCTTTGGCGCTGACTCCGTGGTGCTGTTGCATATGGTTGCGCAAATCGCACCCGACACCCCGGTGCTATTTATCGATACGCAAATGCTGTTTCGCGCTACGTTGGGCTATCAAAAACAGGTGGCCGTGGTGCTTGGGCTGACAGATGTACGCCGCATTTTACCGGATCCGGGCGAGATATTTCTGGGCGACACCGAGGGATTGTTGCACCAAGCCGACACCGATTCCTGCTGTGCTTTGCGTAAAGTCGCGCCATTGCAGCGGGCGTTGGAGCCATTTGACGCTTGGATCACCGGCCGCAAACAGCATCAATCCGCAACCCGAGCAGATATGGCCACATGGGAAGATGATGGTGCAGGCCGGCTTAAGCTCAACCCATTGGCAAATTGGAGCAAAAACGATCTTGCAGCCTATTTTGAGCGCCACGATCTCCCCCGCCACCCGCTCAGCGAGAACGGCAGCCGCTCCATCGGCTGCGCACCACCGTGC
>Ga0302131_1000360_pt1 | contig 28066 bp, 24 predicted proteins | sample CB9_20m_MG_FD_203105 | JGI IMG/M metagenome (GOLD analysis project Ga0302131, IMG submission 203105) | Marine microbial communities from Western Arctic Ocean, Canada - CB9_20m | ecosystem: Environmental > Aquatic > Marine > Oceanic | place: Canada: Western Arctic Ocean | collected 2017-09-19
CTAGTGCAACGAGATGACCGGCTTTTACCTTAACGATTTCTGCTGCAATATTATTGCTTGCCAGTAGAAGACCGATAGAAAAAGCCGATAGAGACCACATCGAGCGGGAAAAGAATCTGTTCATAATCTTACGTTCTCCAAGTATGGGATAATAAAAAAATTCATTCTAGTGCATACAGGGCACTCGTTAAATAGCGCTGTCTCAATGTCTACTTTGATCATGTAGATATAAGCCAGAAATTTAGTTGTTATTGCTTGCGGCTTTTGAGGGGACATTGCAGAGCTCAGCTATACAATCTATTAGCAGTTCCAGCGGTCGCGACTGAGCTTGGACGGAATCTCGGGTTACTAGAGAGAATTGTGAAACTCGATTGAATTTTTCAGGCATTAGCGGCACTAGCTCTCCAACTTCCAGCCAAGGCTTAGCATAATGCTCGGGCAAAAAGCCAATATATTGCCCTGTTAGTATTAACATGGTCGAGGCTTCGAGACTGGTGACAGATGCGTTGGCTTCAGCATCGTCGTCAAAAGGGAACTCGCGACAGCCTATGAAAGCTCTGACCACTCGCTTGCTTGCTGGCAAGGCACGAGCCAGTAGCCTTGGATTATCTATCTGCGCTAGAGGATGTAAATTATGGCAGGCAAGAATATCGTATTCTTCATACAAAGGGATGTATTGCAATCCTGTAACATGATCATCAAAGATGCCAATGGCCAAGTCTAAACTACCATCCAGCAATCTTTTTTCCATTCCAGCTGGAGACAGAGACTCCAGTGTGATCTGTACAGTATTCTCCTGATGCCGGACAAATTTCGAGAGTGCGTCCTTAAGAGGGTTTCTGCTGTCACTGACAATATTGTCGAGAAAACCAATATTTAGAGTCCCAGTAAGTCCCTTTTTCAATTCTGAAGCCTGCATCTGAAATTGGCTTAGTGATTGAAATAATTCAGTCACCAGCACATAAAGAGCCTCACCCTCAGTTGTTAAGCGAAAGCCACTGCGGCCACGATGACACAAGCTAAACCCGACACGCACCTCAAGCTGGGACATTTGAGTACTAATCGTTGACTGGCTGACGCCGAGAATTGTCTGAGCACTAGAGTAGCCTTCTGATTCAACAACTGCCTTGAATACTCTGAGCAAGCGTATATCGATATCGCTAACCACCATACTTAAATCCATATCTAAATCATGTATTTAAATATTGTCTGCAAAGATTGAGCCAGAACTAAAATTTTTGGAAAAGCTAATCAAAACAATATGTTAGCTTCGCCAATAGCATTAAGATCCTCAAAGCATTTTCAATTTAAGCACCAGTTCAGTGCAACTGCCTTGATTTGGTGCCGTCAATTTTTAACACTTTTTACTGTGTGTCAAATCGCTAAAAATTAGCGCTGAATGTTCACCGGCGGTGTTTGAGAAATCAGTGATATTTGTTTGAGAAAATTGCGGTGTATAAAGCCAAACTAAATGTTACCCATTAGTTACCTGTAAAACCTATACGTTATCTAGATTGAAATCTTTATACCTTTAATTAGCCCGCTAAAGACGTTATCGAAGAAGGGGGCTTAGGCATCTAATGCCTAGCAGTCTAAATACAGAGGAATGTTTTCTCTTTATTGGTTACTGTATTATTTTTGTTTGAATATCTAGCATTAGCATGGCCGAAGTACTTCACGGCGCTCTTGGCTAACCGTCTTTGACTCCCTAGCTTAAGCGTGTTCTCAGCTGGTGTTCATTCGAGGCTAGCGTTATTAACTATCATACTAAGCCTTGAACAAGATCTACTGAGTTTGAAACAGAGCCAAATACTCCACCTTGCATTTTGACCATTTTAATAGCGTGATAATGATTGTCTTTATCAGTTGCTCCGCAGCAGTCTTCCAAGATTAAACACTCGAAGCCTCGGTCGTTCGCATCACGCATCGTAGTGTGAACGCAAACATCAGTAGTAATCCCACAGAGTACAAGATTTTTTACACCTCGAGTATTTAGTATTAACTCTAAATCAGTAGCATAAAAGGAGCCTTTGCCAGGCTTATCAATTATAGGCTCGCCCTCTAAAGGATAGAGGTCTGGAATAATGTCCCAACCAGGCTCGCCTCTAACAAGAATTTTACCGCACGGACCGGGATCGCCAATACCCGCACCAATAGATCTGGAGCGCCAGCGTTTGTTTGCGGGCAAATCACTAAGGTCGGGGCGGTGCCCCTCTCGAGTATGTATAATTAAATAACCTTTTGCTCGCATCGCTGTCAGCACATGTGTAATCGGCTCTATCGGCTCACGAGTAAGGGATAAGTCATACCCCATTTGGTCAACATAGCCACCTACGCCGCAAAAATCGGTTTGCATATCTATAATGATTAGCGCAGTGTTTGAAGCCTTAAGATCTCCGTCATAAGGCCAAAGATAAGGGTCTGCTTGGATAAAATTCTCAGACATTTTTATTTTCCTGTATCAGTTTAAACTAATGTAATCTCCAGCTTATAACCGTATTGTTGGTTTTAGTATTATAAAGCTACAAACATCTTTGTAAGATATTCTCGACCAATAAAATCAGCTAGATTTTTTTGATATTAATCTGTAACAGCTGAGTCAAAAAAACTTATCATCGGCTAACGCCTATAAGGTCATCGCGACCGATAGTAGCTTCCAATTTGGTGGCATCCATTGCAGAAAGGTTCGCTGGCGGCTCGGGGAGGACCAAATATCTCATATCAGCATTGCTATCATGAACGATCAGTTGTATTTCCTTGGAAAGTGTCACGCCAAATTCTTCTAAAACCTTACGAGGTTCACGAACAGTTCGCGCTCGATAAGCCTTTGAAATATACCAGCTTGGTGGCTGTCCTAGTATGGATCTTGGATAGCAGGAACAAAGCGTACAGGTAATTAGGTTGTGGACTGTTGGAGTATTCTCCACGACAACAATCTGCGCCTCGCCAACGCTAATACCAATTTCCTGAATAGCACTTTTACCATTTGATAGTAACCGGGCTTTATAGCCTGGATCGGTCCAGGCTTTTACCACCACCTTAGCCCCAAGATGAATGCCAGGCGACTCCAATTGCTGGATCTCCTTTGTGACTTCTGGAGCAGTCAGCAACCCCCTTGATATCAACACCGATTGTAGAGCGTCAATCATTATTTGACCTTCGATATTACCAACATCATCTTCAATGACTAAAGCTTCATGTTCAACTTCTGAGTGATCATGATCATGATGGTCGTGGTCGTGGTCGTTACCCTTGGTCATTGTCAGCTTTCCTCTACAATTTTTTCAATGGGTTTAAGCCAGTGATCATAAATTTCAATCACCAACCGATCCTGACTCAGATTCTCCGACACCCCCCATAACTCGCTATGGTTAAATTGGACGCGATACAGGTCTATAGTTGGGCCTGATGTTTTACCAACAGCAAGATCTTCTGGGTTCAGATAGCGGCCGCAGTATTGAATAATTAAGCCAATCTTGCCTGTGACATAAAAAGGGATTCGTACATGTCCCGCCTTGCCCAGGTCAAGGATTTCAACACAGTCATTCACTTTGAAACGGCAGCCATCTTGCCTGCTCATTATTCAATGCCTGCTTTGCTATTTTCATCCCAAACTCGTTTTTTTTCCTTTACGGCATGTTCTAACTCCCTGCTGGAAATTACGCCTTTTTCGATCAAGATATCAATCATCGACTCAAGGCGGCGACGATAGAAGGAATGTTTACCATATTTTTCTGCGCCAAAACTTTCAAAACCGCGACGCATTTCATCAAGAGAAATAATACGCCTAGTCCCATCTCCCAAAAGGTTCCTTATAGCTTCAGTCTGCTTCTCCCAATGCAGCCATGGTAGTTCCTGTTGAGGAATTTCGCCTGCTGTATCTCCGCCAATATCGTGATAGCCACGCATAATGTTTATCCTCTATATTTTGACATTCAAATTTCTGAAATTACTGCCTCGCGCTGGAAGATTTCAAGGCATTGCCGCCTCAAGTTAACGAACTCATTCGACACAAGTACATTTGCGTCACGAGGCCTTTGCAAATTATTCTCTACAATAGCGGCAACCTTTGTCGGGCGCCTACTCAATAACAGGACCTTGTCTGCCATCTGTACCGCCTCTTCCAAATCATGAGAAACCAAAACCATGGTGGTACCGGTCTTTTGGAAAATCGACTGAAGTTTTTCCCGCATCAACAATGTCATTTCATAATCCAGTGCAGAAAATGGCTCGTCTAAGAAGAGGACTTCGGGGTCCTTAACCAATGCACGAATAATTGACACTGCCTGTTGCTGACCGCCTGACAGCTGGTAGGGGTATGCATTAAGATCAATCTTGATCCCAAAATCTTCGATCAAGCTTTCAATACGGTTATCGCGCTCAGCCTTAGGTATCCCCATTAGTTTGAGAGGGTAGTGAATATTATCGATTGACCGCAGCCATGGAAACAGTGCCTCTCGGTAGTTCTGGAAGACATAAGAAATACGTGTCTGAGCGATAGTTTTTCCGTCATACAGCACCTCACCCTCATCCATAGGCATCAACCCTGATATCATGTTAATCAGAGTGCTCTTTCCACATCCATTTGGACCAAAAACTGAGATGAAAGCACCGAGAGGTAGCTCTAAATTAAATCCGTCATAGACAACCGCTTGGTCAAAGGATTTTTTAAGCCCTTTAATGGTAAGTTTACCAACTCTTTTTGACTTAGAATGCCGGGTAGGCATTTCAGCCTCTCCGGCGGTTACTGCTGTATTACTGTCTTCAATACTCACAGTGCTTTCATACCTAATTGACATTAAAGTCACTCATTTTAAGAATCTTTGTTCGAACATCCATTGGCTTGCTCATAACACCTTCGGAGACAAAAACATCAACGAAAGATTGATACGAATCCAAATCTGTTTCGTTAAGATCAGAAAAACTGCGTAGATAAGGCTTGGCTAACAGTTCGAGCTGAGTATCGCGAATAGCGGTATATTTTGGGATAATCGACTTGTATTTGTCAAAATCGGCCATTGCCATCTTGGTTGCCTCATCAATTATCTCAACAACTTTTTTTGCCGTTTTAGGGCGCTCATTGATGAACTTAGTCGTTAACACTGCGGCCCCTGAATAAAACGGGTCAGCAATAACCATGGCGACCGGATTAATCTGCGCGCGCGATACTCCTTTGGTTGAAGCCGCAATCGAGCCAACAGGTTCTAAAGATAAAGTTGCGTCAACGGTACCACCTAAAACAGCGCCAATTTGCTGCGGAACTGCTAGATCGACTAATGTCACATCCTTGTCTGGGTCTAGGCCATTGGCACGAACAAGATGCTTTGTAATAGTTCGCCATTGAATACCTGGTACATGACCAATAGTCTTTCCTTTAAGATCCGCGAATGACTTTATGGAGCTGTCATCTTTAACAATCAACCCATCATTAACTAAACCAATTTTGATCCCACCGCCTTGAAGTCCAAATACTTTAAACGTGCCTGGAAATTTTGATTCGGCGATCATCGCTATACCTGCCGCCGCCCCAGGTGGTCCAAAATCTGCACGCCCACCAACCAAAGCATCAATGATGTGATTGGGAGATTGCATTTTATTAGAGTCAACCTTAATGCAGGCTTTCTCGAATAGCCCTTCTTCAAGCGCAACATAGTAGGCTGTCGTTTGCATAATTGGCAACCAAGCCGAAGTAACTTTTTCGTATTTATCGCAGGCTGCATGCACATTAGAGGTCCCCATCAAGCCCAGAGCGGCACCAATAATCAGGTTTCTTTTTAAAAGTGATATATTCATATATTTTATCCATTTAATTGACTAGTTAAATTTAATAAGTCTAATAAGTATTAAACTTTATTTATTTTCCAGACCAGTGAATGAGATTTTTCTCAATCACTAGAAAAAAAACATTTAATCCGTATCCCATTGCTCCAGTGACTAGAATTGATCCATACATATCGGTGAGATTGTAAGAAATTTGAGCATCAATAATCCGGTGCCCGAGTCCATCTTGTGCTCCAATGAACATCTCGGCGACTATAATAACCACCAACGCCATGGAAACGGCCGTCCTCAAGCCTATGAAAGTTTGTGGTAGTGTTTCAAAGAAAATGACATCCACAAATATACGGAATCGTGATGCACCCATGGACCGTGCAGCTAGAATTCGGGTTTGTTTTGTATTCATAACACCATAAGCAGAATTAAAAACGATCACCAAAAAAGCTGCAAACGAAGCTACCGCAATCTTTGAAAAGTCGCCTAATCCAAAGAGCAATAGAAACAGTGGAAACATAGCTGTTGCCGGTGTTGAGCGAAAGAAGTCGATAATAAATTCAAAAGAACGATAAAGACGTTGACTGGATCCAAGGACTATACCGACAGGCACACCAAAAAGTGCCGCTATGATAAAGGCATAAAAAACTCGAACAAACGTATACCAAAAATCTGCAATCATATCTCCTGCTATGATGTTGATTGATGTATCTGCTAATGTTGCAAAAGGAGAAGGTAATAAATTCTTATCGACGAGAGCCCAGTAATAAGCAACCCACCAGACAAAAATCAAAAGAAATGGTCCAGTTGACAAAACAAACCACCTCTGCCTGAGAATACGCCTCCATAGAGCATCTTCAATCTTTAATGGCCTTGACGATGCTGGGGAATCTTCGCGTATTACACTTTTCATATTGGGCGACATTTGTACCTCTTATAATCTTCATGATCTTCGAGTGTGTAGCTACAAATTTATCCTAATGCATACGTGATACTCGTTAAATAGCGCTGACTCAATGTCTACTTTGACCGTATCGATATAAGTCATAATTAAATTGATATTTTCATGGCTATTGAAAGGACATTACAAAGCTCAACGATATAATTAATTAGCAACGCTAAGGGTTTAGATATGGAGGAATCTTGGGTTGAGGGAGAGAACTTGAAACTCTATTGAATTTTTCATGTATTAGCTCGTCTGCTTCTAGCTAAGTTCTGACTGTAGTGGTCAAGTAAAACTGGCCACGGTATAAGAGACAAGGTTGTACTTTGCCTCTGCTTTATTTGGTGGCAAGCCACCGTTATGTTGATGAGGCCTATGCTGGCTGTAATATCCAACAATATACTGTGTAATCGCGGTCTGAGCATCGTTAAAATTTGAGTATCCTTTTGTGGGTACCCATTCGCTCTTTAAACTTCTAAAGAACCGTTCCATTGGGGCATTATCCCAACAATTTCCACGGCGACTCATACTTTGTTTTATTTGCAAACGCCAAAGGTTTTGACGGAAGCTGATGCTCGTATAGTGGCTGCCTTGGTCGGAATGGAACATGACTCCAGAGGGCCTGCCGCGTAATTCATAGGCCATATTTAAGGCCTGCTTGGTCAAACGGCTATCCGGCGACCTTGATAATGCCCAGCCCACAGGTTTGCGAGCAAATAAATCCATAACGACTGCCAAATAGCTCCATCGTTGCCCAGTCCAAATATAAGTCACATCACCACACCACGCCTGATTTGGGGCCGTAACGTTGAACTGTCTATTCAGCTCGTTAGGTATGGCCACGTGAGGCTGCAGTGCCTTCCTGTACGCATGTTTAGGTAACTGGCAGCTCACTAAGCCCAGGTCTTTCATTATGCGCCTAGCACGATACCGGCTTAGATCTGTGCCGTGCTGAGACACCATGGAAGCAATGCTTCTTGAGCCAGCAGAGCCATTACTTAACTCATGTTTTTCACTGACAAGTGCACGTAGCTTGACCTTGTCAGAATTAATTACGCGCCGACGACTACGCCAGTACTTATAACTACTGCGACACACACCAAACTGCTGGCAGAGCACAGTGATCGGATAGCTCCCTTGGAGGCGGCGAACCAGTTTTAACTGTTCAGTGAATCCGACATCAAGAGAGCGGTAGCCTTTTTTAAAATCTCTTTCTCCATCTCAATACGTGCAATCCGTTTCTCTAATTCACGAATTTTGAGCTGGTCAGGTGTCATTGGCGTAGCTGCTGCATAGGGTTTCCCTTGCCGCTCTTGCTTTAACTGAGCCACCCATTTAGCCATAGTGGAAATACCCACATTCATGGCCTTGGCCGCTGCAATGACCGTGTAATTTTGATCGACCACTAGTTGTGATGCTTCTAGTCTAAATTCAGGGCTAAAAGAGGGTCTTGTTCGTTTTTTCATTGGTTCACCTAATTGATCAGAGATGATCATAACATCTCTTGTTAGGTGGCCAAATTCACTGTACCACTACAAATTGTGTCTATGATAGATCTTAGTTAAGATGGGTCACCGCTAACGATGACCCAAATTTTAACTTAACAAACAGCAAATGTTACTTACGGTAGCCAAGTTTGACTAATTCAGCCTCAGCTTCGGCTGCCATCTTATCGAGCCCTTCTGAGACACTTATCGAACCGATCAGAATCTCAAAAAAGGTTGGCGCCGTGGCTTCACGAACCTGTGCATGAAAAGGATAGGCAGGTGCGCCTGCAAAGAGATATCCTTTGTCTTTCAGCATGTCGTAATAACCACCCAGCTCTATGTTCATCGCTCTCACTTTAGGATCATCATAAGTCGCTTTATTGGTTACCCTAGGTGCTGCAACGGCCCAATCGGGCTGCACTTCGTTCTGCCCAATGTACTGAAGGAATAAGGCTGCAGCTTTTTTCTGCTTGGACGTAGAAGGAATGCCAAACGCGCCACCGTCGAAGTAGCCAATATAACCTTTACCCGACTCAGCGTCTTCTAGTACACCTGGAGCCAGCGGAGGCAGAGCCACACCAACATTGCCAACTACCAGTGATTTTTCTTTATCAGCAGCAATCCAGCCAGCATTTTCACCGTAAACGAGGCCTTGAGCTGCACGACCTGCGCCGAAAGTGGTACCTACTTCAGTCCAGGTTGACGTTGGACTTTCTGGTGGCGCGATATCCCTCATTGAAAGCCACCAAGTCATGGCTTCCTTCGCCTCATCGCTGTTCATACGGCCGCCGTTGGCGACTGACGCCGAATAGTTGTTACCCGCGTCGATGCCCCAGTTATAAACACCAAAGGTTGGTGCGATGGACTCGTAATACTCGTACCAAGATGCCACGTGACCGGTGTGAGCTTGAGCCGTGGTACCCCACAGGTCCATATCGTTATCTATGCCCCACTGGGTGAAAAATTCAGCTATCTCTGCGTAGTCCGCGTGGTTGGTTGCAGGTTTTAGATCTTTTCCTGTTTTGCCTTTGAAGGCAGCCTGAATATCAGCGTCGCCAAATAAGTCTGTGCGATACAGATAGATTTTTATGAAGGCTTCCATTGGCACGCCATACAAATGCCCTTCGCCATTTTTGAAATAGTTAGCAAAGGTTGTGAAGTTATCTTCACTGTATGTGGGTGCGTTCAGACTGGGATTATCGGCCAAAAGTTGGGTCAAGTCGCTCAAGAATCCTCGAGAAAGATACGAATAAACAATGTCCTGCTCAATGTAGACCATGTCGTAGATGCCCGTTCCGGCCTCCATGTCCTTGATCGCTTTATCAAACATTTGATCCCACGAAGTGGTCTCTAGGTCAACACGAATGCCAGTCAGCTCTTCAAAGCGTGGTCCGAGTACTTCGCGAATATAGAGAGAAGGCGGAGATGATTCAGTCACTCCGCGAAGGGTTACGCCCTGGTAGGGCTTGGCCGCATCTTTCCAGAAGTCGTTGCCCGCAAAGGCGGTGGTCGCTGTCATGGCAACAGCCAGCGCTGTTGCGCCGAGTCTTATTTTAATGTTCATTATTTTCTTCCTGATTATTATAATAATGAGAGGGCCATATGAGAAAACCCTGTCTATAGACATCCGAGTACCAAAGAACCCTCATCGAGAAAGCATATTACATATGTAATTCTGCACATGCAAGTGAAAATATACATATGTATTATTATTTATGCAAATGAAAATATATATATACATATTTTCAATACATATGTACGATATGTCGCTAGTAGCATAGATTAATGGATCGAGGAAACCATGTTGAGACAAGAACTAATTGAAGGCGGAGATATTTTTATCACAGAGGTTTGTTGGCATTACTTCGTTAATGAGATGACTCAGGCCGAAATTGCGGTACTGTTAGATGTCACACGCCTACGCGTAAACCAAGCTATTCAGCGAGCTAAAGCGTCTAACATGGTGAAATTTCAAATTGATTCACCCTTCACTTCACGTGTAAATATCCAACAAGCACTGCAACAAATGCTCGGCATCAAACGCGCTTTGGTCGTTCCTGCTGATCGGAACAACTACGATTTTCATCGTCCAGTAGGGGCTGCCCTTGCAATTCATTTGAACGAAAGGCTACGCACCGATGACTGGAAATCCTTTGGCGTATCATGGGGGCTCACGCTCGAGACCGCGATTCGAAAGCTGCAGCATTACTCAGCGCCCGACCTCGAAGTTGTCTCTATATTAGGCGGCACTGCAAAAGGCTCAACGTTTAACTCATTCAGTATCGCTTCAGGATTTGCACAGGCCCTCGGTTCGCATTACTCAATATTGACTGCTCCCATCTATTTGTCCGATGGCATTGATCGTGATCTTTTTCTGTCGCAATACGCACTGAAAGAACATTTCGCAAAATTCAAGTCTCTGGATGCTGTCTTGTTGACCTGCTCAAACGTCTCGTCAAAGTCCTTCTTGGTCTCGCATGGACTCCCCAAAGAGCTTACGTCCGAAAGCTTGATCGCTGCAGGTGCAGTCGGCGATGTACTGGGACAGTTTCTAGACAAGAATGGCAATACCGTCTCCTCCGACGCGGACGCGCGCAGAATTGGCATGCCGTTAGATAAGGTGCAAAAAATACCCGAAAAGATCATGGCCGCTGCCGGTCTTCACAAAGTAGACATAATCCATGCCGCTTGCTGTCGTAAGCTGGTCGACACATTGATTACAGATGATGTAACTGCAGAACAGCTGTTAGCCCGCTATGCGGGTCCCATGCATAAACAGCCGGATAAGTGATAGCTTGAGAATATAGATTGCATGAGATATCGAACACGTTTTCACACCGAATCCACATCGAATTATTACTCAAATTGCTATTCAATAAACTGAGGACAGAAAGTAATGACAACATTTAAAGACCGAAGCGTAATCATTACTGGTGCGGGAAAAGGTATAGGTCGCGCATGCGCTATTGAATTAGCCAACCGCGGTGCAAGGATCATTGCAATTGCACGGACACAGGGCGATCTTGCCTCCCTCAAAGAATTGACCGGATGTGTCTCCATCATTGCTGACCTAGCGGACACCGCCGTCGCTCGTGAGGCAATGCAAGAGGCAGGTTGCTGCGATTACCTTATCAATTGCGCTGGCACCAATGTGCTTGAATCAGTACTCAATATGAGCGAAGAGGGCTATGAGAAAGTCATGGGCATAAACCTGCGTGCTGCACTAATTTGCGCGCAAGAATTCGCTCGTGCACGGGTCGCTGCAGGAGGGGGCGGTGCAATCGTAAACGTAACTTCCATCGCTAGTCATCGCGGCTTCGCAGAGCACCTCTGTTACGCCGCCTCTAAATCTGGTTTGGAAGGTGCTACACGTGTTATGGCTAAGGAGTTGGGTGCGCACGGTATTCGTGTTAATGCAGTAGCGCCTACAGTGACAATGACTGAGCTGGCTTCTGCCGCATGGTCCGATCCAAACAAAAAAGGACCTATGATTGTACGACATCCAATGGGGCGCTTTGCCGAAACTGAAGACGTGGCAAAATCTATTGTCATGCTCTTGAGCGACGACGCACCGATGATAACAGGTGCCGTTATTCCCATTGACGGTGGTTTTCTCGCTGTCTGATACATTCATTATTTAATAATAGGAAACTCTACATGGTTGAATCATTGAACGGAAAAATAGCTGTCGTCACAGGCGCAGCTTCAGGCATCGGCCTAGCATCGACCGAAGCATTACTAGCAGAAGGGGCAACAGTTGTCATGGTTGACCACGATAAAATAGCTCTGTCTAAACAGACTGAGAGGTTGGGCGATAAAGCAATAGCGCAGCTAACTGACCTGCTCGATCCAGTCAGTTGCAACGAAATGGTTTCAGAAATTCTCTCAAAAGTCGATCACATCGACATTCTTTACTGCAATGCAGGCACCTACATAGGTGGTGATTTGGATGAATCAGATCCGCTCACTATTGACCGTATGCTCAACCTTAATATCAACGCTGTGGTAAAGAACGTATATTCAGTGATACCACACATGAAATCCCGCAAAAGCGGCGACATTTGGGTCACCTGCTCTGTCGCTGGTCACACGGCTGTCCCGTGGGAACCCGTCTACGCAAGTTCGAAATGGGCAATCAACTGCTTTGTCCAAACCATGCGTCGACAACTACGCGAACATGGCATACGCGTAGGGCAACTATCGCCAGGGCCGGTAATCTCAGCACTATTATCTGATTGGCCAGAGGAAAACCTACGAAAGGCCAAAGAGAGCGGCTCGCTTATTGAGCCCTCGGAAATTTCAGAGTCGCTGATTTTTGCGTTGACACGAGGCCGTAACGTGACGATTCGCGACATGGTTATTTTACCTACAAACTTCGATATTTAGACTTACTAACAATAGGTAGTTCCAGTTATCGGAACGCAATGGTGAACGAAATGAACAACCCTAGCCTCGCTTCTAGTGAGCTCGGTCCAACAGTCTGCGTTGGCGAAATTCTCGTAGAGATCATTGCCACTACCGCCGGTAATGGATTTCTCAAACCAATGTCCTTGACCGGTCCGTATCCGAGTGGGGCGCCAGCGGTCTTCATTAATCAATGCGCACGCATCGGCGGAACGTCGGCCATGATTGGGGCTGTGGGTGACGATGATTTCGGGCGTGTCAACACCGACCGGCTCAAACGTAACGGTGTAATTACGTCTGGTATTGTTGTCGATCCTGAATTTCCAACTGGAAGCGCTTTTTTGCGTTACCGTCACGACGGGTCACGCGACTTCATCTACAACATCGCAACATCTGCAGCAGCGCGCTTTAGCTGGAGCGACAACGTGAAATCGCTCATCGAAAAATGTGGTCATTTACATGTTATGGGTTCAACCCTATCCATGCCGAGTGCATGGGTAGTAATCGAAAAGGCCGTAGATATTATCAAGCAACGGGGCGGCACCCTCTCGTTCGACCCTAATCTTCGTAAGGAACTGAAGTATGACAATGAAACAGTACGACGTTTCGAATGGATTGTCTCTTGCACCGACCTTCTACTCCCCTCAGGAGAAGAACTCGAACGCGCGGCAAATATGTCTTCCAAAAGTGCCAAGGACGGAGCAGCGGCAGTGTCCACATTATTTGAATTGGGTATTGGTGAAATCGCACTCAAACGAGGTGCTAAGGGCGCTACCTGTTATCGCGTCGGCCAGCCTCAAATAGATACACCTGCGTTTGTCGTGGAAGAACTAGACCCAACCGGTGCCGGCGACTGTTTCGGTGGCGCATATGTCACTTGCCGCCGATTGGGATTGGAACCTGCTGATGCTCTACTCTATGCCAACGCTGCCGGTGCCCGGAACGTAACAGTTCGCGGCCCGATGGAAGGTGCAGGAACTCGAGCTGAGCTCGATTTATTCATTTCTCAAACTCAACAACAAACCTGATGCAAGTACAACTCGAACAACTTGCAAGCCTGCGCAATGCCGGCACACCCTGTGGCATTTTTTCAGTCTGTTCCGCGCATCCAGTTGTAATACGCGCAGCGCTACGACACGGCCGCGAAACCGGCTCGACCGTATTAATTGAAGCCACTTGCAACCAGGTTAACCACCAAGGCGGATACACAGGCATGACGCCTGCCAATTTCGCGGCCCTGGTATTCGATATCGCCAATGACGAAGATTGCCCTCCAAAGTTGATCGTCCTAGGCGGCGATCACTTAGGCCCGAATCCCTGGCGATCCTTACCAGCCGAAAGTGCAATGGCTGAAGCTGCGGCAATGGTGAGCGCTTACGTGTCTGCCGGTTTTCGCAAGATCCATCTTGATACATCAATGGGTTGCGCCAATGAGCCTGACGCGCTTGACGATGCAATCACGGCCAATCGCGCAGCAATGCTTGCACGCGTAGCCGAAGAAGTTTCAAAACAGATGGACGGCGCAATGCCTCTCTACATTATCGGCACAGAAGTTCCGCCACCTGGTGGTGCAGATCATGTGCTTGATAGCATCACTCCGACAAATGCCGTAGCTGCAATCCGAACCTTAGATATACATCGAAATGCCTTTCACAAAGCACAGTTACACCTGGCGTTCGATCGCGCCATTGGCCTTGTTGTTCAACCAGGCGTCGAATTTGGCAATAGCAATGTCATTAGATATAACCGTGATAACGCAAATGATCTCATTCAGGTGCTCAATTGTGAATCAAGCAAAATTTTCGAAGCCCATTCGACCGACTACCAAGGGCTTCAGACACTCACACAACTAGTCGAAGATGGCTTTGCCATTTTAAAGGTCGGTCCAGAGCTGACATTTGTTTTACGCGAAGCGCTTTACGCGCTCGATCTTATCGCGACCGATCTGTTACCTGGTTATGGAAACCGCCCCCTGTATCACGCGATGGAAGAAATCATGTTGACCAAGCCGGAATACTGGGAGTCTCACTACGTAGGCGATTCTGCCAGCACGTGCATGTTACGCCACTACTCATTGTCAGATCGTATCCGCTATTACTGGGCAATGCCCGAGGCGAAACAGGCTGTTGATCGATTAATGGCGTGCCTCAGAGGGCAACGACTACCACTGCCGCTTTTGTTCCAGCATCTTCCTGGTGCAACACACTTTGCAGACACACCATTACAGCCCGAGGAGGTGCTGATCTGGCGCATCGGTCAAAGCCTGGCGACGTATCACGCTGCATGTAAAATAAATTATCGGGGACGCCACCCTTTAACGGTTAACCCAAAGAAGTAATGAGTAAAAAAAGGTGCGTCCCCTTTTCTTTGGGGGAAATGCCCTATGCGGATCCGCATGCAGGGTGTTGTGGAGGGTGGGCAAAGGCCAAGCCATTCAACAACCCACTATAACTATGCCTTGGTCGTGAAAGTGAGTACAACCAGGTCAACATCACTAATAATATTTTTACTATGAAAACAACAGATTCTACACTAATTACACCTTTTAACTTCAATCCTAACGACTGTGTAGCAGGTATTATTCATGTCGGTGTAGGCGCCTTTCACCGGGCTCACCAGGCTGTTTATATTAATCGATTATTAGGCCATAAAGATCAACAACAGTGGGGCATTATCGATGTCAATTTACGTTCCGAAGACGCCCATGTGATCGCTCAACTTGCGAACCAGGAACATCGCTATACCCTTAAAATTTTGTCTCCTGAAAATGAAGTCACCTATCAAGACATAGGGTCTATCCTCGCCACCCAAGACTGGTCTAGGGACCCAAATTCGGCAGCTCAAGCAGCCATCAACCGCAATATTCATTTAATCACGATGACTGTCACCGAAAGCGGTTACTATTTACTAGAAAATGGCCAATTAGACATTGAATCACCAGTCATTATCCAAGCTTTAGAAAGCACTGGAAGCTGTATTTATGCCTACTTACGAGCTGCGCTCAATGCGCGTCGCCTAGGCTGTAACCTGCCCATTACCCTACTTAGCTGTGACAACTTGCGGGACAACGGGCGTCAACTGAAATCAGGTTTTGAGCAATTTTTAGATGCTTGTAACGATCAAGAATTACGTGCTTGGGTCGTCACAAATGTTACCTTTCCCTGCTGTATGGTCGATCGCATTACGCCCAGACCCAACCTATCACATGTGATTGACATTAGGGAAAAATTCGGCTTTGATGACCCGCTTACAGTGATGGCCGTGTCTTATATCCAGTGGGTGATAGAGGATAACTTTGCTGCTCCTAAGCCAGATTTTGAGCGTGTGGGTGCAGACTTAGTAGCGGATGTATCACCCTATGAAGATGTGAAAAATAGAATTCTCAATGGTGGGCATACCATCCTCACCTACCTTGCGGTATTAAAAGGTTACCTGACCTACGACGAAGGCTTAGCTGATGGAGAGCTCAATACACTATTTTCAGCCTATGAAACCACAGAAGTTATACCTGCCATTGGCAGTTCACCAATTGACCTGATGGCCTATTACCAAAGCACCAAAACACGCTTTGGTAACAGTAATATTGCCGACTCCTTGGCCCGAATATGCGTCGATGGAGGTAGCAAATTCCCCATATTTATCTTACCTACACTAACGGGTTGTTATGCCCAAGGACATACTCCAGAAAATGCCTTACAGGGTATTTCTGGCTGGTATGTGTTTATGTGTAAAGTGCGTGCCGGGAAAATTGAGTTTGATTATATTGAGCCCAAGTGGAAGAGTTTAGAGCCGCTGCTTGATGAGAATAATTTATACATATTTGCTACAGATAAAAATTTATGGGGTAGCCTACCTCAACAGTTTCCACAATTTAGGACCCAACTGGTTAATGCGATAACGATCATGCTACTGCGTTTTCCTACAATATAATTTGATTGCGTAATGGTATATTAAAACTAGTCTAAACTATTGAAAGGAATTGTTATGTATTTGGGAATAGACATAGGTACATCTGGTGTAAAAGCACTATTGCTTGACCAGAGTCATAGGGTAATTGGAAGTTGCAGTGCGCCCTTAAGTGTCAGTCGCCCGGCTCCAAACTGGTCAGAACAAGACCCAGATGACTGGATTAAAGCGGTCATTAAAGCTATAGATAATCTTCAATCACTATACCCTAAAAAACTTTCTGCAGTTTCAGGCATTGGCCTTTCCGGACAAATGCACGGTGCTGTTCTCTTAGGATCGAATGATAAGCCGTTACGTCCTTGTATTCTTTGGAATGACGGGCGATCCGAAGAGCAATGTAAGCAACTGTCTCAACTGGCTAATTTTGAAAGTATTACTGGAAACCAAGTAATGCCAGGTTTTACTGCACCTAAACTGAAGTGGGTAGAACAAAATGAACCCGAAGTATTTAACAAAATACATAAGGTTCTTTTGCCAAAAGACTATGTACGCCTTTGGTTGACGGGGGCATATGGGTCCGACCTGTCCGATTCGTCGGGAACCTTGTGGCTAAATATTAGCGAGCGCGATTGGTCTGAAACACTTCTAAACACTACAAATTTGTCTAAAGACCATATGCCAGAACTATTTGAAGGCAACGCCATTACAGGCCAATTACGCCCAGATCTGGCTAAACTCTGGCTTATGAATTCTGTCATAGTGGCTGGTGGAGGAGGTGATAACGCTGCATCTGCCTGTGGTATGGGGGTAGTCGTGCCTGGCACAGGCTTCATAAGTTTAGGAACATCTGGCGTGGTATTTGCCCCAACCGACACACCTCAGCCAAATACTCAAAACGGTGTGCACTCCTTTTGCCACGCATTTCCCGGTATGTGGCACAATATGGGAGTTATACTTTCTGCTGCCGATAGCCTCAATTGGTTAGCCAGCCTAACAAACTCCAGTGTTGACTCAATCGTGAACACCCTTCCAGAGAAAATTAAAAAACCATCAGGCGTTCAATTTTTACCTTACCTCGCAGGTGAGAGAACACCTCATAATGACGCTAGTGCTCGAGGCGCATTTGTAGGCTTACAGCGCACAACATCTCACCAAGACCTAGTGCAGGCGGTTATGGAAGGTGTGGCTTTTGCTCTAACTGACTGTCTAAAGGCCATGACCGTGGCTGGCACTGAACTCAATAGTGCATTTGTCGTAGGAGGTGGATGTGCGTCTCCTCAGTGGCTAGAAATAATTTCTGCTGCGATGAACCTTGATTTGTTGGTATCTGAGCAGGGACATTATGGTGCAGCTTTAGGCGCCGCAAGATTAGCCTTTGTTGCAGCAACAGGTGAAAGCATTAAAGATATATGCCTACCGCCTAGCGTTTCGAACAGGGTACGAGCTAATACAAGCTTAACTGAGCAATACCAATTATCGTATGAGAAATACTGCACGCTTTACCCTAGTTTATACAACTAGAGGGCGATCCAATAATTCTCGTTCAATAAGCTATAGTAAAGAATCCTTGGGCTATATTTTTGTGCCTGGATGTTTTGTCAGGATCCTCTCGACCACATCAGGCAAATTAGAACTTATGTCGTAGGTGATAGGCGTTTAACCTTGGCTGCACCCACGCCATAGTGGATGATCAAGGCATTTTTTCCTGGTCAAGGAAATCTGGCCGCAACATAAGAGACAAGTTTGTAATGCAGGACTAAGTCATTCTCAAGGGTTCTGTCGCAAATGTGCGTGAAAGCCTAAAGTTGCCCTGTAATCGGACATAGCTATACTGCAAGCGCCATGAATTGTTGATGCGCTGGTAACTGGATATTAGCGAATTGCCCTTTTTTAATCATATGAGCCGTTTCAATTCCAGCTAACGTTACTCTGGCAGAGTGAAACGCTTTAAACCCCATCATCGGCTTAGTTATTTTCTTAATAAAGCGATGGTCTTGCTCCATGATATTATTGAGATACTTCACTTTGAGTATGTCAATGAAGCAGAGCAATCCAGATATAAAAATCATGATGTTGATGTTTTCCAAACCTGCATTATTTGCGCCACTTTTATCAATCACTACCTTGCGGGTTTTACCCCGACTTTACGGACACTCCAATTGGTTACAATGTAACGCAATAGGCACCGTGTGGCTTATAGTGTCAACCACCCCATTGTGGCGTTGTATGGCGCGGCAGGAGCGGATGTGTCGATAACTGATAATCAACGCCACAAGACGGAACACAAAAGTAGGTAAAGGCTTGTTTGCAGCATCTCAAGAACATTCCATCCTTCTCGGCCTATTGCAGGTATAGCATCTATGTAAACTCGTTGAAAATTGAATGGCTTTGTTAAATCAGGTGATGATTTGTTTGTAAAGCTCACCCCACCTAGCCCCCATGCCCTTAGTCTCTTATATTTTTTAGATCGTTGGCTAGTCTATAAGCAGGTATTTTAGTGAAGAAATTTTTCTAAGCTTATGTATTTTAAGGCTTTTATATATTTTGTGATGTTGGTTCATTCAAAGAGGATATAGTAGGGGCTGTAGGTTTAAATCCTGCCGTCCCGACCAATTATTCCATTAAAATCAGACACCTCGCGTGTCTTTTTTTTGGATGGTGTAAAAGGCAGTTGGTAACAAATATCTAACGCCTAACGCTTCAAATGGTTTTTAAGCTTAATTTAGGCACTGCTATCTTCCACTCAATGTCATCTTGATTTAATTCATAGAAGTTGCCCATTGCTTTACTTGTGAGGTCAGCCATTATTGTTGCTGATTCAGCAAACCTTCTTTTGTATCACGTACCTTCCAATGCTTTAATCTGTCGAATGCCATTGTTGGCCTCCTATTGCGTTACATTGGAACCAATTGGAGTGTCTATTAAACTGGGTGCGTATCACAATTGTAATTGAACGACACTTACAATAACGCCGTTAGGACTTTTGTTTAATCCACTTAGACCAGACATATCACACTCCCATTTTGAATATTAATCACATAATTTTGATCCTGGATGTTCTTTCAGTATCATGAAGCCAATTGTGGAATTGCCGCGAGCAGTGTCTTAGTGAATAGATGTTTTGGCTTGCTCATCACTTCTGCGGTTTCTCCGGATTCGACAATCTTACCAGATTGCATAACGAGGATTCTTTGACTTAACATACGAACTACGTTCAAGTCATGGCTAACAAATAGATAGCTTAAGTTATGCTCGCGCCTTAAATGTTCTAACAATTGCAACACGATTGCCTGGACAGATACATCTAAAGCAGATGTCGGTTCATCTAGAATAAGTAACTTTGGGTTTAAGGCGATGGCACGCGCTATACCAACACGAGCTTTTTGACCGCCGCTGAGTTGATGTGGTAATCGATAGATGAGCTCCAAGGGGAGTCCAACTTTTTCGGCTAATTGATAGACTTGGTCTTTTAGATTAGCTTTGTTAAAGTCTTTTTGTAGCCGTAGAATCGGCTCGGAAATCAACTGAAAAGCACTGTGACGCGGGTTAAGTGAACCTGTAGGGTCTTGGAAAACCATTTGAATATCTTTCCTGCGTGGACTCCTTATAAAATCACGATCCGAAACCTGACCAATATCCTCCCCAAGAAAAAGAATCCGACCTTCACTGGGTTGCTCTAAGCGCGCAATTAACCTTGATGTTGTTGACTTTCCGCAGCCAGACTCCCCTACCAAGCCAACGCATTCGCCCTGGTAAATTGTAAAGTTAACGCCGTCTACTGCATTGAAGGTATTACCTTGGGATTTGAATCCGCCTTGACTCTTTAATATGTAGGTTTTGACAAGGCCTTCAACCTTCAGTAATTCTTTTTTCTCTATTTCAACAGCAGGCTTCGACAGTTCCACAGGAACTGTTGGCGTTAGGTGTTCAACTTTACTACTGATTCCTGGCGTTGCAGCAAGCAGTTTTTTTGTGTAACTATGTTGAGGTGATGTGAATAGACTGTGATCATCACAGGCTTCAACAACCTGTCCTTTCTCCATGACCACAAATTTATCGCAGTATTGATATGCCATACCCAGGTCGTGAGTAATCAATATTACGGCCAAGTTTCGGTGTTTGACCAGACCCATAATTAAATCCATGATCGATTTCTGTGTGGTAACATCCAGGCCAGTTGTTGGTTCATCTGCAATCAACAAACGCGAGTTGCAGGCCAAAGCGAGAGCAATCATAACTCTCTGGCACATGCCACCGCTAAGCTCAAAAGGGTAGGCATTGGTTACACGTCTAGTGTCTTTTATCTCGACCTTATGCAACAGTTCAATGACCTTGCGGGGGGCAGTTTGATTTGTCGCTTGGGCATGTTGGCGTAACATATCAGACAGTTGATCGCCGACTTTACGGATAGGATTCAGAGTGGACATTGGGTTTTGAAAGATCATGGCGATTTCACGACCCCGAATATCTTTCAGTAAGCTTGCACTAGGATTTTCGAGATTCATACCATCAAAAGTGATACTCCCCTTTGCAATTTTGCCGTTATTGCCGAGAAGATTGAGAATACTGTAGGCTGTAACTGACTTGCCACTGCCGCTTTCGCCGACAATTGCGATCACTTCTCCCTTATTTAAGTTAATATTAATATCATCTACTGCGTGAACCACACCGCGTCGAGTTGCGAAGTCCACGGCAAGATTTTTTATCTGTAAGAATGGTTTAGCCATAAAACTATGTCCTTTTCTGGGGGTCCACGAGGTCACGGAGGGCATCGCCCAGTAAGTTGAAGCAGAACACTGCAAGCATTAAAATTAAGCCTGGAAATAATACCAGCCACCATTCTCCAGAAATGATGTAATTGGCTCCTTCGGCAACCATAATTCCCCATTCAGCTACTGGTGGTCGCACCCCTAAACCAATAAAGGACAAACCAGCGGCATTTAGAATTGCCCAGCCCATGTTCAGGGACATTTGTACCATTAACGCAGGTAGGCAATTGGGGAAAATATGAAATACTAAGGTCCGCAGGTGTGTATTCCCCGACAATAGTGCGGCCTGAACATACTGGTGGTTCCGTTGGATCGTCACCTCGGCACGTGCAACCCGAATAAAAAACGGAATATTGATCAATGCTGTTGCGTATATGACATTAGTTAACGAGTTACCAAGAACAGCAACAATGCCCATTGCTAGGACAAACAACGGAAAGGCCAGTATGGTGTCTGCTATTCTGCCGATAATTCGGTCGTACCACCCTCCAAAATAGCCCGCAAGACACCCTAACGACGTGCCTACCAGCGCGCTTATCGATACAGCAGAAAGTGCTATCCAAAGGTCTAAGCGAGTGGCAACCACAACCCGAGAAAAAACATCCCTACCGAGGTGGTCCGTGCCGAAAAGGTGTAAAAATGAGGGTGCCTGCAAAGCAATTGATGTGTCACTGGCGATTGGGTCAAATGGCACCCAAAATGGTCCCGTTATCCCAACCAATATGAAAATCAGAAACAATACTATAGAAAACATTGATATCGGATTTTGACTAAGGATATACCATGTCTGCTGTCGCCAATCGTGTTGTTCTGGTGTTGCGCTATTTTGGCTATTTTGGCTATGTTGGCTAAGTTCTGGATCTAGCTTAGTGTCGGTATTTCTCACCATTTTTTTGTTCAACAAAAGATCACCCATCAATGCTAACCCTCGGATCAACCAGCGTATACAAAATGTCAATTACCAAGTTCAATACAACAAACATAACAGCCATAACCAAAATAAAACCTTGCACTGCTGCAAAGTCAGAGGCTACGAGTGCATCCACAGCAAATGAACCTATACCTGGCCAAGAGAACACCTTTTCAACTAAAACGTTTGCGCCTAGCAAATACGAAAAAACAAGACCCATGATTGTTAGTAACGGTAACATTGCGTTGCGTAAGGCATATACAAAAATTATTTTCCGCCGATCAATGCCATTCGCTGTTGCGGCCTTGACATATTCACTACCCATCGCGGTTAACATGGCCGATCGGGTCATTCGCGCTATAGGTGCGAGGGCAAATATAGCCAGAGTAATGGCCGGCAATATCAGCTGTTTTGCAGCTGCGGCTGCGGTTTCAAAGTCACCATTTATCATTGCGTCAATGGTATAAAAACCAGTAACTTTTGGTGGTGATAAATAAAAGAAGTCTAGACGACCAATAGGTGAGGGCGCCCAGCCAAGTAAATAGTAAAAAACAAAAACTAATAAAAGACCGCTGAAAAAAATCGGCGTAGATGCGCCGGCGGTTACAAATATACGACACAGATGGTCGATCCAGGTATTTGGATTAACAGCAGCGAGAATGCCTAAGGGAATGGCCGCCATTAAAGCTAACGCGAGTCCCGTCAAAGTCAATTCCAATGACGCTGGAAAACGAGCAGATAATTCACTGGCAACCGATTGGCCAGTGTTTAGAGAAACGCCAAGATTACCCTGTGTAAGGTTCTTGCAGTAGACTATAAATTGATGAAATATACTTTTATCTAAGCCTAACTGCTCACGAATTTGAGCAATGGACTCTTCATCTGCGGTAATGCCTGCAAAATAAACTGCAGGATCACCAGGCAGGGAACGGGTTAGTACAAAGGCGACAACTATGACGCCAATTAAAGATGGCACTGCTAACAATATCCGCTGCCCTATCATTTTTAGCTTTAGAAAAAACACTATTATTACCACAAATTAATTAGGCCACTCTGTTGTTCGTGGCAAACACTAAATTAACGAAGAAAAGATCTCGTACTAGGTTTGAATTGGTGCGAGATCTTACTTAATAAACTTTAGCCCTTTATAATTACTTTTTGGTGAATGATCGAATATCTAATTGACGGTGAAACCAGTTAACAAAACCTTCAACGCCTGGCGCCATAGCCACTTCCAAAGTCGGTTGCCAAATCGGAATGAGTGGTACATCGTTAAAGCCGATTTCCATCAATCGCTTGATATTTTTTTCGTATCGTGGGTCTTCAACTGCCATCGGTAAAGTGACATCAACTAGTTGCTCGACCTCCGGGTTCATGTAGTTCATTGAGTTAAACAAGTGACCTTGTTGATAAACCCAATAGAAATAATAGTCTACATAATTCAACCAACCACCGAAGTTTTTAAGGTGCAACTCAAGTCCTTTCTCAACAAGAGCTTTAGTTCTCCAGCTTGCTCCTGGGATCTTATTAATAGTAGTTTTAATGCCAATCTTCCCGAGGCTTTCTTGCATTAAAATTGCGGTCGGCTCTGTCCACTCAGCGAAGCTAAGATCGATAGACAACGGCACCTCAAAGCCATCGGCATAACCGGCCTCGGCCATTAATGACTTTGCTTTCTGAATGTTGGTGTCATACGGGAAGGGTTGTGGCCAAACGGTTGTAGTAGGCGAGGTGCTCGCACCGCCCCACATTTTCGCGCCGAGACCATAAGCAGCGGTATCGAAAATCTTTTGGTAGGGCATAGCAAAAGCGACTGCTTGTCTCACTTTCACATTCTTAAAGGGTTCGAAATTCATATTCAAGCCGACGGCATGCATAGAATTATCAATTGTTGTGCTTACAACAGTCAATTTATCGGCTTCAGACAATTCTTTAGAATCTTTGTTAGGTAAACCTAATGCTACATCGGCGTCACCTTTTTCAACTAGGGCTCTGCGGGTAGACGAGTTAGGTACTTCACGCACGATAACGCGCTTAATAGCTGGTAGTGGGCCGTTTTTCCAATTATCAAATCGAGTATAAACGAGTTGCTCGCCGGGCTCCCAACGTTCTAACATATAGGCACCGCCGCCTGCTGGTGTTTTATGCAAATACTCTGTTGCCCAAGGATCTTCTGCTGTTGCATTTGCAAGCGCGACTTTACTATTAATTACTATCGGAACTGGTACGGCTAAATCTGGCAGGGTTAATTTATTTGAAGAGGTCATTTTCACTTTAAATGTTAGCTCATCAACGACTTCAAACTGGTCAACGGAATTCATTCCGCCTGCAGACATTTGCACACCGGGAAACCCGCCTAACGTAACTGCGCGATCGAAGGACCACTTAACATCTGCTGCGGTGACTCGAGAACCATCCCAAAAAGTTGCATCTTCTCTTAAGTTGAAAAGGTAAGCGGTACCATCATCAACCAACTCCCAGCTAGTCGCTAACTCTGGGTTTATTACCGTTGAGTCATATCGATAACCTCCGTTGCCTTCCGAACGAATGCCAAAGCTGACAAGGCGATCATACATGTTGACCGCTACCTGATAGCTTGGTCGATTGGTACCGACGCGCATAATATCCATACTATTAACGCTCGCACCAGAAACAATAACCAGTGTATCTTCACGAGAAGCGGCTATAACATTACTTGATAATGTTGCGCATACTGAGAGAGCAAGTATCCCAGCCCATGCGGTTCTAAATATATGGTGTTTCATCTTATTATCCTCAAAATTATGTTAATTATTCCTAAGTATTTAAACCATGTGCTAGCCTTACACTTCGCCTATGTAATTTCTCCAGCTACCAAAGTGGCTAATATTTTCAGCGCCATATTCCGAAATTTTTTCGCAGATAAAGCCACTTACCTGAGAGCCGTCTTTTAAGACTACTTTGCCGATGCCAAGCGGCATTGGAATTCCAGAAATGAACGTCCCTACGTGTTCTAAGGGTATGGCCCAAACCTCAAGTTCAATCGCGACACCGGTGTTTGGTGTTCTTACCAATCCGGGCCGAAATGGATTAGAACCTGCGAGTCTAAATAGTTGGTAATTTTCGCTTGTTGTCGTTGTATATAAATATCGAGCACCCAATTTAGTCAGCTCTCCGTTAAGCGGTAGGCCCGACATGTGCGCGCCACATACTGACAATGCAAGCTCCGTATTTGGGTCTACATCGTTGGTTAGCTGTTTCGTGTCTAATGGCCAGTCGGTGGCCCCCAATGCCGCGTGCCCGTTCTCTTGCAATTTATATGCAATCTCGGCGATCACGTTGTCTTTGCCCGCGGTTGCTAGTAACGTCACACTACCTGGAAGGCCATCTTTTCTAGGATCAACAGGCACCGTTATCGCGGACATGTCCATAAAATTTGCAAAATTTGTGTAGGTACCAAGATTTGAGTTTGGTGTTATTGGGTCGGCGATTAAATCGGCAACGCTATAGAAAGTTGGAATAGATGGTACGCAGATAAAATCTAAGCCAGCCAATTCAGACTTGATAGTTCTTTTTAAGGACTGTAATTTATAGATGTCCTTAAATGCATCTGCTGCTGAATACTTGATTGCCTGTGATATAATTTGCTTAGTTATAGGATTAAATGAACCAGGCGATTTTTCAAGGAAATCCCCAACAGCGGCATAACGTTCTGCCACCCAAACACCTTCGTATAGCAGACTTGCTGCACTATAGAACGGTTCAAAGTCCAGCTCTATGAGCTCAGCTCCGTGTTTAGCCAACTCTTCAAGAGTATGGTTAAAGGACGCTTGTTGAATTTTATCGCCAAAAAATCTAATTGAATCCTCGCTTGGAACACCTATCTTTTTAGAGAAGGTACTTGCATTGAGCTTTGGATTCGAAAAAGTTCGTGAATAGGAGTCTTGTTCATCGTAGACGGCGGCGACCTGGAAGACTGTATAAGCGTCAGCAACCGTTGCCGCAAATATGGATATGGTATCTAACGTCCGGCACGCAGGTACAACCCCGGTGTTAGACAAGCTGCCAAGGGTTGGTTTTAAACCGACGATGCTGTTAAGTGCCGCGGGGACTCTACCGGAGCCGGCCGTATCCGTCCCCAGTGAAAAGGTTACTATTCCGTGGGCAACGGAGACGGCAGACCCGGAGCTGGACCCACCCGGGACTATTGTTGGGTCGATCGCGTTCTTGGGAATTGGGTATGGTGTTCGTACACCTACCAAGCCAGTTGCGAATTGGTCTAGGTTTGTTTTCCCCACACATATCGCGCCTGCTTCTCGTAAGAGATTTACGACAAATGAATCGCTGGGTGCTTCATAACTGAAATCAGGACATCCCGCGGTAGTGGTTAGACCTAGAACATCAATATTGTCTTTGACGGCAAAAGGGATACCCCAAAGCGGTTTAGATATAGGATCAAATTCACCTAACTCAGAAATGGCTCGTTCGGTATATTGCAAAGATGATTGCGAAATAAAAATGCCAGCGTCGTCGGCTTGATTGATCCGCCTGAAACATTCAGATATGACATCTGCAACCTTTGTTTGGCTTCGATAAGCGAGATGCAAACTATCAATTGTGAACGGCAGATTACGTAACATGTTAAATTTTCACCAGGACAAATATTAGGAAATCAATTTACCAGTCAATAGTGACGCGGTATACTGCTCATTTGACACATGCCTGCTGCAAAAAATGCATCACATTAACCTACGGAGCGTCCAGTGCGTCACCTACAACCCCTTGAATACTTCAATGCTATTGTCGCTGCTGGCTCTATCCGCAAAGCGGCGGAAACGCTATCGATAACGTCAACCGCATTAAATAGGCGGCTTTTGGCGATTGAAGAAGAATTAGGTGTGGATTTATTTGAGCGCGTGCCTAAAGGTGTTCAGTTATCTGCCGCGGGAGAGATTTTACTGCTCCATATTCGTGAGCAAATTGCCGATATGGCTCGGGTTAAAAGCCAAATATCCGATCTAAAAGGCGAGCGCCGAGGCCATGTAGCGATTGCTTGTAGCCAAGCAATTTTAACGTCATTTTTACCTGTGGAAATTTCAAAATATCGGTCTCAACATCCCTTTGTTACCTTTTCAGTCCAAGTGCGCGATAGGGCGGCGGCTGAGGACGCTTTGTTAGATAGAAGTGCAGATTTGGCGTTAGTATTTGAGCCGGTGCAACTGGCTGATTTCCAAACCCTTTTGGCTGTTAAGCAATCGGTTTGGGTCTTAATGCCAAAAGATCATCCTTTGGCACATAAACCAATTTTACGAATGAGAGAATGCTTAAGGTTTCCTGTTGGTTTGCCGACAAAACAGTATGGCGTACGTCAAATTTTGGAAGCCAGTGCTCGTCGGATCTCATTGAATCTAGCGCCCGTGGTCGAATCAGACAGTTTCGATTATTTAAGATATCAAGCTGCAGAGGAAGGGATCATCACATTTCAGATTGAGATCGGCTTACCGCTCAACTTAGAATCTATCGGCTTGGTTGCTTGTAAACTTGATGAGCGCGATGTCCCCGATGGGATGTTGTACGTCGGGCAACTAAAAGGAAGAACATTGCCCGTTGCGGGAGCAAAGTTCGCCAATCAAATCCTTGCAGCCCTAGCGCAAAGATGTGACTCTTAAGGCGGTAAGGCCATTGATCTCAGCGCCGTGCCTAGTCGCGTTCGGAAGTTATTTTTCAAATAACTTCAAGATATACCGAGTTGTGGGTTAAATATTTCATGATTTTTGTTAGATTCAATAGGTGTTACTAAGTGGCGAGGTATTAATAATAGGTGCGATTTTTTATTGGACTATAGAGCTATATGTCAGTCAGTCGATAATCATTCCTAAGTGAAATTCAGAGCGGT
>Ga0302131_1000376_pt1 | contig 27307 bp, 6 predicted proteins | sample CB9_20m_MG_FD_203105 | JGI IMG/M metagenome (GOLD analysis project Ga0302131, IMG submission 203105) | Marine microbial communities from Western Arctic Ocean, Canada - CB9_20m | ecosystem: Environmental > Aquatic > Marine > Oceanic | place: Canada: Western Arctic Ocean | collected 2017-09-19
GAACCTGAACCTGAACCAGAACCCGAACCAGCTCCCGAACCGGAGCCAGAGCCAGAACCTGAACCAGAGCCCGAACCAGAGCCCGAACCAGAACCTGAACCAGAGCCAGAGCCAGAGCCAGAGCCAGAGCCAGAGCCCGAACCAGAACCCGAACCAGCTCCCGAACCGGAACCAGAGCCAGAACCTGAACCAGAACCAGAGCCCGAACCAGAGCCCGAACCAGAACCCGAACCCGAACCTGAGCCAGAGCCCGAGCCAGAACCAGAGCCAGAACCCGAACCAGAGCCAGAGCCCGAACCAGAACCTGAACCTGAACCAGAACCCGAACCAGCTCCCGAACCGGAGCCTGAACCGGAACCTGAGCCACAACCGGAACCTGAGCCACAACCCGAGCCTGAACCAGAACAATTTGATGGACAACCAACCAGTACTGAATTTAGTGAGGTGCAAGAGTTAGTAGATATTTCTGCATATTGTGCATCCGATTATCATTCTTTAGCCTTTAGAGGAGACATCAGCAATGCCGGGTTTGGTTCTGGTTGCGCAATAAATTCAAATGGAGCAGTCATAGGATTTGGTAGAGTGGATAGTGGTGATGTTTATACATATGATTATAGTCCAGATGGCGAGGGAGCAACACAATCATCGAATCCTAAGGGAAGCATATATTGGAAAGCAAGACCAACAATTACAGTTGCTAACAAAAGTGGTGGTCCATCTATAGCATTTTCATATTCTGGCAATAGAATATTCATAGGAGTAACAACAATTGGTGTCTATGTATCAAATTATGACGGTGCTGTTTGGAGTGCTACCGTCCTAGTTAATGAACCAATCGATTATGCAAGTGGCGCAGGTTATGCATTGTCTACTTGTGCCGATGGAAGTATTTTTTCAGTAGGAACACTAGACAAAGCAAATGAAACTATGTCTGTTTATGAATATTCAGCTGAAAATAATATATGGTCGTTAAAAGGAAACGAAATAGAATATCCTGATGGTAGTGGTGCTAATGAAAGATTTTCATTTAATACAGCTATGAGTGGTGATGGTCAAGTATTGGTTGTGTCAGCATATTCCTACGCTGGAATTCACGCTGGCAACGGTATAGTGTATATTTGGAGATGGGACGGTAGTGTCAACGATTGGGTTCAAAAAACGGTAAATAGCAATCAAGGAACGTCTAAAAATGATCTAGTTGGTCGCTCAGTAGATTTATCATTTACTGGAGATAGAATGGTTGCTTCAGCAATATTAAGCAATAACAATAACGGAACATTTTGGATATTTGGATGGAATGAAAGCACTGGTGAATATGACCGATTATCCATAAATAATGTGGAAACGATTAGTAATAAGGGCCGATGGGGATGGAGAGTAAGAATGTCGCCTAATGGTAAATCAGTTGCCATTACCTCATCTGAATCTGATATTAGTGGAATTAATATGGGAAGAATTGCAGTGTGTAGGGATGAAACATATACTGGTAGTTATAGTTTAGTAAGCGGTTCTGCTATAAATGGAATTAGTGTCAATAGTGGGTTGGGATATGATCTGGATATGGCAAAATCTTCAACTGATGATAAGGTCAGAATAATTTCATATGCATGGAAATATAACAATAACAAACAAGGATATGTAGAAATTTTTGATATATCAACCTGAAAATAATCAACACATGGGCGAATGACTTTAATTTTGCGATTCAGACGTGTTAAACGGGATTGGAACAATTTATGAAATAGGAAATGCCCTCAATCCAAACCTTGATACAATAAACGCTAACGAATACGATGATTTTGATACGCCGAGCCTTGCTCCAACGCAACCACCAGAACCAGATAATATATATTAAAACAGACGGATCATTAGATGATACAAATGGCAGTCCAGATAAGGAATACTTATTCTCATCGCAGGTAAGGGATGGTTTATTTAATGGTAAAATACCCAAAGTATAATAGATAAATAGCACAACAAATTAAATTTAGTGAATTCTATTATTATAAATATTATCTATAATAATAGTATAATGTATTTAATTGGTACAGGATGGCATCTAGTAGGAATACCTGCCGGAAGATCTGTTTCTGAAGAAATATCCAATAAACCAATATCTATTCATTGGTTATTAGCATTAAACAACGATTATGCATTTCCAAATGGCCCAACTACAGGACAGATAAGCGAAGTAAATGATAATTCATGGAACAAACTAGAATACACGCAAAAAGTAAAAGAACAAACAGGCGTATGGATATATTATGATGAACAAAAAGATTATTCTTGGACATTAATTGATCAAAGTTTTGTAGATCTTAATATGAATGATACATATTACAGAATAGATTCTCCTGGTCGTTATAAATTAGTAGAAGATATATCATTAGTAAGTTCAGCAACATCACATACGCATTCAACGCTTAGATATTTTGATATATCATCTGATCATGTATTATTTGATGGAAGTGGATTTACTATTAATATAACAGGAACAAGTCACACAAATTATGTTAGTGGTGTATTTCAAAGTGGTACAGGAGGTAACCCTATCATTTCAAGCAGTGCTACGTATTATAATCTTAACAAACCAGATAGTAAAGGAGGTTCTAATATTACAATTCAAAATGTAAAAGTAGAATTGCATCAAGGTATACTTTGTGGTGCTGATTTTAGTATGGATGGTATATTATGTAAAGGATGGTTTGGAAAATGGGCTAGAAATGTTGTTATCAAAAATTGCTCAACAAAAGGTTATCTTTGGGGGGAAAAAGCAACAAGTGTAATTAGTGGAAGAGGCGGTTTAATAGGCGCCTACTGTTGTAGTAACTTTTGGTATTTTGCAGACGAAGTGACTATGAGAATTCAAAATTGCCATACAGATGTAGCATGTCAGTGGAATTCAACGTATTCGGGTGGATTTACAGGAACAGGTGCAGCGACATACAATGGTACTTTAACAATAGAAAACTGTTATACATTAGGTACTATGCTAGGAGACTATACATCAGGTTTTTTAGCTGGAAAAGCTGCATCATTTAATGGTAAAATAACATGTAGAAATTGTTATTCATTAACAAATTTTTGTGATAATTATTCCTCGGGATTTGTAGGTTATGAATCAGCTCATGTAGATGGTACTTATGATTGGGGATCAAGAATTGAACTAATTAACTGTTATTCACTTGGTTTTAATACATTCATATTAAATTCAGGATCACCATACATGAATAATACTACTAAAGCTCCTAATTCGTATGCGCAAAATGTACACAGCTTTTACGCAGCTAATGGTGTATGGAATGATGCTTCTGCAGCTTTAATTTTAGATACTAGTAAGTTTAAAATCAACACAGGAGATACATCAGGTAATAATAACTTATACTGGCGATTAAAAACACAAGAAGATGATACACTACCAACAATAGAAATAAGCCAAAATTTTATAGATACGTATATGAATAACACATCATATGAGTTAAAAACAAATGCTAAATTGGTGGGTGACATAGTTTTAACATCTACTAGTCAATATTTTATAATTAAAAATCATAATATAACATTTGATGGAAGTGGTTATACAATTACAGTAGATACTTATAGAACTGAACATAATGGAATATTTCGTAATACGCATGCAGCTATGTTTGGTACAAGTGTGGGGCAAGTTAATGCAGGGTATACAAATATAACAATTAAAAATTTTAAACTTTTTGGATTAAGAGGTGGAACAAAAGCAGGATTTATAACTTATAGTTACTTTGGAAGGGGGTGCACTTTACAGCTTGAGGACCTTCATATAATAGGCTGTAATAGTATAGCTGCAGCAGGAATAATGTGCGGAAATTTTACGTGTAGATCGGGTAATTTAATAATTAAGAGATGTAAAGTAGACGGAGGTGGAATAACAGATAATGGAGGTTTAATGTTAGGACAATTTTGTGCATATCAGGGAAAACTAGTCATAGAAGAATGCGTAACAACTGGATCTTATCCGGCAATTACAGAGTATGTTGGAAATATTACAGGTTCTTATAGCGGTAGATATTCTGATGTTATAATAAAGAATACATGTTCAAGAGGATATATTGGGGATAGAAGTTCAGGTATGGGAGCAAAGTACTTTTTAACGACATCGTCTAGCCATCCGCAAAATCAAATAATGGAAGGATGCTATGCCTCGGGAAAAATTTTTAGATTTTATGATAGAAGTCCAGTAGGAACTGAAGGCGTCACCGACGCCACCTACAGAGCTGGAGGAGGATTATTACCCCAACATATGTGGGGAAAAACTAATGAAGAATATCCACATCAATTTACACCAATAAATTCATATGAATTATCTGGTGGAACATGGTATGATGTTTCAGCGACAGCATATGGACTTCCAACAACTGTATATGAAAATAGATTTCCTGGAGAAAATGTACCATGGGTGCTTAAATGGGAAAATGATACAAGACCATATATAGATATTGATCAAGCTTGGGTAGATTCCCAAACAGATACACCATATTATATTACACAAAATGCTAGATTAATAGAAGATATAACTTTTACAGACCGCAATCAATTTTTTGTGTTTAGAGATTCAAATATTATATTTGATGGATGTGATAACATTATACACGTAGATTTTGCCAGTGATACAGAATGTTATTTTGGAACATTTAATAACGGAAGTTATCATGCAACCGGATCAGATTTAATTACTGCGTATGGTTCATCATTAAGTTCAACTGGTAAGGTAGCATTGGATTATGAAAGACATTTTAATTATTACTTATCATTTAACAATATTAAGATTAAAAATCTTGGTGTAGCTGTTGAAATAAATAGTACTCATACAATATTTTTAGAGCACGGTGGAGGATGGATATGTCAAGCAGGATTCGGAGGTAAAAATATTTTAATTGAAAATTGTTGGTCTAATGGACCAATAGGGGCTGCTACGCCCCTAAATCATAGCTACTGTGGTGGAATAGTAGGCTCAGGTGCAGCTTATATAGGTGCTGATATGACTATAAGAAACTGTTACTCATTCGGTGCTATATGCTATCAATATTGTGGCGGTATAATGTCCGGATATAATTCATGCGAGTATTCAACTAATATAACCATTGAAAACTGTTTTGCATCTGGAAATATGAATTCAAGTACTAATAACTCAGGAGGTATAATAGGAGCTCGACGAGAGTATCGTTATGCAGAAGAATGTAAATTAATAATTAGAAATTGTATGTTTAATGGGCAAATTTATGGCATCAGTACAGGAGGTATAATATCTAAGTATTGGGGATATGAAGCTGATAATATTGCAGACATATCTAATGTTATGCAAACCGGAGCATTACATTCAAATTATTCATCTAGCACTACTACAGGTACAATATATGGAGCATATTCTGGTATATCACATAATTATTTAACTTTAACCAATACATACTCTGCAAATGGAAACTATTCTGATGCAAGTGCCAATGCGGTTGGCATAGATCTTACAGCACTTAAAAATATTAAAATGATAAAACCATATCATAATTTACATCCATTTGATTATTTAACAACAATGAATAATATTCCAAAGCTAATTGCATGGATACCTTTACATCAAACATCAGATGTTTTTTATAGAGACATAGAAAATAATATTATAGTTAAACCATGCCAAGACAATGTATCAAATATAGAGGATAGACACTGTAATGGCAGAGATGGAATGCAATGGCATGAGTCATCTCATATTATATATGATCCAACAACATCTTTTAACATTTTTTCACAATTAAATGTGGTTGGAACCTTTACTGTCATGTTTAAAGCAAGATTTGTGGAAAATCCATTAGGTGATTATAGAACACCAATTTTATGTTATTCTGGATATCATCATTACCCAAGATTCTTGATTTATGCTAATAATCATACCAACCATGCAGGAACAGACAAATATGGTATTGCTGTACAACAAGCTATAAGTGATTCAACGATTAATACGGCGTGGGCTAAAGACAATCATAATGATCCAAATGAATGTAACATACATCTTGCTTCATTAGATACGAGCGACTCTTGGACAACAGGAGATACTACACAAGCTGGTGGTGGTGTAATGAACGGGAAGGTAAATACATATATTTATGTATATAACAAAACCTCTACTGATGCGGCGGATTCAGCTGGTACACATAAATTTTTTATTTATGATGAAAATAACAATCAAGTATACGATAACTCAAGTGGTATGCCTAATATGTCTGGATATCTTAATAATATCAATATTAATAATGGTTATGAAAATACTATAGCGAGTAGCGATGGGTTTTGGGACCAGTCTGCATATAGATTTTCTGTAGGAAGTACTGAACCTACAATGCACACAGACATGGGTGGCAGTTACTACAGCCCAAAAAGACAGTTTATAGGAGGAATAAAAATATTTAAAGATGATATTACAACAAGTGATAATCTTATAAATTACATGAAAGATATGCCTACATTTGAACCAGAACCTGAACCTGAGCCCGAACCGGAACCAGAACCCGAACCGGAACCAGAACCCGAACCGGAACCAGAACCTGAACCCGAGCCCGAACCGGAACCAGAACCCGAACCAGAACCAGAACCCGAACCGGAACCAGAACCCGAACCGGAACCAGAACCCGAACCGGAACCAGAATTATTTGCTCATGGTATATCCATATCAAGATATATAGCTTTGGGAACTGTTAGATTTTTAGATACAAGCAATAATGAATTATCTACATCTATTAAAACTGATACCGGTGGTAATTTCAGTTACCCTACCGCTTTAATCGGTACTTCCAATATTATAGTAGAAATAACTGGCGGTAAAAACGTCACAACAGACGCATCATTCAATGGTAAACTAACATCTTTCGTATCTATCATACAGCACAATACGCCCGCAAATGTAACACCGTTAACAACTATGGTTGCAGAAGTGCTTAAGGATTCTGGAGACTTCACACCTTCGGCTGTTAACAATACAAAAACCACCGTAGCTACATCATTAGGTGTAAGCGCTGACAAACTAGATAAGGATTATCTTGCTGATGCTGATCCAGATCCTGCGCTTGCTTCCGTAGCTATCAAGATTGATGCTCTTGTAGAGACTATGGCTGGTTCTGCTGGAAGTACGGATTTTGCGTCCATTACCAGTTCTGTTGCCAAATTTTTATCTACACAAACAGAAGAGGTAGATTTTACCGATACAACAAAGATTGAACAGCTAGCTACTGCTGTTACAAATGATGTACCTGGAGTAACAGTTAAGAACAATTTTAAAGATATTTTTACAAAGGTAGCGAAAGCTATTAATGATGTAAGTGGATCAAATATATCAGATACAGTAAAGAGTATAACAAAGATTCAAAAATACGCTACAGATCCTACAACTAATATACATAACAAGTCCATAAGTGAAATAGCTAATTTAAATACAACATCTATAACTGCAGCAGCTGCAACCCAAACAGTGGGTCTTGTTACGCAAATGGAAATTTTCCCTCCAGAACCTGAGCCTGAGCCAGAACCTGAACCAGAACCTGAGCCAGAACCTGAACCAGAACCTGAGCCAGAACCGGAACCAGAACCTGAGCCAGAACCGGAACCAGAACCTGAGCCAGAACCTGAACCAGAGCCTGAATTGGAGTATACTTATTATAAAATAGAACAATTAGGTACAAACAACACAGGCCCCCCTTTTATGTACGGTTTGAATATGAGAGATGGGAATGGTCAAAATTTGTTGAGTGATGGAAATGGTAATCTTTTACCAGGTATAACTATTACATCTTCTCCCCCTCGTTCTACCTACGCACCCTTATTAAATATTCTTGAAGGAACTGGAAATGCTTTTTTATTTAGAGACAATGGAGATGGAGGAGCTCATGACACTGATAAAGGAGCTGACGGTATCTATACTGACAATTGGATAGTTATCGTGTTTTCATCACAAGTAGCAGTAAGTACCATAGTATGGGTCACCCGCTCCGAGTCACGCTTCCAGATGAAAGATTTGAGAATATCTCACGCAAGTGATGGTACAAATTATTCAGAAATCATTACAACATCTAGCAGTAATTTAATTGAGACTATGGTAAACTATCACGTTGATGATGATAGTAGATATTCCGTAACTATCCCCGTTGCACCAGAACCAGAACCAGAGCCAGAACCAGAGCCAGAACCAGAGCCAGAACCAGAACCAGAACCAGAGCCAGAACCAGAACCAGAACCAGAGCCAGAACCAGAACCTCCAACCTATACGCTTGATATTAAGGTGAGATCAGATTACCCCAATACCCAGCATGTTTTTAACCTGAGAGAAATAGAGGTTTTTGATTCGGACGGTTCGCCTATATCGTTTATTTCGAACACTGCGAGGTTTCTCCCAATTGGCCACATTGGTTTGTCAGGCGCCCCAGCATCCGCCGCGGTGGACGGAGATCAGAACACATACTGTCATACCATCGGTACCTACGACGGAACTGAGTCCACTCGTCGCGGCTGGCAAGCAGAATTCACAACAATCTCTAGTTATGTCACTGTTAGACTTTGGAACCGATCGTGCTCTGAGCCCTGTATGGGTAGAATTACGGGGGCCACAGTATCATTACTTGACTCTGGGGCATCCGAAGTCACAACACCGCAGACGGTTACTATGTCTACGTTCACATCGGAGGACTTTCAATTCACACTAATTCCACTACAACCAGAGCCAGAACCAGAGCCAGAACCAGAACCAGAGCCAGAACCAGAACCAGAGCCCGAACCAGAGCCCGAACCAGAGCCTGATACCATTGATATTTATGTCAGCGCAGGAGACTTCAGTAGTCCTTATTATAACTTTTATTTAGATTCAAATGGAAATAATCAACTATCTAATACCACTTTATACTTAGATAAACAATATAGATTTAATAGATTAAATAATGCTACAACCCATCCATTTTATATTAGCGATAATGGATATAATAGTCTATCATCAAATAAAATAACATTAACTGGTGATGGAACTTATAACAATGGTATATCAGGCTCTCAATCATTTTTATTAGTATTTAATAGCATTAGTACAACAGATACATTATCTTATTACTGTACGGCACATGATACTATGATATCACAATTTAGCTTGAATAGTTCTCCTGAGCCAGAACCAGAACCCGAACCGGAACCCGAACCAGAGCCAGAACCAGAAGCACCTGTACCAGAAGGTATTTCTGAAAAGACGATATATGATAGTTCAGGTACATATACTACCGCTTTATCTGCAGGAATTACGTACAATATCTATGTTATTGGAGGTGGAGGTGCAGCTGGTTCAAAATCTAATGGAAATTCACATGGCGGTGGTGGTGGCGGAGGCGGGATGTCTTATAAACAATTTACACCAAGTTCAAATATAGCTATTACTGTTGTTGTTGCAGAAGGCGGAGCAACTCAATCAGATGATCATGGTGGTTTGGGAGGGGATTCATCATTAATAGGCTATGGAGTTAATATGGTAGCTACTGGTGGTGGTGGAGGGTGGGGAGCTACATCACATGCTGAAACTGCTCCTGGTGGTACAGGTGGTGCTGCAACGGGTGGAGATATTAATGGTATAGGTGGTGATGGCGGTACTGGGGGGGACGGTTCACCAGGTAATGATGGTACAAATGGAGGTGCAGGCGGTGGTGGTGCAGGAGCATTTAATAATGTAGGAGGTGTTGGTGGAAATGGCGATGCCAACTATTATACTGGCGGTGGCGGAGGAGGGGCGTCTGATGGTAGAAGCGGAATAACTGCAGGAATTTTAGGTGGTACTGGGTATTTTAATGGAGGGAAAAGTTCTGAAAACATTACTGCTAAAAATAATGGGTTGGCATATGATGCAGAACCTGGAGGCGGTCCTGCAGGTGGTACTGCAGGTCAAATGACAATTGACCATGCAGCATTTGATAGAACATGTGCTGGTGGAGGCGGCGGTTCTTATGGTGGTGGTGGTGGAGGAAATGGTGATACACGCATTGGAGCAAATCCTCTTTCTGGAGGTGGCGGCGGTGGTGGTGCTGTTATTATAGATGTTTATTTACCACCAGAACCCGAACCGGAACCCGAACCAGAGCCAGAACCAGAGCCAGAACCAGAACCCGAACCAGAGCCAGAACCAGAAACTAATTATTTTTATAGATTTGGCAGTAATTATGGTCCAGGATCCACAGGAGCTCAAACTACCAATCAGGGTATTGCTCGATTTGCAGCTTTAGATTATGACGGGACAGGCGGATGGACAGCAACTGCTACTGTATTTAATGGATTTGCAGGCCGAGCGGATGTTCCTATTATTTATAATAATTTTTCAGTCGAGACATCAGTTTGGGGTTGGGGATCACCAAATGCTGGATATATTCAAAAAGCTTTACCAAACTATGATGGTAGGGTTAATGTTCGATGGGGAGGATGGGATAACGGTGGTAACAATTCCAGCGTTTCATTATCAATTGGCGGTAATATAATAGAAACTTTACCTAGAGTTGCAGGATCTTCGTTTGCTACTCAAGAGATTATCACAGAAGCAAATTTTGTGGCTAACGATATGATGAGATTTTTTACCGACGGCGGCGCCTTTGCAATTTATGATATAATATTAATTGATTAACCTCCAGAACCAGGTCCAGAACTATAAAATTATATATTTAAACAATATACCTTTCAGAAAATTTGCCCATAATTATTAAGTAATTTTTAAAAGTTATTTAATAATTAAAATATATATATAAATGGTAAGATTTGATCAACCGTATATAAATGGAGTTGGACTAATTAATGATTATGTAACCACACTAGACGAAGTATCTGACGTACCAGATGTAAGTTTTATAACTGGAATATCTGCTGAAACATTTGGATTTAGTAACAATCTAGATATTTGCAATAATTTAATGGTTCATGGTCATGCCGAGATTTCTGGCAATACTAATATTTACGGAACCCTTGATGTATCATCCAATGCTATATTTAAGAATAGCATAGACATATGTAATAATCTTTCAATTCATAATTCTTTAGATATATCTAACAATTTAGATGTTTCTGGATCAACTGTAATAGACGGAAATTTAACTGTTAAAACTACGATTAATGATGGTATTCATAATGTTTACGATGAAGCTGCTGTATCATTCGGAGATTCACCCGATTTTTACATAATAAATGATTTTTTATACAATAGTATCAGTGAAAATGATATCAGTTCTACTGATTTGTCTTCTGTAGGATTAATATTAACCAAAGACTCTTTCGGCATTGCAGACAGTGAAAACATTGGAGGAAAGTCTTTAGCAGGCACATTGTTTATAAAGGATAAATGGTATATAAATACCACATTTCAACATGATGGTAGCGGTGGTATTATTTTTTCTAATAGTATGACCCAGGGCGCATCCGCTGACTCTCAGGTATCTGCATTTATAACTAGTCTTGCTGCTGATAATCAATTAAAAATAGCATGGTTTAATAACCCCGCGTCGTCTGAATTGTCCGGCATCATGAAATGCAACCCAGAACCATATATGTATAATTTAGAAATTATAAAGGAAGAATCTCCAAATAATACCGATCCCAGTTACATAACAGTTAACTTAAATGAAATAAGTAATAATATTATTATTAATTCAGAAAAAAAAGTTATTTCATTAAATCCAGAATTAGGTCTAGATACAACATTTAATATACATTTAGGCCTCCCAAATGAAATATCGGGTAATTTTGATAACGCAAATTGCGCTATTACTGAAGATGATAACTACAAACTTACTGTATCTAAATTTATTTTTGCAAACAATTCTGATTTCAATCCAACACCATCACTCGTAACACGTGGTAATTGTATAACAGCCAATAAAATTATTGCAAGAGATTCATTACATGTTTTAGACAATGCTAGATTTCATAAAAATATCACAATTAATCAGGATTGTACTGTAATTGGAACCCTTAGAACTAAAGAAACAATCACTAAAATAAATACTGATATTAGCGGTAATCTAGAAGTAGATGATTATTTAAAAATTTATGGTGATGTATCAAGCAATGGATATGTCCTTGATGTATCAGGTAACAGCTATTTTAGAAATAATGTTGATATATCTGGTGACACCCATTTAGACGGAATACTAGATGTATCTGGTAACAGCCATTTTAGAAATAATGTTGATATTAGCGGTAATCTAGAAGTAGATGATTATTTAAAAATTTATGGTAACGTATCAAGCAATGGATATGTCCTTGATGTATCAGGTAACAGCTATTTTAGAAATAATGTTGATATATCTGGTGACACCCATTTAGACGGAATACTTGATGTGTCAGGTAACAGCTATTTTAGAAATAATGTTGATATATCTGGTGATATTATATTAATAAAAGGAAGCGACATATCAATGAACGGAGGCAAAATTATTATCCAATCAAATGATGTTGGTTTTGGATTACAATTAAATACCACGACCGTAAATAAAGGCGGCAACAATGACAAAATTGTAATAGGCCATGAAAACACGGAAGAATGCGCATTCAATTGTGGTAAAGTGGTATTTAAAAAAGATGTATCATTTAATGATCTTGTCAAAATACCTGTTCTAAAATTAGAAGGTGAAGATTTCGTGGCAAAGGCAACACAAAGCAATTTAGGTGGAGTGAAACTCGGCGCAGACAGCAGCTCCACCGATACCCAGGACTATCCTGTTGTGTTGAATAGTAGTGATCAAATGTATGTACATGTGGACTGGGAAAATACCGATTACATATTACCACCCGACGTTCAGTTCCAGCCGAGTGAAGGAGCATTTGATAATGGAGACAAAACGAAACTAGATGGTATTGATTCGGGCGCGCAAGTCACTAATAGTGCACAAGTCTCGGCCGCGGGAGCAGTAATGCTTGCAAACTCAGGACAAACCAATGGTGGCAGTGGCGGCGGCGGCACCAACAGGAACCATTGCACGATCGTTTTACTGGAAGAGTTTCAGGTCCCGGTGCCAGGAGGGGGGGGGACCACGCTCACCAGCCGCACGAGCACGATAGCACCGCGTTATAGCAGTTTTGGAGTCGGTACAAACTACGAGTTGTTCCAACACGACGCCACCGAATCCTCCGACACCGAGCACGAAAAATGGTACATCCGCGCCGCTGCGGGTGTAGGCAGCACAAACCCGAGGAGAATCAAGGTGGAGGGTACAGACAGCAGCTGGTCAGACGATCGTTTAAAGCATAATGAATCTAATATTGAAAATGCACTTACTACAATAAATAAACTTAAACCACAAACTTATATTATGACAGAGGAATTTTATGATGCTAATCACAATTTAGACTTAAGCAATTTACCAAATGATGCATTTATAAATTCAGGTTATATAGCTCAAGAGGTATTGGAAATACATGAACTAAAACACCTTGTAACAGCAGATAGCTATATGAAAGATAATTCGGGTAATAGACTAAGAGATGCCTCATTAAATTTTATACCGAATTTATACAAAAGATCTTACGTAACAGGTGAATACCGGACATATAGTCTAGATTCATCGGGAAACAAGGTTATAGATCCATCAGGAACATTACACAAAGAATTACCTATAGGTATTAATTACGATGGAATGCAACCATATTTAACAAAAGCTATACAGGAGCTCCATGGTCTTGTATTAGAACAGTCAGCAACTATATCTACATTACAGTCACAAAATTCGGCATTAGAAGCGAGACTAAGTGCTTTAGAGAATAATTAAAAAGAAAGAAATAGAAATAATTTATATGTATATAGTATCATGCCAGTAGACATTTCGTATGGCCAATTAGTAGTTATAACAGGGGTAGATGTCAACAATAATGTCATAGAAGCTTCCCAGCACGCGGTAGCTTATGCAACGGCAAATGGAATGCTGTTAAAAGAGCCGATAACAGGATTATCAGCAGAGACATTTTCATTTAGTGATGATGTAGATATAAGCGACAATTTAACAGTAGGTGGAAACATAGATATATCAGGTCAATTATCAGTAGGTGATGAACAAGGAACCACCGCAATAACATTAAAAGGTCACATTATACCATCGGCAAACGCACAATACGATTTAGGAAATGCGGAATATAAAATAAGACATTTATTTTTAAGTGACAACAGTATTTGGTTAGGAGACGATCACAAGATAGATGTAAGTGGAGGCAAAATGAAATTTAAAAAGAGAAATAAAACACAAGTTCCGATGGCGATAATAGAGGCGGGTGGCGATGAAGGCGGCGCTTTAAGTCATGCAGGCGTTGGAAGTCTATCAGAAATGACATTAAGTAAATGGAGAAAATATGCGAAAACATTAAATATAGGAGGAGGAGTAGGAAAAGCTGAGGTTGAAAATATTTTCAGAAAAGATAAAAATGAAGATTGGGAAGCAGACGACGATATATTAGCAAAAATAGAGGCGTTAGAAGCAAGAATTGCAGCTTTAGAAACCCCTTAATTTATATTTTATTAAATATCTCTAAAATATAAATGAATATGACCGATATATCATATGGGACAGTTATGGTTTTAGGATCAGAATATAGAGCAGAAACATGGGTAAAAGCTGGACAAAATGCTATAGCATATGGTTTACAAAACTCTGGAGCAGGATCGGAATTAACAGGTATAAAATCAGAAAGATTCTATTTCAGCAAAGATTTAGATGTTAGTAATACATTATACACAAATTTTTTAAGCTGTTCAAATGTAAATTGTAGTGAATTAAGTTGTAATTCATTATATTTTACATCATTTTCAACACCAGAGGAAACATTTAATCCTAATTATTCAATATATGATGCGTGTAATAATAAAGATATAGTTCAAACAATTTTTGAAAATTTTGAGATAGTAGAGGGTTACAATGATTTAATTATAGCAATAGGAACAGGTGATAAGAGTGGAATTATAACAAGTCATGCAATAACAGACAATTCATATGACGATTCAGGTTTAAATTCAGTATTAAATACAGCACAAACAACATTTAGTTCTTTAAGTTCAAATTTATCATTAAATATAAGTATAGATGTAAATTCAGAAGATTATTATAAATTAACAGTAACTGTTGCAGACAGTACACATGGAATAACATTAACAGGGTCATTTTTAGATTATTTTACAGGAGAGGATAGTTATAGTATAACAGTAGCAGCAACTAATTCAACAGAGATTACAAGTATTTATAAACCTTTAACAAAAACAATAAATATAAGTGAAGGGGTATATAATTTTGATAGTTTACTATTTGAAATAACAGGAGACGCATTATTTCATGGTGATGTAACATGGACCGAAATACATAATCTTCATCCACCTACAATTAAAATTACAAATAAATCATATCATCCATACAAATTAACTGGAGGTTTTATAAAATACTTTACAAATGAAGATGAAATAACGTGTCCAGGAAAAGGCATGGGAGATATAGGAGAAATATTAATTGTTCAGTCAAACACATTAAAGTCTCTAGGAACTTTGATAAACAGTTCAACAATAAATACATCAAGTATAACCTGTACAAATTTAAACGCTGTAGACATAAGCTGTGTAAATTTAACAGTAGATAATCAATCAGTAACATCTGATATAAGATTTAAATTTAATAGAAAAGATATTATAAATGGATTATCAGTTGTAAAACAATTAAAACCACAAACATATTTTAAGACTAATAAAGTGTTTGAATTGGATAAACAGTTGAATGAAACTAAAGAAAATGGATATTTAGAGGCAGGTTATATAGCTCAGGATGTGAAACAAATTAATGACATAAGTTTTGTGGTATGTGAAAGTAATGATAAGCTATTTTTAAACTACAATTCAGTACAGCCCTATCTTTGTGGTGCGATTAAAGAATTATCTGAAAAACATGACTTATTAGAATCAACTGTAAAAGAACAACATAAAATAATAACGGAGTTAAAAGATCGTATACAGGTATTAGAAAACAAATAAAATATCATTATTTATTATTATGACTACATTATCAGATATATCATTCGGAACCCTAATGATTTTAAAAGATGGTTTTACTAAAACAGATTGGAGAAAGCAAATACAAGTATTATTGGCATCAGGTAAATATAAATGTTCCAAAAATTTAGGTATAATATTAAAGGGTATTTCATCAGAAACATTATTTTTCACAAATGATGTTAATGTAGGAAATACATTAACAACAGATTCATTAGATATATCTAATGAAGTACAGGTTTCAGGATCAGTATTTTTTGAAGGAACAGTGAAAGATCTCAGTGGAAATTCTTATGCTGTTCCGAACGACTACCTATATTTAAGTGGAATATACAATATTTTAGATATATCGGTAAATGGTGTAAGTAATAATTATCCATTTATTTTAGAATCTGATAAATATATTATAATATATGATTCATCTCTTAATAATAAAAGAACCTCAACTCTTGATAGTAGTTATATAGATATATCAAATGCCTTATTTAATGGGTTGTCAGAATATATTAAAGAGTTATCAAATAATTTTTTAAAAACAGATCATATATTTGTAGAAGATCCATCTTATATAGATCCGCCAATTTGGTGGAATAATTATAATAATTTATCTTATAATGATTTTGAAGTATGGGCAGCAGAAAAAATAGGAAGGAATGATTACTATGGAGGTATAGGTGGTATATCAAACTTTTTTGCTACAGGAGACATTTCAAATACAAGATTGGCTTATACAACATCAAGAAGAAGTTATATAGTTAACCCTTGGATAAGTCCTTATACAAATATATTAACTAGTAATCCTATAAAATTAATAAAAAAATATTATATAGGATTAGGACTAGATATATCGTCTAATTTAAATGTATCAACCGCTAAAACTGACATATATAGTGATATATCACTAGCTATTAGCAATCTAACAAGTAGTGTAATAGATGTTTATCAACCGCCAACAATGCCGCCACCGCCAATAATAATAAACAGTGACGGTACAACAAATTTTGGAAAGCCATGGGTAATGCCGATAAATCCGCCTCCATCAAATTATTTAAAAAGACCGCAGTATATTGCCAAATTATTATCTCTAGCAAATTTTGGAAAAAGGTATTGTGATGAAGGATTAGCAAAATGTTTTAGATATCCTATAAATTCAGATGAAACCGCGTCAAATACATATCCGTTAGATCAAACAGGACAAAAAAGATATCCATTATTAACAGATCCCTCAAATGTTATAATTATACTTTGGGGATTAGATTTTTACAATGAAATAGCTTGGGGGTATCCCTTGATGTATGGTTATTCAGATTTATCATTAAATGAATTATATCCAACCGAACCATCTGGGGGAAACTGGGACAATCATCCAGAATTAAAATTTAGCGTAAATGCATCATTTCATGATAATGTTAAACCAGGAATAAATGATATGAACGTTTGGATAGTATTTCAATCCTCTTCGCCTATACAATCGGATGGATCATATTCTACAAAAAATGGTTGGATAGCAGGTTCACAAGGACTACACATTTCAACTTTACAAAATTTAACTCTTCAAGAAAAAGATTGTGGTGTTTGGACTAAAAAAATTCCAGATAAAACAACATATGGTTATGGTGTTTGATATTATTTTAATCTAATAAAAAGAGTAGTGATTAAAATAATATGCAGGTATGTTATAAATGCCAGTAGATTTATCCTATGGTTCTGTAATACTTTTTAATAATGAAATAAATGGCATTTGGAACCACCAAACTCAAAAAGCGCTTGCTTTTGGACAAAATAAATGTTCAAGAAATGAGGGTATTGAAATAAAAGGTATATCATCCGAAACATTATATTTAAGCAATAATAGTGATATTAAATCATCATTAAACGTAAATTATACTACCGTAAATGAATATTTCAAATCCTCTCTAAATTTGGAGATTGGTGGTGACATATCCGGCCTTATGTTATTTACCCATTTATCCGATATAAGTAACAGTTTAAACACTTTGTCTAGTTTAATATCCTCACAAAACTCGGTTTATTCATCGGATATAAATGATATAAGTCATTCATTGTATACAATAGAAGCAACATTAAATGATATCTCTAATACAATAATTACTGTAGAAAATAACGGTTTTGCATTAACAAATAGTATTATAAATACCGGTAATGTTAGATTTTATGATATTTATATGAATTTAAAATTTCGCTCAATAACTGATCTATCAGGTTTATTTACACAGCCTAATTTCTTAAATAATTTACCTATTGTAGTTAATGTTAAAAACGGCTATAATAAAAATACTAACTTAAATAATAATTTAGAATTATCCAGATATACAACCACATTTAACAATGTCAATAATTTTGTTGTTAGCACATTAACAACATTAGTATTTGAAACTATTAAGGAATCAGATATATATTCATTAAATAATCTTAATACTAAAACAAATTCAATAAGTACATCGCTTGATATATCATCTGATCTATTAACATCAAATTATATTATTAATGAAAATTTGTTAATTACAAAAAAAGCAGCTATAATAACTATATTTATAGAGTTACTTACTGTATCAGCTCTAACCTTTAATATAAAATTTATTACAAGATCAGTTTCTAAAAGTATAGATAATTATACAGGAATTATAAATTTTACTACAACATCATCTATAGAGACATTAATTAATTATATATCTAATGATATTCAAAATATATATTTTGAAAGTAATTTTGCCCAGGTTTTTTCAAACATAGCAACCGCAATAACCGATATATCAAACGCCGATTATTCAATTGCTTCACAAGAGATAAGTGATATTATGGCATATTTATCGGATCCAATAAGTAATGTATTTAATAGGAATTTATCTGCTTTACAGATTAAAACTGAATCAGAAAATTATGCCAGAGGATCGCTAATAATTGTAGAAGATGCTCCCCAAATTACTGCCTCAGGTGTAAGTGTAAGTAGATACTTGAAATTTGCTACTGTTAAATTTTATGATACAAATGATATTGAATATACAAGTGCTAGAACAGTAACAGATACTGCAGGTAATTTTACATTTTCTAGTATATTAGTTGGAAAACCTGTTTATATTAATATTACTGGAGGTAGAAATGTAACAACCGATTTATCATTCAATGGTACATTATCTGCTTACGTAACAGAAGTAACAGCAGATACCCCTACTGTGGTAACACCCTTAACTACCATGACTGCCGAAACACTAGTAAGTTCAGGTGATTTTTCAGCAAGTGCTTTAGAAAATGCCAATAATGCAGTAGCTGCAGCATTTGGTATATCTACGAATGAAATTGGATTAGATTACATTGATTCTGGTAACAATTCAGTTGCTACAGCTAGTATTACATTAGCTACAATGATTGAAATGATGTCCAATTCCTCTGGTAGCTCAGACTTGGGATCAATAACTAGCAGTGTTGCTGGATTTATGACAAGTCAAACAGGTAAGGTGGATTTTACTAATACTTCAACATTAAATAATATATCTTCTACTGTTTCCAATGATATATCTGGAATAACAATTAAAGATAACTTTTCACAAATATTTTCAACAGTAAGTGAAGCTATTAATGATGCAAGCGGAGGATCCATTTCTGATAGTATTTCAAATATAAGTAAATTAACCATGTACGTTTTAGATCCTGGTAATGATATTCATAATATATCGGATGAGGAGATTGCTTCACTTAAATCATCCGTAGTATCTGGTTCTCAAAATTACACAACCGGTCCCGTTACCTTATCAGAAATTTATCCACCAGAACCAGAACCTGAACCTGAACCAGAACCTGAACCTGAGCAGGAATTAGAACCAGAGCCAGAACCTGAGCCAGAGCCAGAACCCGAACCTATTCCCTCTTCTCAAATTAAATATTATTTAAAAACATTGATCCAAAATAGTGGTGGAACTATAAGTGCTAATTGGGAAAATGATGGTTGGAAAACAAATACTGTTTACGGCTTTAAATTTAGCAATAATAACTACATTAAATATCATCATAGTAACCAAAGAAATGATATAAAATTTGATATAGACGATGGTAATTTTACTGCATACGATGGGTCTCAGCCCTACCCAACAAACTCAGACACTAACACATCAATGGCATATTATTTTGATATAACAGTAAGTTCAGATGAGCAATCATTTAGATTAAGTAATATAAACGTATATGGTGAACTAGGTGATGTAGGTTACTATTTTGGTCGTGGTAGTCAGCCACCTGTAATCACGTTGCCTTGGAAATCCAGCGCGACAGGTAATAATATGATTGCCGCACCCCTTTACGGAACCGGTGAACATCTACATGGTCAAGAATTACCATTTTATTGTTGGCTACAAGAAAGAGCGCCAGGAGAAATGGTATTAGGTTTTATGCACAGCGAATACACTGTTCCAAATTATTTAAAAGAAACTATTACTAATGGAGTTGCTGTTATGATGCCAACTGAAAATATTAATGATGCATTAACTATCATAGCTGTTACAAATGTTACAGTGACAAACACAAATGTATTAGAAGATTTATCTAAGGCAAGAATTACTATTGGTGTACCATTTACATCATTAAGTGAGGTTCCTGTTAAAAAATTTACACCAGAACCGGAGCCTGAGCCTGAACCGGAACCAGAACCGGCACCAGAGCCAGAACCGGAACCGCCAGAACCGGAACCCGAACCTGAGCCAGAACCTGAGCCAGAACCAGAGCTTTCTGCATTCCAAAAGAGTACTAGACCATTTGGTATCAGAATTTACGAGGGCGCGGTTCAAATTAAAAAGGAGGAGACATCAGAAAGATTTTGGTTATTTGGAATTAATAATATTTCAGCAGATGGTACATTAGGTACATCTATTCTCAATAACAAATATACTTTAGCTTCAGTGGAGTTAACATTCAATGCGTTAGAAGGGGCCAACCCCGATTTATTTGAAATAACGGAAGAATGGCAAAATATTACAACGGGTGCCACCGGTATTACTATAAATACACCTAATCCTACTGTAGCCCCATATACACAGTTAGAAGTGGTTTACTTAAAAGAGCAAAACAAAGCTTCAACAAAGTTCAAAGCATATACAGATGAAAGTGTAGGAACTGTTTATGAAAGCTATTTCCCATACGAATTTTGGGTTGAACCTCCGCCTCCCCCCGAACCAGAGCCAGAACCCGAACCGCCAGAACCAGAGCCGGAACCTGCCCCACAGCCAGAGCCAGAACCAGCTCCAGCGCCGGAACCTGAACCGGAACCGGAACCAGAACCTGCTCCAGAACCCGAACCAGAACCGGAACCAGAGCCACCAGAACCGGAACCAGAGCCGGAACCAGAACCAGAGCCGGCGCCAGAACCGGAGCCAGAACCAGAACCGGAACCACCGGAACCGGAACCAGAGCCAGAGCCAGAACCAGAGCCAGCTCCAGAACCAGAGCCGGAACCAGCCCCAGAACCAGAACCCGAACCAGCTCCAGAACCTGAACCAGAACCGGAACCGGAACCGGAACCAGAACCCGAGCCCCCTGAACCGGAACCAGAACCAGAACCAGAGCCAGCACCGGAACCGGAACCAGAGCCAGAACCAGAACCCGAACCACCAGAACCGGAGCCTGAACCAGAGCCAGAACCGGCACCAGAACCAGAACCAGAACCAGAGCCAGAACCTGAACCGCCAGAACCGGAACCAGAACCGGAACCAGAACCGGAACCTGAATTATCACCCTTTGAAAAGAGTGGAAAAATATTTGGTATGAGAATAAATAACGGTGCTGTACAAATAAGAAGAAAAGAGTCTAACAGTAACGTAACATATTGGTTGTTTGGTATTAATAATATTTCCTCAAATACTGGTAGCATAGGAACCTCTATACTTAATAGTAAATATACACTTTCTACAAGTGAATTAACATTTAATGCTATTGGTGGAAGTAGTTCAGATTTATTTGAGATAACACAGGAATGGCAGAATTTAACAGGTGGAGCACTGGATGGAATAATAAACACACCTAATCCTACTTTAGGTGAGGGATCTCCATTAGAGGTAGTTTATCTTACATCCTCTAACGCTAATCCACCAGCTGTCGGCTCTTCCCAAAACAAAGCAAATACTGACTGGTCCGAAGGACTCAATACTCCTTATCCATACGAACTTTGGATAGATCGTGAAACAGTAAATAATTCATTATCATTCTCAAGATCACTACCGGGTGATGTAGTATTTTTAAATTCTGGACAAATGAATCCAAACACATCATATGAGTTTACAATATTCACTAGAGATATAACTGTTGGGCAATGGAATACAGGATTTACAGACTATTCTAGTTATCCATTTGTTTCGAATCAGGCTGATTTGATACCATTTCTAAGATGGTACAAGAGCGAAGCGAATGCAGTTTCCCCATATAATAATGGAAGTAGTTTTACAAATTCAACATATGAATTTACTGTATTTACAAAGGATGTTACAGTAGGACAGTGGAATACAGGATATTTTGATACTTCGGTATTTCCGCCAGTACAGTACAGCGATGATTTAACAGAATTTTTAGCGTGGTATACAAATGTTTCTGGCTCTGTTTCCCCATTTAACACTGAACCAGAACCAGCACCAGAACCAGCTCCAGAGCCTCCAGAGCCCGAACCAGAACCTGAACCCTCTCCGGAGCCAGAACCAGAACCCGAGCCAGAAATTATAGTATTAACACCATCGCCCGCCCCTGAGCCAGAGCCAGAGTTAGGGCCTGAACTTGCGCCCGAACCAGCACCCGAACCCGAACCGGCGCCTGAACCGCCGCCTGAACCAGAACCATCTCCAGAACCAGAACCCGAACCGGCTCCACCAGAGCCAGAACCTGAACCAGAACCCGAACCACCAGAGCCAGCGCCAGAACCACAACCAGAACCCGAACCAGAACCAGAGCCAGCGCCAGCGCCAGAACCAGAGCCATCACCAGAACCTGAACCGGCTCCTGAACCGGCTCCTGAACCGGCTCCAGAACCAGAACCTGAGCCACAGCCCGAGCCACCAGAGCCAGAACCAGAACCCGAACCAGCTCCACCAGAGCCAGAACCGGAACCGGAACCCGAACCACCAGAGCCAGCGCCAGAACCAGAACCAGAACCAGAGCCGGAGCCAGAGCCGGAACCAGCTCCTGAACCAGAGCCAGCGCCAGCGCCAGAACCAGAACCCGCGCCTGAACCCGAACCAGCTCCTGCTCCGGAACCGGAACCCGCGCCAGAACCACCTGAACCAGAACCAGAACCCGAACCTGCTCCTCCCGAACCCGAACCCGAACCCGAACCCGAACCACCCGCTCCTGAACCAGAACCCGAACCAGAGCCGGAACCAGAACCGGAACCAGAACCAGAACCCGAGCCAGAACCCGAACCGGAACCTGAACCTGAAATTGATCCGAAATTACCACATCAAAGATCCGGAGAATGGCCAGTCCATTGGCTACAAGCTAACTTGTTTGACGTTGATAATAACATCTGGTATAACAGAGGAACGGCGGGCGACCTAACAAATATTGTAACAGCAGGATCTGTAGTTAAAGAAATAGACCACAAATTCGGATTTGAAAGAGGAAGAGAAACCCCCGCCCTACATGGTACAGTGGATACAGAAATAACATTACCAGAATTGCCATCAACATACACACTATGTGCAACCGTAAGATACACAGGAACAAATAACAATCGTCGCATTTTAACTACCGAAACATCTACCAATATTCACAGCGATTGGAATGAAGGTGTTACATACTTTGGTCATCATGGTGAAAGTACTAATAACTCTGACAACGCCTTCAAACGTATAGGTAGTGTATGGTCACATGGTATTCCAGATAATGTAATAAATAACAGATATTATCGTAAGGAGGGTTTCATGACTACACCATGGGTTGACATCTCAGAAAACGATACTCCTCATTCTATGAGATATCAGGGACAATGGCAATATGATTCGGACAACCATTTATTCCCCAAACCAAATAAACAGTTTGGTATAACAAACAACATCACAGATTGGTTAATAATACAGGTTACAAACGGCGGTGATTCAACTGATACAGGCATTCCTTTCAACGTACTTGCTAATGGACACTCTATAGGTATGAGAAACGCGACATTGGATGACACCAGTACCATAGGAAAGGGTGGAGCAGGTTACAAATTAATGATTAATCCACAATCATCCGCTTATAAGAGCGACTTTGCCCTAGCTGAAATTATAATATTTGATAAAGTTTTATCAGCTGAAGAGATGTTTACAATGCACCAATACTTGTATAATCCTTACTATAACAGAGATGCACCTATTTTGGCACATTTTACACAAACGGTAACATTTAAAGAGCCAGAACCAGAACCCGAGCCTGAACCCGAGCCAGAACCCGAGCCAGAACCAGAACCCGAGCCTGAACCCGAGCCAGAACCCGAGCCAGAACCTGAACCTGCGCCCGAACCCGAGCCAGAACCCGAGCCGGAACCAGAGCCTGAACCTGAACTTTCTGCTAATGGATCATCTATATCCAGATATATCGCTGGCGGAACAGTTAGATTATTACAGCCTGGTACACAAAACAAAATTACTGATGAAAAGGGTAATGATCTAGATGATATCATAACCGACGCAGGTGGTAACTTCAGTTTTCCACCAGAAGCAATTAATAAATCAATATTTATAGAAATTACAGGTGGTACAAATGTAACCACACAAGAACTACATAGAGGTGTATTAAGAGCATATGTTCCAATTGTAGAACATGGATCCATTCCTGTTGTGACTCCATTAACATCCATTGTAGCAGATGTTCTTAAAAGTGGTGGAAATTTTGATATATCGGCAGTTAACACCACAAAAACTACACTTGCTACAAATCTAGGAATTGATGTAAACAAAATGGATAAAAACTATCTAGGTGCGGTAAGAACAGGAAAGAATCAATTTACTGACGATGAACCTGATACAGACCTAGCAAAAGTCGCCATTTTGCTTGATACTCTGAAACAAACTTTGGCTGATTCTGCAGGTAGTGATGATGTAGATGGAATAGGTGGTTCCCTAGCTAATACATTATTTAATCAAACAGAACCAGTTGATTTTACTGATACAAGTAAAATATCTGAAATTGCTACGAATGTTTCCAACGATGTATCAGGTATTACAGTTAAAACTAATTTCAATACGGTTTTTACACTCATATCAACCGCTATTAGAGATACAAGTGGAACTGATATATCTGAAACTGTAAAAGACATAAGTAAGCTCCAAAAGTTGGCAAAAGATTTAAATGAGACATCAGACGCATCTCTAAATTCATTTTCCATTGAAGATCTTAAAACCGCTGCTGCAGAAAAAACAGTTGGTCTAGTCACTCAACAAGAAATTTTCCCTCCAGAACCAGAACCAGAACCAGAACCCGAACCTGAGCCGGAACCAGAGCCCGAACCAGAACCAGAGCCGGAACCAGAACCAGAACCAGAACCCGAACCGGAACCCGAACCCGAACCCGAGCCAGCACCAGAACCAGAACCAGAACCCGAACCGGAACCCGAGCCGGAACCCGAACCCGAACCCGAGCCAGCACCAGAACCAGAACCAGAACCCGAGCCGGAACCCGAGCCGGAACCCGAGCCGGAACCCGAGCCAGCACCAGAACCAGAACCAGAGCCGGAAATAGCAGATTATGCTGGTTATGCAACCATACAACGACCGCCCACTCTGGTTGAATCCACCTACAACACCGTCAACAATCACTACAGTTTGGTAATTGAAAACTTCTTAGTCAGTAATGATCTCCCAAATGATTATTATGATCACATAACCTTTACCATACCCAATCAATATAGAATAAGTGATCTGATGCTTACCCACTTTTCTGCCGTACAGGCGGGAGATTACAACCCCGTATTAACCCTAATATTACAACGCGATCCATCCAATTCCGATCATGGCTACGACAGCAACCGTACTTCGGATATTGAGCTGTACAGAAATATTAACTTATCCGAATTGCAAGAATCTAATCTTAACATAGTACTTGATCCAGTAAGTAGAAATTTACTACCCGGCAAGTATGACATGTTAATTTATCTTAATACACCACCAGACGCAAGTGCTGTCACATTTGAAAATATTTCTTACATAATAGAAACAACCATAAATGAACCAGAGCCTGAGCCAGAACCAGAGCCTGAGCCAGAACCAGAGCCGGAGCCAGAACCGGAGCCCGAACCAGAACCGGAGCCGGAGCCTGAGCCTGAACCAGAGCCAGAACCAGAGCCAGAACCAGAGCCAGAGCCTGAGCCAGAGCCGGAGCCAGAACCCGAGCCCGAGCCCTCGCCGGAGCCAGAGCCGGAGCCAGAACCAGCGCCCGAGCCGGAGCCAGAACCAGAGCCAGAACCCGAACCAGAACCAGAACCGGAACCAGAGCCGGAACCAGAGCCGGAACCCGAACCAGAACCCGAGCCAGAACCAGAGCCAGAACCAGAGCCAGAACCTGAACCGGAACCAGCTCCAGAACCAGAGCCTGAACCAGAACCAGAACCTCCAGAACCAGAACCAGAACCAGAAATATTTATCCCACCGGGTAAGCAACCCCCTGTTATTCCCCCAGAGCCAGAACCGGAGCCAGAACCAGAACCAGAACCCGAACCAGAACCAGAACCAGAACCCGAACCAGAACCAGAACCCGAACCAGAACCAGAACCAGAACCCGAACCAGAACCGGAGCCCGCGCCCGAACCAGAACCAGAACCAGAGCCGGAACCGGAGCCCTCGCCCGAGCCAGAACCTGAACCAGAGCCAGAACCGGAGCCAGAACCAGAACCAGAACCCGAACCAGAACCAGAACCAGAACCCGAACCAGAACCAGAACCAGAACCCGAACCAGAACCGGAGCCCGCGCCCGAACCAGAACCAGAACCAGAGCCGGAACCGGAGCCCTCGCCCGAACCAGAACCTGAACCAGAGCCGGAACCAGAGCCGGAACCGGAACCCGCGCCCGAACCAGAACCAGAACCAGAGCCGGAACCGGAGCCCTCGCCCGAGCCAGAACCTGAACCAGAACCCGAGCCCGAACCTGAACCAGAACCAGAGCCAGAACCTGAACCAGAACCCGAGCCCGAACCTGAACCAGAACCAGAGCCAGAACCCGAACCTGAACCCGAACCTGAGCCAGAACCCGAGCCCGAACCAGAACCCGAACCTGAACCCGAGCCAGAAC
>Ga0302131_1000393_pt1 | contig 27020 bp, 36 predicted proteins | sample CB9_20m_MG_FD_203105 | JGI IMG/M metagenome (GOLD analysis project Ga0302131, IMG submission 203105) | Marine microbial communities from Western Arctic Ocean, Canada - CB9_20m | ecosystem: Environmental > Aquatic > Marine > Oceanic | place: Canada: Western Arctic Ocean | collected 2017-09-19
TTAAAGCTTTACCGTAGTACCTATAAGGCGATTGGTTATCTTTATGTCTTAATATACTTTATATTATATCATATATCAAAGCAAAAGTCAAGAACTATTTACTAATGAGCCTAAATAAACCTACCTATCTTGTGTCATACTTGTGTCAATACTTATGTCCTTTAGTACACCCCTGCATACATAAGGGGCGAGGCTAAGGAAACCTATGTAAATCAATGTGTTACAGGTATACACAGGGATACTGTTGTTAATCCCATTTTCCCTCTTTTTTTGTATGCCAGAGGGTACAGTAACAATCTCTCGAGCAAGCCGCCCCCTCCCGCCCCCTAAGTTATCCACAGGTTTTGCACATGGCCCAGAGTTATCCACAGGCTGACCCAGTGTTCCACATGGAACATTAGTTATACACAAGTTATCCACAAGGGTAGGTGCATGTGTGTCGTATGTACCCTATAGCGTACACTAGCAGCCATCACTGTATGAATACACAGGTTGACACAGGTTGACACATGTGGTAGTAAAGGCTGACACACTGGTTGCGAATTGGTATATAAGGTAGGCAGTAAGGTCATGCACAGGATGCATACAGTTATCTCAGGTCATGCGTTTAAATCATTGTACATTGTCTCAGCATCTGGTATTGTGTACCCACATTCATTGATATACATATAGAGAGATACGGCATGGATAGATATCAAACAGCTTTATTTGCGGAGTTGGTAGTCATACAGAGCCACCCGACCAACCATCATCGGGACATTCTAAAGGGCGTTGGTCTTATGGATGATGAGCAATTTAAACAATACGTCAACGAACAGCAGGAGCTAATTAAATGAAAAATATCACAAGACATACCGGCACAGTTACTGATATTAAACGCATGCCTACTAGTCACAACGGTAACCCGCGTTATTCCTTTCTAGTCGATGGATATAAGGTAGTAACCCCTATAGATTCCATGTTAGGATATGAGTTAACCAATTATACCGACAAGCTAGTCATGGTCACAGTGGGTACACATTATAACAAGTTGACTCTTGACTCTATTAAAATCGCGGATTGGTGGAATAATCGCGCTTGGTGGTAGGTTTAACAATGGCCCCTTGAGGTGAGGGGCTATGATTAAATCAACTATACAGAGGCAATACAGCATGAAAATACTTACTATCATCTGTACTATCATATTAATACTAGCGGCCACAGTAGGCTTCGGAGTATCCCTTATGGGTGGACAGGCTTGGTTATACGCTATGTTCTCCCTACTACTAGTAGCATTTGGCTATATCCTAGTCACCTTGCTAGACGAATAAGAGGCAATACATAATGAATTATAAAGCTATATTAAACATGTATTCAGTAGAGTGCGCGGCATGTTTCGCACCCTTTACAATGAGCTATCACGAGTATCATTATCGTACTGGCTATGAACTTTGCAACCACTGCACAAAAAACCATGAGGCAACAGCATGAGCAAATCAATACTAATCGAGATCAAACATAGCTATGGCCGGAAGGTCATATACCCCGCATGCGATAACGCGGAGTCATTCGCCAAGCTTACAGGGTGCAAGACACTCACAACGCAAGCTCTTGAGTTAATCGAGCAGCTAGGCTATACTATCGACACCATCACACCGGACTGGAGATAATAACATGCAAAAATTTCAGAGATTCTTAGTTGCTTGGACTACGCGAGACGGCGTTGAACGCTATAGTGAATATAACAGCTTGGAGGAGGCTACCCTTCGGTATGATCAGCTTAAGACGATAGGCTATGACGAGTATGTTTTCCTGTCAGTAATCATTGATTACGAGTAGTTGTTTTATAGTGTCCACTAGCGTATAGTGGGCATTATTAAACCAACTAAACTAAACCAAAGAGGCGACACAAGATGAAACTTAAGCAAATAGGTAGTAACCAAACAGAGCTAGACCTAGGGTTTGCACAGGTATTTTTTAGCTACGAAACACCAGTGGCCGCATGTCTTACTGACGGCACATTAGTTCGCACTGATCAGTGGTACAGTGCGACCACTAGCAGACACATTAAAAACTGGTGTGGCCTACACGTTGAACAGGTGTCACAATACCGTATAGACTGTCTGCTTACGTCAGCCAGTGAATGTGATTCAAACTATGATGAGGTGGCATAATGAACAAGCATAAATATTACATTTTAGATGCTGATGGTTATATTTTATTAACTGTAATCTCGCAGAATACGAATAGGAATGCTGATAGCGAAGCTAAATTGTCTATTAATCCATTACTACCAGTAATTGCGAAGCAATACGGCAGAGAAAAAGTTTTTTATACAATTGATGAGGTGGCATAATGAGTATTAGTTACGAGGGATACAGAGAAACATTAGCCAGACTGTCTAGCATGCATCGCGAGTCATACAGAGCAGGACATAAAACAGCAAAACACTGGCTCAAGCTCAAAGTACAGTTACGCGCAGAATATCCAGAGCATAGCGATAGATATGCGCGTGAAGCCCTAGGCTATCCAAAAAAGGAGGTGGCACAATGAGACAATTAATAATGTTTTATACCAAATGGATCACAATAGGGTTTGCATTGGGCCTTGCAATAGGCTACAGTATTGGTCTCATACAACAAATGGGAGGTATTTAAAATGGCTAATAGACAGTGGAATGGCTCATGCGAGGACTGGCTACACGGTGACGAGCATTGGAATGATGAGGTGCTAGATGCCGATGGTGACGAGTATGCACCAGTTGACGATGATGAGCTAGCAGAGATATTAGAGGGAGTCAGAGCCAGAACACTACAGGCTTACTGGCTAAAACTACAACGGGATTACCCCGCAATCGAGAGGTATAAAGCATGACGCTAGAACAGAGGAGAGGAGAGGTTGCAATGCTAGACCTGAATAGCCACATGGCTAGTATGTCACTGCTAGAGTATCACATAGGGCAGTGGCACATTAACCGCAACTTGATCGCAGGGTCTAGCGACATAAAGCAATTCGACAAGCTATTGGAGGAGGTGGAGGAACTCAGGCTGTCATTAGATGGCGATCTAACACCCATAGATGACCTAGGTGATATTATGGTGGTCTTAATCAACATTGCACATAGAAACAACTTGACACTGCATGACTGTATGGCTCATGCTTATGATGAGATAAAGGAACGCAAGGGCCAGATGGTCAATGGTTTATTCGTAAAAGAGAGGAGCAAGGCATGATGTTATTTAATAAAGCTTTAAACGTAGAGTTGATCAACGCGGTATGCATAGGACTTGAGATAGCGGACAGTAGAGCAGTCTGGGTGGTGGACAAAGACACGGGAGACACAAAGGCTATGCCCTTTGAGGGCTTCCTGATCTACCTGCCATTCATTCTAATCAGCTATGGCAACGTGTATGACGAGGTGCAAATCTAATGGGTTGGGTTATATTTTTGGCACTGTGTGCTATAGTGATAGTAGCCACACCCTTGTGGATAGCGCACATGGCTATGACAATGGAAGATACGACACCGACAATGCACCAAAGGAGCGAGGATGATGAGCAGAATTAAAGAGAACCTCATAGGTTATGAGCATGAGCCTAACGACTGGATAGAACCTACAGCCCTTGAGATGTGCGAGGAGCTAGTCGCGCATGACCTATACTGCATGACCTTGAGCGAGGTAAAGTTTAGGGTTGCAAAGCAGGTGAGAGAGGAGTACTATAGTCAGGACATAAACATTATGCGGCAGCAGTACGTAGCCGCCTTTGGTAAGACAAACAATTACAATGAGGTATTCTAAAATGAGCAGATGTAAAGCGTGTGACGTTATACTGGGCGAGTACGAGTTAAAGCGTATCGACAAACTAACAGGCATTCATGTTGACCTGTGCAATGTATGCTATAGCCATAGCAATGACGCTATGGTAGATGACAGGAGTGCAGAGTTTAATCATCTTTATCAAGGTCTCAGTGAGAAAGAACTTGACACCCTTGTGGAACAATAGTATAATACTAAGGTAATCAAGGGGAAATACTTTAAGAATTATCATTAAAGATTATAATTAAAGTATACTAAAGTAGTACCAAAGCGGCACAGTTAGTGTCATAACTTTAAATAGAGAGGCAATACCAATGGCAGTAGTAGAAGGCACAATAGCGTTTGAGAACCTAGACACCCACGAGATGTATCAGGGTCAATCCACAGGCAAGTACTCAGTTGTCATCAGCTTAGATGACACCACAGCAGACCAATTAGCAGGTCTTGGCATCAAGATGCGAGAGTACGAAGGCGTTAAGCAGCGCAAGTTCAGCAGCAAGTACGACATTGGAGTCGTAGATAAGGAAGGTCAGCCCTTTATGGGTCGCATAGGTCGAGGCTCTAAGGTTCGTCTCTTGTGGCAGGAAGGCCCTCCACACCCTGTCCACGGTACAGGTACGTACCTCAACAAGATTAAGGTCTTGGAAGTGGCAGAGCAGGAAGCAGGTGAGGACTTCTGATGTCAACAGAGTCAACCTTTGTTCAACATGAGTCATGCCCATCGTGTGGCTCATCTGACAATCTGGCTCGATATAGTGATGGGCATGCAGTCTGCTTCTCTGGGGGCTGCAACCATTACGAGCATGGGGATGGCACTGTACAGCAAGTGTTAAGCAGGAAACCAACGAGGCTATTAGAAATGACCGGAGTAGTGGCAGCGATACCCGACAGGCGTATCAATCAAGAGACAGCCAAGCGTTATGGTGTCACAGTAGAGTACGGCGTAGATGGTAAGATAACCAAGCACCACTATCCCTACTTTGACAAAGACACAGGCACAGCGATAGGCACAAAGGTGCGGATAGTAGAGAACAAACAATTCTATGCAACAGGAGGTTTTGATAATGCGGGTCTCTTCGGTCAACAGGCGTTCAAGGGTGGCGGTAAGTACATCACGGTTACTGAAGGCGAGGCGGACGCAATGGCTGTCAACGAAATGTTTGACGGGAAGTGGCCCGCAGTCAGCATCAGATCAGGAGCAGCAGGAGCAGCCAAAGACATCAAAGCCAGTCTCGAATGGCTAGAGACCTTTGACCACGTAGTCATCTGTTTTGACAACGACAAGGCAGGACAGGAGGCGGCACGATCAGTGCTTGATCTGTTCACCCCCAACAAGGCTAAGAACGTCACGCTACCTATGAAGGATGCAGGTGATATGCTCTCAGCCCGTAAGGTGCAGGACTTTGTCAAGGAGTGGTGGAATGCCAAGGCGTATCAGCCCGATGGTATCGTAGCGGGCAATGAGACATGGGACATGATCATCAAGCAGGCCGATGTCAAGTCAATAGACTACCCGTGGGCTTGCCTCAACGAGTACACGCATGGCTTTAGACGCAAGGAGCTAGTCACGATCACATCAGGGTCAGGCATGGGCAAGTCACAGATCGTCAGGGAGCTAGAGCATTACCTGTTGGGCGCAACGGAAGACAACATAGGTATCCTAGCACTGGAAGAGGATATACCCAAGACAGCACTAGGTATCATGTCAATCGAGGCCAACAAGCAGTTACACCTTGACAAGACAGTGACACAGGAAGAGAAGAAAGGATACTGGGACAGGACGTTAGGGTCAGGACGTATCTATATGTTCGATCACTGGGGTAGCACAAGCGAGGACAACCTGTTAGGCCGTATACGATACATGGCTAAAGGTCTGGACTGCAAGTGGATCATCCTAGATCACCTTAGTATTGTGGTGAGCGATCAGGACAACAATGACGAGCGTAAAGCTATTGACAGTATTATGACAAATCTTAGGAAGCTAGTGCAGGAGACAGGTGTAGGGCTATTCCTAGTGTCACACTTACGCAGACCTAGCGGCTCTAAGGCGCATGAGGATGGCGGTAGGATCAGCCTAGGGGAGCTACGAGGCAGTGCAGCAATCGCACAGCTTAGTGATATTGTTATTGGTTTAGAGCGCGACCAACAGCATGCCGACCCTACTACACGCAACACAACCTGTGTCCGTGTGTTAAAAAATAGGTTCGTGGGGTTGACAGGGCCTGCCTGTTACCTGTATTATGATAAGGAGTCTGGTCGAATGATAGAAACCAGTTGTCCTACAGGTGACGAAGCGGAGTTCTAGTGATGAAACAGTTTGTATTTGACATAGAAGCCAATGGGTTTGACCCAGACACAGTGTTTTGTGTATGTATCCATGAGATAAAGAACGAAGATAACATGTATGAGATACATCAGGAGTGTCTCAAGAGAGGCAGGTTTCAGGATTGGTTAGATGCAGAAGGCGAGTGTGAACTGATAGGCCACAACATCATAGGTTATGACGTACCTGTATTAGAGAAACTGTTGGGTGCAGACTTTAGCAAGTGTAAGATCACCGACACTCTAGTCATGTCAAGATTAGCTAGCCCATCACGCGAAGGTGGACACTCACTGGAGAACTGGGGCAACACACTGGGACAACACAAGGGAGACTTCAATGATTTTACTACGTATTCAAGGGAGATGGTGGAGTATTGTAAGCAAGACGTTAGGGTTAATGTGTTGGTGTACAAGAGATTACTTCTTGAGCTTGCAGATTTTGGAAGTGAAAGCATTAAACTTGAGCATCAAGTACAGACTATTATTAATACTCAGATCAAAACAGGATGGCTCTTAGATCAAGAGAAGGCATTCCTTTTATTAGCGGAACTCAAGGAGAAGAAGTATGAGCTTGAAGACAAGGTACATGAAACTTTTAAACCACTACCGACATTTATCAAACAAGTTACACCGAAAGTTAAGAAAGATGGTGCGTTCTCTGTTGTCGGACTCAAGTTCCTAGGAGAGCAGTGGGTCACAGCGGCAGCACCATTCAGTCGCATTGATTGGCCCGTGTTTAACCTAGGCTCACGACAGCAGATAGGCAGACACCTAGAGTACTTCGGTTGGAGACCCAAGACGTTCACTGAGACAGGACAGGCCATCGTAGACGAGGCGGTGCTGAAGGAAGTGAAAGGAATACCAGAGGCTACACTGATTGGCGAGTACCTGATGATCCAAAAGCGTATCGCGCAGGTACAGAGTTGGTTAGACGCAGTCAAAGATGACGGTAGAGTACATGGGTACGTTAACCCTAACGGTGCAGTAACGGGCCGTATGACACACTCTAGTCCCAACATGGGGCAAGTACCCGCAGTCTACTCACCCTACGGCAAGCAGTGTCGTGATGTGTGGACAGTACCGAAGGGTTACAAGCTAGTAGGTATGGATGCTTCAGGTCTTGAGCTTAGAATGTTGGCACACTACATGAATGATGAGGGATACACTAATGAAATACTCACGGGAGATATACACACAGCAAATCAGTTGGCTGCGGGCCTTGAAAATAGAGATCAGTCGAAAACTTTCATCTACGCTTTTCTTTATGGGGCAGGAGATGCCAAGGTCGGAAGTATCGTTGGAGGAACTAGGCGTGATGGTGCGAGACTTAAAGAAAAGTTCCTTGCAAACACGCCTGCTCTTGGAAAGCTACGAGAACGAGTTGGACTGGCGGCTTCAAGAGGCTATGTTTATGGACTGGATAGGAGAAGGGTGTCCATACGATCAGAACACGCGGCATTGAATAGCCTTCTTCAGTCAGCAGGTGCAATTGTTATGAAGAAAGCACTGTGTTTACTGGATGAGTACGCTACGATATGGGGCATTGACTATAACTTTATAGGGAACATTCACGATGAGATCCAAACAGAGGTCAGAGAAGAGAAGGCAGAGGTTTTCGGAAGGCTTGCCACAAGTTGCATCCAAGCAGCAGGAACTTTTTACAACCTCAACTGCCCCCTCGCAGGGGACTACAAGGTTGGAGATAGTTGGGCAGATACCCACTGATAAGACCTGCATAAGTTGTGCTGTACCACTAACAAAAGATAACTGGTGGCCTTCCTTTGTAATGAAGAAGCACTACAAATGTATAAACTGTTACGACATACGCAGGACAGAGAACAGCATTAAGAGAGGCAACAGATCGCCTAGTCTATTAGCTAAACTGTTCGGCCTCAAAGCCAAGGATGTTTATGACCAAGTAACGGAAGGCTCAGTGTATGTGATAGCTAACAAGGCATGGGACGGTTGGGTGAAGGTAGGCATGGCTATTGATGCAGAGGATAGGTTAAAAAGTTATCAAACCTCTTCCCCTTTCAGAGATTATATGTTATACTATAGTTATACTACAAGCAACAGAAGGAAGTCTGAAGCTGAAGCACACAAGCTGTTGGAACAGAAGTATGAGAGAAGGAACGAGTGGTTCCTTTGTACACCTAGTCAAGCGATAGAGGTTTTAAATGGACAAGTCAACAGATAATGTAGTCGCTGACATCTACGCACTGATGGAAAGCAAGGACGCTGACCCATCTGTGGACGTAGAGGCAGAGATTGAGAGGTTCGGTGAGGGTGTTAAAGCCTTGATGCGTACAGAGTTTGGTCGGAAGAAGCGAGAGGATAACCGGAGGCTACGCCTCAGTAACATCGGCCGCACCGACAAGTACTTATGGAACCACTTCAACGGGACTGACGGTGAAGAGTTACAGCCACACACCTACGTCAAGTTTATGTATGGTCACTTGATTGAAGAGATGTTGTTGTTCCTCACACGCATGGCAGGACACAGCGTGACTGACGAACAGAAAGTGTGCAAGGTAGACGGTATCGTAGGACACATGGACTGTAAGATTGACGGTGTTGTTACTGATGTCAAGTCAGCAAGTAGCTTTGGGTTCAAGAAGTTTAAGGAAGGCACGTTAGCCTTTGATGATCCGTTCGGTTACATTGATCAGATCAAAGCATACGCTTACTCAGAGGGTGCAACAGAGTTCGGTTGGTTAGCAATGGACAAGGCCAACGGACACCTGACCTACCTCAAGTATGACTTAGCTGACACAGAAGCACCAGTGTATGACATATTAAAACAACCCATTACTGAGAGGGTGGCCCATGTAAAAAAGCTAGTAGAGCAGCTAGAACCGGACGCACTGTGTTATCAACCCGTACCGGACGGCAAGTCAGGAAACTTAAAGCTTGCTATTGGTTGCTCGTACTGTCAATTCAAAGACCATTGCTACCCAGATTTAAGAGTCTTCAACTACGCATACGGGCCAAAGTATTTATGTACCGTAATCAACGAGCCAAAAGTAAGGGAGATTACTTTCGATGAAACAGGCTTTTAGATCAGGGTTAGAGAAGAAGTTATCAGAGAAGCTAGACGGGCAGTACTTGTTTGAACCTTACGGTCTGCCCTATACCACACACAGGAAGTACCTACCGGACTTTGTACACGAAGACAAGGCAGTACTGATTGAATGTAAGGGCTTCTTCAGAGTAGGTGATACACAGAAGTACAAGGCTATTAGAGACTCCATGCCTGAGTGGGAGATTATTTTTGTCTTGTCTAACCCAAGCAAGCGGGTACGCAAGGGAGGCAAGATGACAATGGGGGAGTGGTGTGAGAAGGAAGGCTTTAAGCATTACACAATAGACACTTCAAAGGAAATGACCAAGTATATTAAAGGGAAGAAGCTACCATGCCTATAACCTTAGAGGAACTTAAAGAACAAGTGATCGCTACGCTAGACGAAGAGTTGATATGTGAGATGTTGTCAATCAGTACGTCAGACCTAGTGGATGCTTTTGAGGATAGGATACTTAAAAACTTTGACAAGATAGCAGAGGAGTTTGAGCAAGATGACCAGATTGAATGATGCAACACCTAGCATGTGGGACAGAGCAGCACGTAGCAACATTAACCATGACATGGAGACAGAGAAGGGTAGACAAGCAGCGTGGCAGGAACTAGCGCACGTAGGGCTAGAGGCTTGGGCGGAACCTGCGGAGAGAGAGTCAGCGAAGTATCAAGAAGATGATGCAGTCCGGAATCCTGAACACTACAACACAGGCAACATAGAGTGTATTGAGGCAATAGAGGAGTCTATGTCCAGTGTTGCATACAAAGGCTACCTCAAGGGCAACTCTATGAAGTATCTGTGGCGTTACGACTACAAAGGCAAGCAGGTAGAAGACCTACAGAAATGTCAGTGGTACTTAGCCCGTCTAACACAAGTAGTAGTATTTGAAAACGAAGGAGAATAAGATGGATCAGTATCAGCAGTTTATACACAAGAGCCGCTATGCGCGGTGGCTACCAAATCATGGCCGTAGAGAGACATGGGCTGAGACAGTCTATAGGTATGTCAGCTTCTGGAGAGATCGTGAACAGATAACAATCCAAGAAGGTCAGGAACTGTACGATGCAATATACAACCTAGAAGTCATGCCTAGCATGCGCTGTATGATGACAGCAGGCCCTGCACTAGCCAAAGACAACGTAGCAGGGTTCAACTGTAGCTACCTAGCCATTGACTCACCACGTAGCTTTGACGAGCTTATGTATGTGCTTATGTGTGGTACAGGTGTAGGCTTCAGTGTTGAACGTAACTTCATAACCAAGCTACCTGTCGTAGCAGAGACATTCCACAAGACTGACAGTGTTATTGTCGTTAGTGACAGCAAGGTTGGTTGGGCTTCTGCCTTCCGTGAGTTGATCGCTATGCTGTATGCAGGCAAGATACCACAGTGGGACATGAGTAGGGTTAGACTGTCAGGTGCTAGGCTCAAGACCTTTGGCGGTAGAGCATCAGGCCCAGAGCCTTTGATTGACCTGTTTAACTTCTGTGTCTCAGCGTTTACCAAGGCAGCAGGACGCAAGCTGACATCCATTGAGTGTCACGATGTTGTGTGTAAGATAGCTGACATTGTAGTTGTAGGTGGTGTACGTAGGTCTGCCTTGATCAGCCTGTCTAACCTGTCTGACCCACGCATGGCAAAGGCTAAGTCAGGTAACTGGGGTGACCTAGAAGGGCAGCGTAGGCTTGCTAACAACAGCGTGGCTTACACGGAGAAGCCAGACTTTGAGTCTTTCTTAGGAGAGATGCAGAACATATACGAGTCTAAGGCAGGTGAGCGTGGTATCTTTAGCCGTATAGCAGCACAGAAGATAGCAGCTAGGAATGGACGTAGGGATGCTGATCAGGACTTTGGAACCAACCCATGCTCTGAGATCATCCTACGGAGTAATCAGTTCTGTAACCTGTCAGAGATTGTTGTACGTGGTGATGACACACTGGTGACACTGAAGAAGAAGGCACGTATAGCAGCGATCATAGGCACACTACAAGCCACGCTAACGGACTTTAGATACCTACGTAGTATATGGAAGAAGAACACAGCGGAAGAGGCTCTACTGGGCGTTAGCATGACAGGTATCATGGATCACTGGCTGTTGGGCAAGGGAGAGTCTAAGGACTTAGCGAAGTGGCTAGAGGAAGTAAGAGATGTGGCTATTGATACTAACAAGGAATGGGCTGATAAGCTTGGCATTGCTCAGTCTGCGGCTATTACATGTGTTAAGCCGTCTGGTACTGTGTCTCAGCTTGTTGACTCTGCTAGTGGTATACACCCTAGGTTCTCTAAGCATTATATTCGCAGAGTACGTAGCGATAAGAAAGACCCACTTGCAGTCTTTATGGAAGGAAAAGGATTCCCAGTAGAGCAAGATATATACTCAGAGTCTTCTCAGATCTTCAGCTTCCCTGTAAAAGCTCCTGAGAAGTGTACCACTGTCAGCGAAGTAGGCGCTATGGAGCAGCTAAAACTTTGGAAAGCTTACCAGAACCATTGGTGTGAACATAAACCAAGCATTACAGTTTATTACACAGACAGCGAGTTCCTGCAAATAGCACAGTGGATATGGGAAAACTTTGATCTCTGTAGCGGTATAAGTTTGTTGCCGTATTCCGACCATGTATATCAGCAAGCTCCGTATGAGGACATAACCGCAGAGAAGTATGAAGAGTTACTTGCAGCTATGCCCGTTGATGTAGACTGGGAAGACCTAGGAAACTTTGAGATGGAAGACAACACCACTGGGTCACAAGAGTTAGCGTGTGTCGGTGGAGCCTGTGAAATAGTGTAGATTGTTTCATATAGTTTACAATGTATACTGTAGTATACAAACTAAGGGGCCTTAAGTGGCCCCTTTTTTATTGCTCGTTGTTTGCAGTAGTAGCCATCAAGCCAGTGCCTATTGTTCTGTTATATCCTTTAAGATAGTCACCACTTGTAGGACTAGCGTTTACATACTCATCAAGAATTTGTCTTATTTTTGGCCTTTCTGCTCTTTTAGCTGTCGTGTACTTATCTTTTTTGTTATTAACTTTACCTACTTTTGCCAAGGCCCCTTCTGCATATTTTGTACCCATGATGTCCATGTGTATAGGGCCAGAAATAGCCATCAATTCATTAGGCAAGGTCTTTTCTAAAACCTTACCCAAGTAAGGAACTTTCTCTAGGAAGTCGTGTTTGTCAGACATAAAGGCTATAGCTCTTCCGTTAGGAAGTATCTTCATTAATCCGTTAACACCGCCTTCAACAACAGAAGAACCTACCATGCCTGAATTTACCCATATTCCATGTTTCTCTGCGTCTTTCCATGTAGTATTAATAGAAAATTCTTTTGTTTTATCGGAAATAGCTTTTAACTTGGTGTACAAGTCTTTGGAACTGATAGCTCCCTTTCCTTTATGTCCTGTTATTACGTCACGTATGTGTTTGTTTGCAGGATACTTTGATGCTAGGTCAGAGAAGTGGTTTCCTGATTCTCTGCCATTAGGTTCCTTAAAAACAACCTTTCTTTTAGGGTCAGGCTTGTTTCCCCAAGCTTTATTAATTCTCTCATGTGCTTGGTCTATGACAGCTATAGGTGTCTTTACCTTCTTTCCCTGTGCATTGTTAAACCTAGTTTTTAAAGCTCCGCTACGAAAGCTCATTTCAGTGTGAGGAGCGTATGATTGTATATTATTAAAATCATCAATTTCCAACAAAGGCACAGACAACCCGCCAGACCTGTTTGATTGTTCTATAATGTGCCTGTTGTACGTCACCTGTGCTGCTGCTTTATCTAGGAACCTTGTTGAACCTGTCTTGTCGTACTCAGCTAAGAGTTCCTTTACAAGCTGTTGACCCTTGGCACTAATGCCTTGCCCTGCGTATAAAGCCTTTGAGTTTGGGTTTAGAAGTGCGTCTAACATTGTAGAAGGTGCTTCTTTACCCCAATCAATTATACCTTTAAGTCTCTTACCCGCAAGCGTAATCTTTGTTATGTCGTTAGGGTTGTAAGCTGCTGTAGGCTTACCCTGTGCATCTAAGTTGCTTTGGTTAATTACGTTACCCTTGTTAGAAGGAGCCACGCCTTTTAAATGTAAACCTAAAACTCCTAAACCTATTTCTTCGGGAGTGGGTGGTATGTCTTTGTTATCGTTTCCATAAAAGTTTTTAATGTAGTTAGACATCCCCGCTGCCCACGAGCCTCTGGCTGCTTTAACACCTTGAGATATTTGACTCCCTCCTACTAGAGCAGTAGCAATGTTAAACATATTACCTATGTCTTCTGAAGCTTGTGGATAAGCTTTACTAAAACTTTCCATAGCTTCTCCAGTGGCAACCAATCCTGTTTTAACAGGGGAAAAATAAGGAGTGTCTCCTAAAGCACTAATTCCTCTCCCTGCGGCTGACACGGAGTCCTTAACCCACTCAGGTGTAACCTTATTAACTGTTGCGCCTGTAACATCCCCTAAGAATCCTGATACATTACCTAAAGCGGAAAGACGGGCAGGGCTTTGCCCCATAACACTACCATCAGGCATTGAGTAACCTGTAGTCCTAGCCCTCTCTTCAGCATTCTTATAGTTCTGAAGTCTTTGGTCATAAGCTTGTCTCACATCTGTTGTTAGAGAGGAGACAGGTATTTGACTAGCCAACTGCATTGCATTATCATTCTGCTGTCTTCCTTCATCTCTAAAGTACTGTCCATAGTCTAAACTGTTTAAAAAGTCCTTTCCTTTGGCACTTGACTTGTTAGAGTTAATAGCCATTAAAGAACCGCCTCTTCTTCTTCTTCAGGTAAAAAAGAAGCTCTAAGGTCATTACGCATTTTAGCTTGTTCTTCTGAGCTTAAACCATCTAAAACGTCACTAATTATTAAATGTAGTGCATTTTCTTTAAACGCTTCAGACTTAAAAGTTGCTTTGTCAAAAGCTAACAACTTGTTTACAGCTTTAGGATTAGTTGCCATCCTAGAAAGAAAAACAGGAGTCATTAGAACAGCAGCAGCGGCTCCTACGCCAACTACAGGCCCTCCCGAAGCAGTTCCTGCTATAGCTGCACCCGCAGTCGCAAACTCTTTACCTCTTAAAAACAGAGTACCAAAGTTACCTTCAGGTCTTTTACTTGCCTCTTGAAACAAATTAAACAGTTGTTTTACAGGTTTGTAGTCTTCACCTAAAATAACACTTAATCTTTTATTCCCTGCGGGAGTAGAAAACTGAGTGGCTAGTTGATCATAAGCTTTAATGTTAAAATCAGCCCCACCGGACAAAGGCATAAGGTTCTTTAAAAAAGATTGTCTAATTGCTTGTTTTGCTTCTTTAGCAGTAGCATAAGGTATTTCAGAAGGTAGCCCTTTTATTTTAGATAGCTGCAAATATGCCTCATCAATACTACTCATCATTGTAGCTATTTTACTTACATTGGTCTGGGTAGTTAACAAGTTACCTAGTGCGTCATAGTTACCTACGTCTGCGTTTTTAATTACGTTTTTATTAATAACAGGAAATAAACTTGCATTCCCCTCTTTATAAGTTTGTTTTAGAAGACGATAAGCCTCCGCAGCTTTAGGGTCTGCTTGTTTTAACGTATCAATAAGGGATTTTTTTAAAACATCTTGCATTTCTCGTAATTGTCTATCTGCAACAGTGTTATAACTGCCAGATGCTTTATCTCCAAACTTTGTTAATTGCTGAGTGATAAGCTTGTCAATCTTTAAAAGATTAGTAGCAGACATATTACCTAATTCAAAAGCACCTGAAAGCTGTCCAGAAATAAACCGTCTAGCATCTTTATCTAAGAGTGCCGTACTTTTTGTTACAAGTTCGCCGTCTACTTGACCAAAAGACTGTGCTGTTCTTTTCTTTACAAAATCGTTTAATTGCTTACTTATGCCTTTTGTGTTTACTACTTTGTTAGACACAGTAGACATGATTTCATCTAAACCATCACCATACACTTGGCTCATAGCTGTCTTACCTGCCGTAATAACGTCAAAAAGACCTGACCCTAACTCAGCAGGAGAAGCTCCGGTTCGTATATCAACACTGCCAAAAATATCGTTTATTGCAGACTGAGCAGCAGCGTTTACTTTAAACAAGTTTTCCGTATGTTCTTTACCTGACACTAAACCTGCTTCACCAATCTTTTCTCCAAATACTTCTAAAGCACTTGCGTTTCCTGTTTGATACCTTGATAGACTAGCTCCACTTTTTTCAAGAATCTTTTGTGTTTGTTTTAAAGACTCAATAGAACCCGCTTCGGCAGCTTTTTTGCTTGACGTTACTATTTCTTTTGCTATTTCTTCAGGACTGAAACCTAGTGCTTTACGTGCAGAAACCCATGAGGCTTTAATAGGCCGACCTAGGCCCATAGTAACAATATCAAAACCTACAGACATTAAGGAGTCTTCAATAGCTTTGTTAAAGTCTAATTCTTCGTTAGTCATATCGTCAGAAAGTAAAGAGCCTCCAAAAGTTCCGAACGCTCCTCCAACTATGCCTGCACCCGCTGCAATATAAGGATTACCAGTTCTTGCACCTATTTTAGCACCTGCTACCGCCATTGACATACCTAAAGGTATATCCATGTTTTCTTCAAGGAAACCACCTACACTCTCATACCAAGGGCTGTTTTCGTCAGACACAGGCACAGGCACAGGTGTCAGTTCTTTCTGTTGAAAGTCAGCTATAGTTGCTAAACCGTTTTTAATAGCAATGTCTTGTATTAATGAAGGGTCTGTGCCTACAGGAACATTTGGGATTTTTCTACCGTTAGGTAGAACTTGTGTATATGTTTGGCTCATTTTTTAATCCTTTGATTGTGTCAACTGTTCCCAAGTTTTTTCTTCTGTTTCTTTAGAGCCGTCAAACATACCTTTAACTAAAGTGTTATACTCTTCTTGAGTTTCTGCCGCTGTGTACATTAACGCATTATCAGCTTTGGCTTGTAGTCTATCAATCATAGTCCTAAGAATTGCTGCGTTAGCAGGATTACCTCTTCTGACGTTAGCTCCAATATCCGTTAGTGATTTACGCTCTCCTTCACTAATTAAACCACCAAAAATAGGTTTCAAAGATTCTAGTATTGACACCATCATCTTACGTTCAAGAGTTGCTTTATCACCGCCTGTTAGACCAAAGAATTCTTGTATGCCATAGGAAGCAAGATTGATTGGGCCACCTGTTTTAATAGTTTTTAGAAGCTCTAAGGAAGACTCTAGGTTTGCAATATTGTTACTCATTTCAGGCAATAAACCCACAGCTTCTACTTTAGCTTCTCCAAACTTCCCTGCAATTGTTGTAACACTCTTTTCTTTTCGTTTTCTCTCTACTTCTTGAGAAGCAGTCATAGAAAAATCACCGCCAGTTAGTTCTCCTTCTATTGACTGATATTGTATTTCCATTTTACCTGTGTTTGTGTTTAAAGAAGGCACAGCAATATAGGGGTTTCCCTCTTTATCAACACCAGTAAAAGTACTGCCTTTTGTAAATTTTGTAGTATCTTTTAAACTTGCAGCTAATTTTAAAGCACCTGCTCTGTCACCAGTAGCCATCATAAGTTTAATAAGCTTCTCAGCGTCAGCGGGATTGCTAGGATCAAGAGAACCCATAGCCATCTGTAGCTGCTCTGCCATAGGTACTGAACCACCTGCACTACGCCTCATGCTTTCCATGCCACCCTGCATCATATTTGTAGCGTTAGCACCCATAGCTAACTGCTGCTGCTGAACACTGAGGTTTGGGTTTACGGGTTGGTTAGACACCCCTGTTAACATACCTGCTATATCTAATGCCATTGTTATATCTCCTAATTAGTCCAATATGAGCTTAAATCTATACCATCAGCGTTTGTGGGTATAACAGGACTTTGTGGATTAATGCTATCATAAAAGTTAGAACCGCCTAACCAACTGTCCATACCAGTGCTAGGCGCAGAGAATATAGGAGAAGAAGAAGAACTGCCACCAAACTTGTTACTCAACCAATCAAGACCTTGGTTAACAAGACCACCCTCATTAGTCAACATACCGCCATCAGGATTTAAAAACCTGTTTATTAACTGCTCTTGCATAGTGGGTGCTTGTCCAAAGGCACTTGACATTAGACCCTGCATCTGCTGCTGCTGTAACAAGTTAGCCATGTTAGCACCACTCATGTAACTTTCAACACCTTGTCCACCTGCAATTGCTTGTAGTTCCGCACCACGCTGTTGACCACGTTGAGCTAACTCAGCGGAAGACAGACCTGAACCAAACATATTAAGAGCCTGTTGCTGTGGTTGATAACCTGCGGCCATCATTGCCTGCATGTTCTGTAGGTCTTGTCCTTGTAGCTGACCTTGTAACATTGAAGCTTGATTGCCAAGACCAAACATTCCTTGACCTAGATTAAAGTTACCTTGTTGTAGCTGTTGTTGGACACCCGCAGCACTTTGGTCAGCCCCTTGGAGAGCCATTAGATTCTGTAGCTGCTGTTGATTCATTTGGTTACTTGCTTGTGTACCTGTCATACCTAAGTTAGCAAGGGTAGTACCACGACTTATGCCCTCTGTCTCTAAGCCTGAACCAACTTGAGCCAAGTCAGCAGTCATACCTGTCAGAGACTGTGCATTCTGCATAGCCTGTTGTCCTTCAGCCATAGCTTGCTGACGAGCCATCAAGGAAGCTGTGTTACCTGCTTCAGCCTGTGCTTTAGCCATTGCTAGTTGCTCTGGAGTGCCACCATAAGCGTCTGTAGAGATGCCTAAACGACCTTGACCTAACAAGCGTTCCTCTAGTGCAAGGTTCTGACGTTGCTCTTCAGGACGTTGTGTGGCTCTTATAGACTCATAGATGTCACCTTGGCGTTGTTCAGGAGACATCATTAGTCCTTGTCCTGCCTGCTGTGCTAGGTTTCCGTACTGTGAACGTAGACTCTGAAGATCAGAGGGCTGTCCTGCTGCACCAAGCTGCCCTAAAGCCCCGCTTAGTCCTGCCTGTGTAATGCCTTCCATACCTGTAGGCTGTCCGTACTCTGCCTGTTGTTGTCCAAACAAGCCGCCCATTGCTCCACGTTGTCCTGCAATAGAAGGATCAAACTGACCTGCTCTACCAAGGAAGTTCTGAGCTTGACCATAGGCATTAGAGCCTATCTGTCCCGCTACTTGGTTGTACTGTCCACCTAAGTTACCCGCTAGTTGACCTGCGCCACCCATCAGTTGACCTTGTAGAGCCTGCTGTTGAGGACTAAGGTTAACATTAAGTCCACCATTAGCACCTGCTTGTACGTTAGCAAGACTAGAGGTAACACCAAAAGGTTTAAACTGAGTAGCATCAGAAGCTCGTTTACCTAGCTGCTCAGATAAGTTAAAGCCTGCTGTACCTGCGCCCAAGGCTCCTTCAATACCCTCCTGTCCTGCGTAGTAACCTGCGGCTCCTTGTAAGGCCCCTGTAAGGTCTCCTGAGAGCAAGCCGCCCAAAGCTAGGCCACCGTATGCGGCAGTGTTGCTAGGGCCAGTAGAGGGTGCTGTAGGTAGTGTTAAGGGGTTGTTGCTAGAGTTAGGTGGAGGCACTGAGCCTCCTTGACGATAAAAACTACCGTCATTTGGTTGGTTCCATCTCCCCGAAGAGTCAAAACCAACTCCAACTCTGTTGTTTGTTAGGAACACAGGGTCAGGCACTCTTCCGTTTGACGCATACCCAAAATCGGATGGCTTAAGGGCATAATCATCTGCAAAAACGGCTCTGGAAAAAGGAGCAACTCTCTGGTTCTCGAATTCAGCGGCTGTTGCTCTGCGCGGCATCGGGGGCTTTGCCAGTCTCAGATTACTTGGTAATTCATTAGGGTTGTACATGTTGCCATTCGGCCCTCTAACCATCATCAGTATGCTCCTCCAGTTATTGTATCAGCCGTTAGAGTACCTGATATGTTTACAGTGACGGCTGTAGTAGTCCCTGTTAAGGCAGCGTTAGCAGCATTAGCTTTAGTAGCACTGGCTGTCGCTATGTTATTAAACTCTGTGTCAATCTCTGTTCCCTTGACAATCTTAGCTGCGTTACCGGAAGCAAGAGCATCTTTAGTGGCAAAGTTAGTAGTCTTTGTGTAGTTGGACATTAGATGAGTCTCCCTAGTATAGCATGTATGTCAATTTTTTGAATAGAAAAAGAAGTGTCGTTGATCTCAGTTTCAAGGCCAATAGTTACTACCTCACCGTTGCCGCTAGTGTTAACTTTTGGTGTGTTGATGATGGCAGAAGCTGTGTACTCCGCAGTTGTGTTGTACTCAGACACTCCATACTCTCCTGCATTGGTTGATCCCGTTAAAGTAAACACCTGCTTAGTAAAGTTAGTGGAGTAGTCGTAACCCCAGTTTAAAGTAGATTTAGTGTTCTGACCACCAATGATAGTAATGTTAAACTTCTTTAGGAACTTTAAGTTAGAAGCGTTGCCAAAGTCCATAGGGTTACTGAAGTAACGCATCTGGTAGTTAGCTGTGCCGTCTAGGTATCCTGCGTACTTGACAACACCTGAAGAAAGACCAAAGTATATGTCACCTGCTTCAGTTGTAGTGAGAGCTAGTGGATGTAGACCTGACCAAGTAGTAACTCTTTGTGATCCATCCTGTAAAGGTGAACGCATGTCAAAGCAGTACGTTGTGTCACTGTCAGGCAGAGTCAACAAGTAGAATGCTTCATCAGCACTGTACACAGACTTAATAGGATTAGTTTGCAAAGGCACAAGAGAGGTAAGATCACTACGGACGTTCTTGCTTATGTCACGCATAGGCATAGACTTCTCTTGGATAGTCCTTCCAAAGCTACGAACACCTGAGTCAGATAGGAACAAGATGTCAGTACCTGTGTGCTGCACTGAGTCTCTTGCTATACAACCTACACCCTCTACTGTATCCGCTAATGTCATGTTAGCAGGGGAAGAAGCACCTGAGTACACAAGGATAGACTTCTTGCCAAAGATAACTAAGAAGTTGTTGTGTGCAGCTAAAGCCACTACTTCGTCATTACCCGTAGGCCATACAGTTGTTAGGTTAAGATTGCCTGTAGCACCGCCTGTCCACTTTGTGCCGTCAAGAGTGTCACTCCAGTACACAGTGTGCTTGTTGCCTACAATGTCCGTAACCCACAGCTTACCAAAGGCAGCCAGTACTTCGTTGCCCTGTGGTACTGTGCCTGAGTATCCTGTGTGAGCAGTGATAACTTCCATTACAAAGGAACCTGAATCGTCTGTAGCAATTAACGGGACATGCCCAGACTGAAACATATACAGGTGGTTGTTGAAGGTTGCACACTTCCAATTGTTAGCTGACGGTGAATAGCCACTAGGTGTAATATCAACTAGTGTGCCTGTGCCTTTGAATATCTTGTTGTTGCCCGCAGAGATAACAACCTTGCTACCACTAGTGTCCACAAACTCAAAGACTGTTTCTATGCCACGACTACTACCTAGCACAGCAGCACCGTTAGAAGACACAGCTTCCCATCCTTTACGCGCACCTATGCGGCCTAGCTTGTCTATAACACAGTTGTCAGCAACAGAGGCAAATGAGGGATCACCACCTATGGGAGACTCCTGCGTGTTAAGCCCCATAAATCCCGGCGCTGCTACTGTAATGTTCTGTAGTTGTTGAGCCATTTAAGAATACCAGATAGTTTCTTCGGGATGTTGGGCAGCGTCAAAGGCTATAGCATCAGCTAAAGTCCTATCAGCAAGAGCAAACAGTTCAGCAGCACTTGTGCCACCTGTCTCACCACGCTCTCTAGCACCCAATGCAGTGGCTAGTTGAACGACAGGAGAGGAAGGTATAAGCATGTTGTTTGTGTCTACAGTGAAGTCATCAGTACGTAGGACAGCGTTAAAGCGTACCTGATACACACCGTCAGGCTTTGGATACAAGTCAACACCGTTGTCTCCGTTAGCGTCCACACCGTTAAAGCTGTAGAACTGTGGAGTACCTGTAGGTGCATCGTTGATAAGGAAAGCGTTGTTCATCCAGTGTGATGTGCGGTACTGCAAAAAGAAGTTAGAGGTGTCGTTAGCAACATCCAGTATCTTCATACGATTGCCAGAACCAACCAGTGTGTAGTTAAAAGCTGTAGCGTCTGTGCTGACAGTTAGCGTGTCACGTAAGGCTGTCCAATCGTAGGCATCCTCAACAGTTCTTTTAGAGTCGTTAACAAACTCACCTATAAGTTTAGAGTAGCTGTTCTGAGAGACTGACGTAACTTCATCTTCCCTCAGTCTGCGTAGTACGCTGTTAACTAGCTGTAAGTATGTCATTATGCAAACCTTTGTGATGTTGTAAATGCAGACTCAAATGGAGATGTTAAAAAATCTTCTATGTCTACTTCTTGTTCTGGTTGGTTAAGTGGGCCAAACTCTGTTAGCTCTATCTTGTTCTTAAACTTGAATAGTTCGTTTTCAAATATCTTACCTGTTGTAGCTGTAGGGGCAGGTGCGCCTGAAAGAAGCATACCCATACCCATGCCTAAACTTGGCAGGTTGAAGTTAGGTAAGTCAATGCTAGGTAAGTCAATGCTAGGTAAGTCTATGTCAGGAGTACTAAAGGGTGACTGTATATCGTATAAGCCTTCATCTAGCTTAGTCAGTTCTCTTCTAGCTGCTGTATCTGCTTCCGACAGTACTTCTCTAATGGCTGTGTCTGCTGCTGATAAAGCATCGCCCGCAGGTCTGAAGACAGCATCATCTAAGTCTTTAGCTATTTCTCTTACAGGTTGTATAACAGCATCATCTATTGCACTACCACCTGCTCTAACTAAGTCTTCTGCTGTTCTGCCTGCTTGTCTAATGGCGCTAGTGTCTATATCTGGGACAGACTCTTTAACAAACTTAGCAACTGCTGTAGCTGCTGTACCTATGGGTCTGACAATATCTCTAACTACATCCTCAATTCCTGCAAAAGAAATATCTGATTCAGGCATATTAAAGAGATTTTTTAAACCACCTTCTCTAGCATAATCAACAAAGCCATAAGCAAGGGCATCGTCAAACTCTTCACCTGCCGCTACTTTCTCAACAGTCTTTTGAAGACCTGCTTCAAATGCGGCAGCAGGGATACCAACTTTAGCCAAAGCTTCTGAGGTAACACCTGCTTTGTTTAATCCTCCTTTAATAAGGTCTCCACCATATATAGAGACAAGAGCAGACTTAGGATCACCTGTGGCCGCTGCTGTTAACAAGCCTACTGATTGGTTATATGAAAGAGTTTTGCCTGCAAGGGTAAGCCCTTTGCCCGCTAGAGCAGCGTTTTCAGCTATTGGGCCTGCCATTACTCCTCCCGATTGAGCAGCTACCTCACCTATCTTCTGAGCTTCAGCGGCAGTAGCGGGTGCTTGCAACATGCCCAAACCTTTTGCAGCGGACACGCCCGCACTTAGGTAATCTGTACCGTGGAGTGTCTGACCGTTAGCAGCTTTAGCGGCAGTCAAGACAGCCGTGCCAAAAGGAACAAAGTTAGCAGCTATGTTAACTACGGGGTTGTTTATTATGTCTTGAAAAAAAGAGGTGCTTGTATCTATATAAACTGTTGAATACGTACCTACTGGGCCTTGGTCTTGCCAGATACCGTCACGAACTCTTCCGTGTAAAGCATCATTGTTTCTATCGTTTCCTCCTGTTAAATGATAAGTAACACCATCTCTTTCTTGGGTTAGAGGTATGTTGTTATCTTTAACATAAGTGTTTAACGCATCTTTTGAGGCGTTTGTTCCTAAAGCCCTAGGGCCAGAAAGCCCAGACCTTAAATAGTCGCTTGGGTCAAACTGAGTAAGCCCGTATTTATTTGTTGTGTCTTGGTATTGGGTGTCTAACCCTCCAAGAAAACTTGCAAACCCGCCAAGAGCTTCTTCGGTTGTGTCATACACAGCACCGGAATCAAAAGTTATATCAGACTGATTTGGAAGCTCATGTGAACTAACACTGGAGCCTACGCCTTTCTGCCCTGCTTCCCAGATTCCTTCAGCTTTTTGTTTATCAGCTAGAGCTTGGGAGTTTGCAGCAGCTTGCTTTTGTGTTATAGGTTGTGCGGCTACAGGTGCAGCAGTAGGTTTGACTAAAGCTACAGGCGTAGGAGCAAAAGGATCAGGCTCGTCAAAGGAGCTACCTAAAGAAGCAAACTGTTCAGGATCAAAACTAAAGTTAAACATTACTTATCCCTCGCCACTGCTTTTGTTTTCTCTACTGTTCGCATAGCACCTAGTCCTAACATACCCATCAAGACAGTTGTAAGCAAGGAGCTATCAACAGGAGGTACTGTAAACCAGATGCCTAAGATTGGTGAGAGGATGGTAGAGTAGAATAAAGACAGCCCACATATCCAACCAATAGCAGGTCTCCATCCACTGACAAACAAAGACTTATGTGCTGCTTCTACCTTGTTGACTTCTAGTTGACCCTTGGCTAGTTCTTGAGCATGCTTCTCTGCCATAGTCGCTAGTTCAAAGGCAATGGCATTCTTTTGATCTTTATCTTCAATAAACTTATCTAAAAGTCCTGTCACTGGGCCAATCAAACTAGTTAAAATACTCATTTATTATACACCATTTCTAGTCAAAAGTCAAGGTAAATCTTTGTAACGTGCAGTGAAGTGTTGAGTGGTGTCACTTTATGGCGCATATAAATGCTACCGTTTAGTCAGCTTCTGCACCGTGTCTGACTCGTAGATGCGTAGACCTAGCCACACTATAGTAAACAAGGAAGCTACTGGGGGCAACCATGCTGCTAGTGTCGCTAGGGCTGTCGATGCTGCTGCTACATCCATCATGTCTTTGCTTGCTTCGTCCATGTTATCTTCCCAGTATTGTTAGTATTAAATATACTGCTGATCCAAGGACTGGTATAGCCACAAGCGCAGTACAGATTATAGTAAAGAACTCTATTACGTGTTGCTTGTGTTTAGCACTAGCGTATTGCTTGTCTTTCTCTTCCTGCGCCCTAGCTCTCTTACAATCTGATTGGAAATGGAGCCAATCGTCATACATGTTAGCTCGTCCTGCGTAGATCATAATCTCACGTAGCTCAGTCTCCTGCTCCTTGATGGACTCAAGAGCCATGAATGCTTCCATGTCGCTCTTGTTTCCACCGTTCTTAGCCTTCTTTGCTATCGTGCTTTTGGAGTCAAAGTAGCTTGTAACCTGAGTAGCCACACTGTGCAGTTCTTGACCGTTGCTAATAGCGTTCTTTATTACACCAAATGCTGCGTTAGCAATTGCAATCTCTGCAAGCATGGTCATCTCCTTTACTTGTTATTAGCTTGCGGTATAGCCGTTGCCTGAGACTATGGCGGCATTTGTGGCTGTCATGTCTTCACTGCCCCAATCGTCCTTGGCTACCATAAGCTCTAGGTGCTGAGTGTTTCTATCTACACAGCCTTGGCGTTCTTCGGCATCATCGTCAGCCATGCAGTTACCTGCGATTACGTCTGTAATCAAAGCTACGCTGTCGCCCATTGCTGAGTAGTCTTGTGCCAGTTCTTCTGTAGTGCGAGGTTCCATTTCGTTTATCCTTCTAAGGTTGTGATACGAGCGAGTGCTGCGTCTAGTTGTGTTGAGAGTTCTTGTATTGCGTTAATCATGTACCATGTTAAATTATCCGCATTAACTGAAAGCACTCCTGTATTTTGTTCAGTAACACAGGAAGGAAGCACTGCTTGAATTTCTTGAGCAATTAAACCTAACTGAACGCCTTGAATATCAATAACATCTGTTGAAGCAAGTTCAGTAACTTCATCTTCAGTGCGGTACTCAAAGTTACGGACTTGCAGTTGGTTTATTTTTTCAAGGCCAACTGTGTTGTCAACAATGTTTTTCTTTAGCCTTCGGTCAGAAGTTTGCGACCACGCTGATGCGTTATTACCTTGAAAAGTACCACCACCTCCTGCATTTATATAACCTGTGGCCTGCCCTTTACTGACTGAATTATAGCCAATCACTATTTCGTTGTTATTACCAACTGCGCTTCCCCTCGCACTATTTCCAAGCATAATAGCATTTGCGCCAGTAGTTGTAGTCCCTCCTGCTGACCTACCAACAAAAACCGCACTGCCTCCAGTAGTAAGCGCAGCACCTGCTCCCCAACCTAATAGGGTATTGTCTGATCCGGTAGTTATTGCGGTTCCTGCGATGTTCCCAAATGCTGAGTTTTCGTGGCCGGTGGTGTTTGCTTCTAATGCTCGTCTTCCCACTGCTGTGTTGTTAGATGCTGTGGTGTTAGCTTCTAAGGCTTGATCACCTATAGCAACATTACTAGAGCCAGTTGTGTTTGCCCCTAAAGTCGCATAACCCAACGCTGTATTAGCATCTCCTGTTGTATTAGCGTCTAGCGAAACACCGCCCAGTGCTGTGTTCTGTGTACCTGTGGTGTTTGCTCCTAAAGCACTTGTGCCAACCGCTGTGTTGTTAGCCGCTGTTGTATTTGCGCCTAAAGCACTTGTACCTACTGCTACGTTATCTCCACCAGTAGTGTTTGCGTCCATAGCGTCTCCACCGATTGCTACGTTCTGCTGTCCTGTGGTGGTTGCTCCTAAAGTGTTATAGCCTATCCCTACGTTGTACGCCGCAGTAGTGTTTGATTGCAGTGCGTAGGCTCCAAGACCAACATTCTGTGCGCCTGTGGTGTTTGCGGTTAAAGCATTGTAACCAAGAGCAGTGTTATTAGCCGCTGTGGTGTTTGCGTCTAAAGCTAACGACCCCACTGCTACGTTTGAAGCGCCTGTGGTATTTGCGGCTAAAGCAGAATAACCCACTGCTGTATTACTTATGGCGGTGGTATTTGCGCTTAAAGCTGATGCTCCAACAGCTACGTTGTAGTATCCCGTGGTATTTGCATCAGCAGCAAGACCACCAATGAAGGTATTGTGTGTGCCTGTGGTTACTGCGTTACCTGCAAAGTAACCCACTGCTGTATTATAAGTATCTGTAGCAGATGTAAAGTTTTGACCAACTAAAGTGCCTCTACCAAGAGCAGTTGATTTATTGCCTTTCGTGTCTGAGCCTAAAGAACCAAATCCTAGCACTACATTATCTGTTCCAGTATTTAGCGCATCTCCCGCAAGACCACCGATGAGGGTGTTTTGAGTGCCTGTGGTGACTGACTCACCTGCTCCGTGTCCCACAGCTACGTTATACATATCTGTTGCACTAGCAGGATTCTGAACCTGTAAAGCGGCTCTACCTATTGCTACGCTTTTGCTTCCCAATACGTTAGTAATTAAGGTGCTGAACCCTAAAGCAGTGTTTCCACTGGCTGTAGTAACTGCTTTCCCTGAATCGTACCCTATAAATGTATTCTCATCACCCGTAGTAATCGCAGTACCTGCTTCATCACCTACGACAGTATTATAATTACCACCGCTTGCAATCGAGTTACCTGCGTTGACACCTGCGCGGAAGTTGCTTGTTCCTGCTGAAGCCGTGATTAAATCTGCGCCATTTGCAAGCGTTACGTCTGCCGCAAAGTTTGCTGCACCGTCTACGTCTATGACATCTAGGTTCGATGTGCCGTCTACGTCTATATCTCCAGAGATGTCTAGGCTTGTAGCTGTTAGGACTCCTGTGACTCCCAGAGTACTCGCCATTGTCACAGCGCCCAGAGGATTAGTACCTAGCTCGACAATAGCACCTGAAGCATTCTCAGTATACAAACGCTTGTCCGTGACGTTAACCGCTAACTCGCCTTGGACAAGATCACTTGCAGAAGGTGCGCTACCGCCAGTACTGCTATTCTTTGTTACTATTTTTGTTGCCATTTTTATATACCTTTAGTAAGTGCCACCTAGTAGCGTACCTGAAGTCATGTTGTCTGCGTTTAAAGTAGAGTTAGATTGTAAAGCTGAGTCTGCCT
>Ga0302131_1000394_pt1 | contig 26997 bp, 29 predicted proteins | sample CB9_20m_MG_FD_203105 | JGI IMG/M metagenome (GOLD analysis project Ga0302131, IMG submission 203105) | Marine microbial communities from Western Arctic Ocean, Canada - CB9_20m | ecosystem: Environmental > Aquatic > Marine > Oceanic | place: Canada: Western Arctic Ocean | collected 2017-09-19
TACTTTCGGCGAGTCTTTTGTTTGCACCGACTTGATCTCCTAGAGTTTCAAATTGTCCGCTGTTACTTTCGGCGAGTCTTTTGTTTGCACCGATGCTACCTCTTAGAGCTTCAAATTGTCCGCTGTTACTTTCGGCGAGTATTTTGTTTGTACCGATGCTACCTCTTATAGTTTCAAATTGTCCGCTGTTACTTTCGGCGAGTATTTTGTTTGTACCGATTTGTTCCTGGTTTACACCGACTTGACCTCCTAGAGTTTCAAATTGTCTTTTTGATTCACTTTGGTTTCTATTGATTTGAAATTGCAAATTTTTTCGGTGTTTTTGTTTTTGTTTTTGATCATTTTCATTTGCGAATTCTCTGTTTGCCCAGCACGGTCTCATGCAAAGTATAACAACAACAACCATTGTGACTACAATGCCAAACGTTACAATAAGTTTATCACGTTGTTTTGCTTTCATTATTTGGTACTATTACATTATATATTATAAATTCTCAAAAAATAAGCGACAGTCATTTGATAGCATTCTTTGCATAGCAACAATTTAAACAAATGAAATCTTAGTATATTACAAAATGGGGGGTTGTCATACAATTAAAAAGACTACAGACAAGAAGACTGATGCCGAGAAAAAAAAAGTTAAACAATTGAACAAAGCAAAAGCAAACCCTGGCAAAGCCGCCGACAAAAAAGAAAAGTCGGACGCGAAACGCGAACGCCGAAAGGAGTCTGGATCAGTAAAGACGTTTGCGTAGTGTCACCGTCGAAATAATTAAAAGTTACTTTACATAAAGACAATGGGATACATTCAATTACAGGAATGCCCAACGTCCTCAATGAAGAACGTTATTCGTAATAGATCGAGTCACCCTGACGTTCCATACATGACACGCACACAGTGCATAACGTACTTGGAACGCATGGGTTTGTTTCATTTACAGGATGATTCCCCATCTCAAGATAATCTTTCGAGAGAAACGTTCAAAGAAGAACCGCTTGTACCACAACAGCGCGAATTGATTGTGCCACAGCAGCGCGAATTGATTGTACCGCAGCAGAACACATCATTCGTCTCGAACGGTGACGCGATTTTGAGTAATGTATTTGTGAATGGTGCTCTACGAACAAAAAATCTCACACTTAACGGTAAAGACGTACTGTCTGTTATTGAAGGTGCTAATGCGACTATTCAAGATTTGAACACGACAATGTCTGTGGTTAATACTTCGGTGGCAAATACGAATAACATTATAAGATATAACAAGATAAACTCGAGACATCATCATGTTTCGTCCGGAGAGGGTGTAGAAATACAAGTCTTGTCTCCAAACGAAGAGCTGTCCTACTGGTCATCCATCGAAACACAATACAAAACAATCGTGTCAACCTCCTCGGTTGATTGGTCCGCTGTGGTTTCATTTACTGTCGATGGGATTAACGGCGAATTACCTCCAAGTAAACTAAAGGTCAAATTACCCTTCCGCGCCGACACTACCAAATTTAGATACGTTCTCCCGGTGTACGCATATGCTCAGATGGTGAATATAAATAACGACGTGATCAGTCGACCGATATCATTCGCATGTATTTCTTACTTGGATGACGAGAATGTCTTTATTGAACACGTATTCACAGATAGCAAGTTCAGTGATGTCGCTGTTAAATCAGTTTCGGTTTATGTCAGTGCCGTGTACCCTATTGTGACGTCACCCTTTCCATTATTGATTCCGATGCGATTTGATGCTCATCATGCTTACCCCGTGACATCCGGTGATGTACAATTACCCGATGGGGTTGACTTGTCGAACGGTTTTCTTTCGTGGTCGCATGTGGGTTCTCGAATCCAGCTGACGGGTGAGTTGACGGTTGAACAAGCAAAATCTCAAAATATAAACACACCGATTTTCGTCAATCTTCCCAACACATCTGACATCAGTTTCAATCACACAATCGGGAATGGTATTGCGTTTCCAAACTCCAACTCTACGTACAAAATCAAAGTGATCATTGACCCGGAAACGCCGTCAAAACTGCGATTGTTTGTTTCGTGGAATACAGCGTCTAAAATATCCAATATACTCAACGTTCAGTTTCAAATCAACTATAACGTGGACGAACGTGTGTATGTCCGATTAGAGGATTCAGTATTCACCTTTGTAACCACAGTGGATCATGAATTTCTATTCACGAATTTTGAATTTAACAACATTCAATTGGTCGATGGTTCGCCTGCGATAAAATCATTTTGGTTCATTCGGATGATGGTGTCTTTGGTGACAAAACAGTCATGTATTGATCAAATAGATCAAAGAAAGTCCTTGGAGGATTCGATGATTCTGTCACCCGTGACACATTGCACTGTCAACGTTCTACCGACAAGTGTTAGTTTCGAACGTATGCATGTTCAAGAATTTACCTATCATGGTACAACATATATTAAGAAACACCGTAATTATAGGATGAGTGTCGCTGTATCACTAAACCGATCCATGTATCATTACACAACCATAACACGCGGTTGCCCGATCATATCAATACACCCACAATCTATACAAACGAGTCGATCCACATCACATATGTTTATACGGTCAATCACTCTACGAAAGTACCGACTGTTGACCACGTATTTATCCCGTCCTCGAATCGCAAATATTAAAAACCCGATCTTGACATTTGCGCAAACCGGTCCAATTGTAGCCCTTTATGTCAATTTTCCATCATCTGGCGGGATTTTGACGTGCACTCAAAGAGAAATGTGTACTTCAAAGTCGATCGTTCGTTTGACCGATTAAAATTCTGTATCCTAACAATAATGACAGACTACACCTTTCAGTGGGATGAAAACGGAAACGACACGCAAACATTCATATTGGGAAACATCCATCAAGATAACAAAGATGAAGTGTACGGTTCGAGCTACATATTGAAGGGCTGTATTCCCGGGGTACCTTATTCGATTAAAGCCAGTTTAACGAACGCGCTAACGGACGAATCATCCGAGTACAATGCCAACGAGGGCAAACATGTTTGGTTTGAATCCAATATATCCGAATTATCGTTTACAAAAGATTATGCAAATCTAATCAATCTTACTCTGAATGGAGTGTGTTCTACAGAAATAAATGTAAACGTCACACACACGCTCGATTCCTACACTGAGCTGTCTACGTATACATTGAGATACGAATTGTTCGCCGAATCAACAACTGATTCTAAATGTGTAAATTCATTCGAGGTGACGATGTCAACATTTGATAAAGATCTAGACTTTCCAATCGCAGGATTGCTACCGGAAACCGAGTACGACATATATTGCTCTCTAATAGTCAACCCCAACGATAATCTCCATAATGAGTGGTATTATGTTTACACTCACAAACATATAGGAGTAATTAGCACACCAGTAACAGGGGATTCATATTTTGACAACCAAGATTTGGCAGATGAATTTACTTGTCACCTAAACAACCCCGTGCCTGACCCCCCAGTTCTCGATTTTGACCCGATTGATTTTAATTATGACGTGAATAATCCAGAACAACTATGGACTTCACCTGGTGATGGTACAATTTTGGTTTGGCTACAAGGTGGAACGGGTGGCAAGTATGGTAGTTATCTTGGTGGCGAGGGTGGATATATTGCAGTTGAAATCGACGTTCAAAAAGATGTTGCATATAAAATAGTTGTATCGGGTCCTGGCGTGGATGCTGTAAGTAACGACATTGCCCCCTGGTTGACGCCGAAACACGGTGGTGGCGGTGGTGGTGCGTCTGGAGTCTTCGATCCGATAACAAACACATGGATGGCTATCGCGGGAGGCGGTGGTGGTGGTGCTGACAGGGGATCGGGTGGTGCTGGGGGAGTGCCATACATTTGGAATGGTACAAACGGTGGTGGTCCTAATTCTAATTCATATGGAAAACTAGGCACCATAACTTCAGTTGGTCTAGGAGGAACTGGAAGAAGAAGTGGACTTGCTGGAGCTCTTCACGACGGCGGGAAGGGTGGTACGGAAGGAACAGGACCCTACGTGGGAGGATACGGTGTCGGAACAGGTGGTTTGGGGGGTGAAGGCGGTGATGACTATGGTGGCGGTGGCGGTGGTGGTGGGTGGTTCGGTGGTGGTGGTGGCGGGATAGCGAGTGATGGTCGTGGCGCTGGTGGTGGTGGTGGTTCATCGTATTATGACGGGACAAACACAAACATTGCATTATCGTCGACTCAAAGCGCTGCAAAGTACCTTGTTAGCACGAACGGATTCGTTAGAATTTCCGCAGTCAATTGAACACTTACACTTTAACGTTCACCGTATAATACACTTTGCCTATTCTATTCTTCCTAATCATACTCTCACACACTTCACACGGCTTGCTGTATTTGTATTTATAATGAGACGCTGTTCCTATTCGCACAACGAATAATGTGCATGTTTCATCCAATTGTCTCTTCACCTTGCGAATTGCCGCAACCTCTGCGTGTACGCTTTCCTCGTGATTGTTTTTGCTTTTGTCGTTGAACGCTTGAGATATGATCAGTTTGTTCTTCACGATGATACAACCATGCTTGTGTGTCAGTGGTGATTTGGTTGCAATGATCGAACATAGCTGTAGAATTTCAGCTTGTACTGGACTTGACTGTTTGCAGTCAACCTGAGTCTGGTCGTATTTGGAGGCGTACATGATCTCCATCTAGACCCAATCAAATCTCATATGATAACTGCAAACAGTCTTTAAGTGGTTTAAATCTTTTAAGTTTTCACCATTGTCGTGTTATTAAAAAAATGTTTATATCGAGTATACATGCGTTGTTCGTTTTGTACGAATTCGTTGCTTAAATTCTTCAATGTGATTTATAATTCAAAACAATTTTGTTCCGAAAAATGTGTTGAATCGTCGAAAAATAAAGTTATAGAGCCGTGTATGGGTGTTAAAAAGTGTCACACATGTAAATATGGGATTCATCTGGATCGACCCGTGTACATGTTCGCCAACAAAGTTTATTGTAGCGAAAAGTGTAGGGGTCTTACTGTTTAAAGATAATACTTCTTCAACGTTCTATGTTATTGCAACACTGTCCGATCTGTTTATGCAAAATGATCGAACCCATAACAACCCGCTGTAGTCACACTTTTTGCGAGGAGTGTTTATCAAACTGGGAAAGTACGACGAGCAAAGTGGGTACGTCGTGTCCCCTCTGTCGAAATTTATTGGTAGACCCCGAACAGCAGGCGGTGTTGACCAAAGGCACGTTCGGTTCATCCAAGTCGCTGTTCATGTTGTCTCGTATGTTGGGCATCTAAATGACCAGAATACACTTTGACAGTTCGCCGATTAAATTGGCATCCACATAGGATACTCCCTGTAATAAACAATCCGCGAGATCATCCTTCTTCTTATGGCTTTCAAAGAGCGAGAGTTGCTCGGGATCCTTCGATTTCAAAAACGATGAACACATATAAATACCGTATTTCTTTCTAAGGCTGTAGTTTTTGACTCCTTTTATAGTCTTTCCGAGTTCCCCCAGTTTGTTTTTCGCGCTGTAGTTTAAAACCTTGCGCATGCCAGACATGTGAAAAAAGATTGTTAGTGTATTTTCAACGACACGCATCTTTACGTTTCGATTGGGTTGTTTTTCGATCAACACTGTATCAATCGTCTCTGCGTTATACGTCTCGTTGACAAACAGACTCTGTAGGTATGCAATGAGTCCGCTGGTGGTCTTTTTGGATATATCCACAACTTCCCACTTTGATATTCGCAAATCTCTGTTAAATATAACGTACGCCAAATTCTTAGTGCCCACGTCGATCGAAACTGTGTACATAATGATTATTGAACCATTGATGTCTTTAATTCTTTTAATAACACACTACGGATCCATCGCGAGACAGAGACAAGTGTGTCAACGTTTTATTGTCGAACAGAGCTTTTATCTTTTGACCCAAAGCAATGACAGTTATAGAGGGCGGAAAGTTCGGGAGATCTTTCGGATGCGTGAACATAGCCATGTGAAGCATTTGTTGAGACATTATATTCTCACAGAGTCGTTATTCCTTTAAATCGCGCATATGATTTTTTTAATTTTGGAATCTGATGATAACAGATGAAGTTGTGTATTTTATTTTCAATAATTTCAATAATTTTACTTATTATCTTTTTAAGGAGAAAAACCCTAACCCAGGCGTTGATTCCTAAAATAATTTTCACTTTTTGGAGCTCTAACGACGAATCTCACACAGCTTTGACAAGAGAGTGCATCAGTACGTGGTCGGAACATAATCCCAGCTGGCAAATAGTGATTTTGAACGACAATCTGATTTCAAAATACGCCCCAAACACATATTCTAAGCAATTTGTCTCGGTTCAATCGTATTCAGACGCGATTCGTCTTGAGGTTTTGGAACGATTCGGTGGAGTATGGATTGACGCGTCCGTGTACATGAACGAACCGCTTGATTGGGTTCATGATGCTCAAAAGAAATACAGGGCGACCCTCATTGGTTTCCAAAATCCGATTCGCCCGCATATCAACATTATGGAAAACTGGTTTATAGCTTGCACGCCACGCCATCCGTTCATATCGGCGTGGAGGGAGTGTACCCTCGGTGTCCATGATACTCAAGATTTTTTGAACGGAATAGATCCTCTCATTGTTTCAAGCGTTGAAGATCCATTCTATTTGTTACACAATGTCTGCTGGAAGGTTACGTACAATCTCAACCCAAAGATGCAACAATCAATCCAGTTATTGGACAGCCAGAATACTGTGTTCAGATTACATCACATGTCACACTGGGACCCTGATACCTTTGCCAGTAATTTCAAAAAACACAAAAAAATAATACGGCCCTTTATCAAGCTGACAAGCACTGAGAGAAACGCAATATTAAAGTCTGATTCGTAGTAGAGTGGAATGAACACCGAGCACGTTTCAAAATACTGGTCTACTGATGCACCTCATGGTGCTTGAAGCGAAAACTCTATTCCATGGTGTAGCGCGAAACCTTTCGCACTTGTTTCATGGTGTAATGAAATTGATGTTGTACTTGTTTGATCTCTGTGGAGAAATGCGGATGATCTTGGAGTTGGTCCAAATACTCGAGAAAACCCGGATGACAATCGCCCAAAAGCTGTTGGTATAGAGCTTTTGGGTGAACGACATGGAGCGACATTTTTTTAGCGTCTGTTTTTTTATAGGAAATGAATATGTAAATTAAATCATCCATGTCACGCGACGTATGGATTTTCGCCAAGTCCAACACGAAACTGGCCTGCGCCTTTTTGAACTCAATTTTCATCCCGTCGAACATTGCGTCGTAAAGCGGCGCGTCCGTGTGTTGCATGCGCGATTCGTCGCCCAGTTTCTCAAATATTACGTTCAGACAGTCGCAAACATGTCTTTCGTATTTTGCTGGTTGTAGGCTGGGTTGCAAAATCGCCGCCCATTCAGGAATATCTTGCACGGCATCTAACAAGTTGGTGAAGTGAGTGAAGGCGTCCATAATTGTTTAATTCCAATGTGACTACTGGTCTTTAAGTGAAACTGTTTTGATTATTGTCGACGTCCGGTATGCGTAAAAATGTTCGATTTGCTTCTTGGACCAGAGAGAGCGAATCGTGTAGTCAAAAAGTCGAGCACCAGCCTTTGTGTCATCAAACTGCATTGATAAAAGGAAGAAATAGTTTTCTTAAATGTATTGGTATACTATATAAATGTTGAATTTCATTTTTATTTCAATATTGATATACATAGTATTTTGTTATTGTGTCCAAATAGGTATGTTAAATTTTGACGGCCGCCATAAATCTAAATATTTAAAAATAAATAACGTATACTTGAAATTTGCTTTTAAGGACGAAATCCTAGCACTGACGTTGCTAAAAGATAACTATAGATGTACATGTGAACCTAAAAGAAAACATTTTCCGGTGATCAAGTTTTCAATTCCGGCAACCCCATACATTAGTATTATTGCGACGAATGATAAAGGAGAAACTTTGAAACAAACGCAAAACAAAAATATTCCAAACATAAATCAACAATGTAAATGTATTTACGAAAATCTTGAACGTTCAAACATTGAGCATTTGGATCCACACGATAATAACATTTGTGTTGACGATAACGGAACAATCTCTTTGATTGATTTTGGATGGATTACCATCAACGACACGTGTAAATATAATTGTTATTTAATGAAAATAAAAGAAGGAAAACGTAGAAATCAACCATATGGCAATTTAAAAAATACGGTAACAGGTAAGGTTGAATCTATGATTTAATACTATTTTGCAGTGACATTTATTTAAATAGGTTCGGTTTGTAAATTCCATTTGTATTTCTAACCGAGACATACACCACGAAAGAGTTGGTAGATTTAATAAATTCGAGATTCTCCTTTTTGGTTTTGGATTCAAACTGCATTTCTTAATCTTTTTTTTTTTAATCTCATGGATTGGATTGGATTTGGATTGGAATTATTTGACGGAATAACACATTTTAGGAAGCAATTTCAACAAATATCAAAGAAATGACGTCACGTAATAACAGCATTCGTTGACGTAATAACAGCATTCCGTTGACGTAATAACAGCATTCCGTTGACGTAATAACAGCATTAAAGGACACAGCTGTGATTTTGAGATGAGCCATGATTGTCAGCTTTGTGGAAAGTCTTACACGGTAAAACACAATTTACAAAGACATCTCAAAATTTCATGTAAGCCTGGTTCGTATACGGGCGCTGAATTCAGGAAAACGGATAACCAGTTTGAATGCATTGCATGTGGTAAGGTTGTTAAACATTGGAAACCTCACTTGGATCGTTGCAAGGGTTGTCCCAAAAATCAATGTCGTCATTGTTGCAAGACTTTTACGCATCAACAGTCGGTTTCGAGACACGAAAAGACTTGTACACAACGCATCGAGAAGCCAGTCGTTCAATATATTGAGTTGTTGAACCTTGGAACTATCAATCATATTAACAATACGACTAATAATTTTAATTACAGTATCAATGTGCACGGAAAGGAGGACTTTGAGTCTTTGGTTTCATTATTGAAAGAAAAATTCAGCAACGAGATGCTGCAAGTCCTGGAAAACAATGACGGTGACGTTGTTTTCAAATTGGCGTATTTCAACAAAGATTTTCCTGAGAATCAAACCCTTCGAAAAATGAAAAAGAGCGACCAGTCACTTCTAGTTCACACGGGTTTAGATCAATGGAGCATGCGGCCCGCTACGGAGGTGGTGAAACTTGCCGCCGAGCGAGCAGCGAAACAGCTTTCGAAAGGTGGACTCGCCATGAAAACAAAGGATGTACGCAACACGTGTTATTTATCGGAAGTAACCCACCGAGAGACGGTTAAAGAACCCAAGGATACGAAACAGATTTTGGGACCGTATTCAGTCAGTGGCGCGTGTCATTTAGAAGCAGTATCTCTCACACGTAAACTTAAAGAGGTTGAGAACGAGATTCAGAACGAGTTTCCGACATACAATCCAGTAATCCCTTTATGGAAGAAGGAATTACACAGGCGGAATCATCCTTTCATTTTGGAGTTTGAGAACAAGTGGAATCGGACGTATGAATCTATGATTTGATCCTACCATGTATCTTGCAGGTGGATGATCCATCTATCGTTGTTTATTATAAAATTTAATCTCCCCTGGTTAAAATTTGTTCGTTTATTGGAATGAAGATCATTGACTATATCGACATTAGAATAGCCGCTGAACCTGTCACTTTCCAAGACGAGATGGTCTTTGAAAAGCTAGCCGACTATGTCATTGAATGTATTCAGAGCAAACGCAACTTAAGGACATCTACCAAAATACGTAAATCAATACATATAATGAATCAAATCATCCAGAAGAATAATACATGTTCAGATGAAGACCAATTGAAAGCAAGAATTCATCAGTACATTCGAGATAAACTAGAAAAGGCGTATTTAGAGAAACAACAAACTGGGAACTGTTGGAAACACATCTCATGCTTCTTTTGAGGTAACATGTTAGGTTGAATCTATGATTTGATCCTACCATGTATCTTGCAGGTGGATGATCCATCTATCGCGTTGTTTGTACAGTTTTTTCCTGCTTTCGTCAACCCCTCGCATTTGCTAATCGGAGGCTTGATGGGTTTGAGTGGTTTGGGCGGTTGTAGCTGCCGAATCATCTCCCCAAACATCTGCTCCTCCGGATTGTCGATAAAAAGCTCGAATAACGAGCAGATGGGACTCATGAGCGAACGTTGGAGGTAGTACAGAGTATCCAGCGGCAGGTTGTTGTCCTTTACGTATTGTGGATCCTCCGCCTTGGCGCATTGAAGATCCTTGGGGTTTGACGTGCGAACGAAAACATAAGGTACACGGTCTCCTGGTTTTGGACCGCTACCAGGAGACCGGGCTTCCATTTTCTTCATGACTGTGAAATGAGGCAGATTTATTTTGCTATGATCCTCGGGATAGCGTACGCCGTTTTCTGTGTGCGCCGCGATGCACGCCTTGTACGACTTTGCCGACTTCATCGACTTGCTGAGAATAAGGGACTCAATGGGGACTTGGTTATTCAACAACTGTTCCGCGCACTCCATCGCGTACGCCATCGCCTCTGTAATTTGGCGATCGTACATGATCATGTTCAAAACCTTCTTGGAAACCATTTTCACAAAATCTGGATTGTCCCTTCGGACCAACTGAATACCCTTGGCGTCAATGTAATCGGGAGCTTCTGGTTTGGTGTACATCAGTCCAGCGTACCGCTTCTTGCTAAACAAGAGGTAGGGCCAGTAGCATTTTTCAAACTCCAACTCGATCGGAAACTTGAAGGTTTTTGAAATCTTTTCAGCCGCTTCAATACCCAAAGCAAACGATTCTCGCAGTATGTCCTCGGTTTTGGTTTTAAAAATAACCATGACTGAATCCGTGTCTCCGTAAATCACATGACTTCCTGGATACCACTCTTCCACGTGAGATTTTGTCTGCTCAATCATATTCCGACCAATCGTCGTCACGGCGGCGGAAATGGGCTGACAGGGGAGCATAAAGGCTGCACAAAATCCGTAAATACTGTTCATGCTCACTTTGAACGCCAACTGTTTACCGTTGAACACGTCTTTCATAAATGTGTCACCCCGTTGCGCCGCCGCCGCCATATCTTTTTTGGCCTTTTTGCGACTGATTGCGAGATTCTCCAAAATCTTTGGAAGGACGCCTTGTTTTGTCTGGGCAAACTTGTACGTCTTTTGCGCCTCGTCGCTTCCAATCACGATGCTTTCGTACACAACTCCTTCCACGTTGGCGTAACGTTCGTCCAATACAATGGTGTTGTAACACAAATTATGCGCGCGCATGATGGTTGGGTACAGGGAAGCGAAATCGAGTCCCACCACAACTTCGTTCATATAGGCTCCCTTTTCAGCGTTCAAAACGGTTGCGCCCACAAAAGAGTCGGGACGCGGGGCGCCGTATTCGGGAGTGATTACAAGCATCTCGTTCAACCGGGTCTCCTTTGTGATTTGACTAAACACCTTGATTTGCTGTCCGCGCTCAATGAGATAGTTCATGGGAACGAACGTCACCTTTGCCATTTCCATCAGATTTGCAATATCGTTCAATTTTTGCATCAGCTGCAAAGGTAGTTCCGTGTCTTTCACGCAGTACTTTCCGATTTCCGTCATGTCCTCGACCGTGCCCCGTTTGTAGCGCGAAAAAAGCTCTTTGATCGGCATGTCAATCTTCTTGTCTTTCAGAAAATGCTCCGACACAAAGTTGAGTGAATATTTGACCAACTTGTGTTCGCGTTTATACACTTCAAGAAGATCGATCTGCATGCGCCCGATGGATCGCACCATTCTGTATTCGTTGTCGCCATACGCACTACTGCTGAAATTTGCCTTGTATTGTTCAGAAGACGTGCCTACCAAGCGATTCAAATTAATTCTCTCAGCCACATGCAATTTTTCAGCACGGTCCATGATGAAAGCCAAGTCAAACTTCCAGATGTTGTACCCCACGAGTACGTCTGGGTCCACGGAGGTTATGGAGTTTGCCCACTTTCGTAACAAGACACTCTCGCTGCTGCATTCAATGATTGTTGTATCTTCAATAACACCGCATTGATTCAAGGTGAACAAGTCCCTTTTGAAGGGTTTCGATTCACCGAATCGTTGGTATGTGTTTGCTATTTGAATGACCGGGCAGTGGTTGCTTATAGAGCTTGCTTCTGGAAACGATCCGTCCTCGCTGTACACCTCGATATCAAATGAACAAATCACTAGAGGACAGATGGATGGATCGTCCACAGCTTTGATGTCCTTCTTACTTGACAGACGCAACTCGACATCACAAGACGTCTCCTTGTTAGAAGTCTTGATAAATCGCGAGGGTACCTCAATCCAACCCGTGGACTCAATCTCGCAAATGTGAATGAACCGTAAAACAGGTTCGATGTTAGCCTCATAAATTTCCGTGTCCTTGAAAAGATACTTTGCACGCTTCAGTGCAGCAAAACTCGAGAAAACGATGCGACAAAACCGAAACAGTTTATCGTCGCTAAACCCGAAAAACTTTTTCCTGCGGACAATCTTTGTGTCTTTGACATGTCCACGCAAATCCTTCATTTCTCCGTGCTTGTCGCGCCACTTTAATTTCTCCTGCAGCCTACCATCAATTACGGCCTTGGTCGGCCATTGGGGTTTCATGAGAACGTAAAAACACGGCTCGTGTGCGCAAAAACACGCCACTGACTGACCCTCCTTGGTTCGTCCAAACATTCGAATTTGATACTCCAATGTGTCGTCCGATTCCACATCCCCCGAATCCCATGATATGATTTGGAATCGTGTGACACCCGACATCACTGTACTGATCTTATAGCCAGAGTCCTTTAGGTGAATTTTAACGCAAATACGAATCCCACAACAATCCCAGAAACGCGAAAGAAGACACACCCCACAACGTGTCCACGCTCGCCACTCTCCAATCGTAATTCGTCAACACCGCCGCGTTAGTGCAGTTGTACACACCGTACACCACCAAGCCCACCATACCAAATACAAGGGCGGGTGAGACATCCTTGTAATGGATCGCCAAGGGTATACATATGAGGAAATGACATACGAGCAACAAGATGTACGCCATAAACACATACGGGTATTTAACCTTCATCTCGCTTTTTTGAACATCCTCGAATTTCGGTTTGTAGAATTTCGGGGTCATTGTGCTCAACCATAATACATCCATTATTAAATACACAAGTATCAGGATCATATTGTTTTGCATTATTTATACATATACGAAATATTAAAACGAAATTAAACTTGGTATTGATACACATGCTCTGGATTTCATTGCGTAAAGGCAGTAGCTGAAAACAAATTCGCTCTCGCCTTCTTTTTGTCCGGATTATTTTTGTAGTAATCCTCCCATGCATTTGCAATTGTGATGCCACGTTCCTTGAATGACTTCATGGGCATTTTTTTTTCTCTGTCGAACTTGTTTTTTTGCTCTGGATATCCGTTTTCTTGGGCTTTTAAGCTTAAGTTGGCGTTTGCCCATTCTTCCAACATAGCTTTTCGTCCAGCAGTGTTAAGCCTTGACAGTATTTCAAAATGTTTGAAAACCATTTCATGTTCGTTTTTGAACACGGTCAAATATTTATACTTACTTGCTAATTCTAAAGTTTCTTTGACGAAGTTTGAACGATTGTGAGCACTCTTATTATTATTATCATTTTGACTTTTTTGTTTTTTTTTAAAGTTTTCGGTTTGTTTAACGACTTGGTTAGTGTGATATATATGGTGTTCTTTGTGATTAACATTGCTGCCCATCATCCATTGTGATTGTGTATTGAATACAAAAGGTAGCCCGGTGGTCGCATCACCCGATTTTATTTTCTTATCTCTTTCATAAATGTCCTGTGATTCTGATATACCTATCGCTTGACAAATCGCCAGTATGTCTTGTGTCGTAAAATATATAAATGGCATATTTGATTTTATGAGTTTGTTGTTATAAATTTTAGCCATGATTTTGTTGTATGCTTTCAAATAAGTAATCTGATAAGCGTCACCCATCCTCTTAAAATCCAGAAAAAACTGAATCATCATGTATTGAAGACCTCTTGTGCGTGAGGTAAGGATAGGTTTTTTACCAATGTGTTTTTCTTTCCACTTTATAATTTCTACAGAACATTGATTCATAGAGATTCCGGTGTAATTACTCTGCCAAATAATAGTGCATGATGAGTTCATGATATTGCTCTCAATGATCATGCTCTTCAATATTTCTAGGTCTGAGTTAGTTCGTTTTCTTTTATTAGTAAAAAATTCCTTGTTATGATAAAGAACGATAGATACATTGAGAAATTGTGCGTTGTTATTGTTAGACCTTGTTTGATTGTCTTTAAAAAGTTTGTCTTTGGTACCATCGTCTGGGCTAACAATCAAAACTGTTGATTGATGGATAAGTTTCAGTGTCATTCCTTGAACAAGAAAGGTTTGTCTCTTATCATTAATTTTTGAACGTTCTAATATTGTTTTAAATAGTACGTTTTCGCTTTGAAAAACGAGCATAGTAACATGAAACTTGCACGTCATTTGCTGTGAAGTCGTGTTGAACTTGACAATAAAAAAATCTTTATTATTTATTATTTGACAATCGACAAACAACATGGTGTAGTTTAAATCGGGTGTATTTGCAGAATCTAATAGCATTGCCGGTGTAAGAATAAGTTTGGTCGTAAAAAATCTTGTTTTTGTCGCATCCACTGCGGCATAATACCTTTCGAATTTGGTAAAAATATCATTCATTACATTTCCACCCCTAATTTCTTGTATTGTATTTTCTGACGTTTGCACATTTTTTACCAATTGACTGTGGAAGTTGTACGCTTTGATTGCTCCCAACTCTTTTATACTATCAATCAACTTTGTTTTTACAGCGGCCAAGTCCATGCCTAAAATAGGATTTTCTTCCTCTTGTTTTGCAAGTTCCAGATACTGTACCCAAAAAGAACGAAAGCCTGTTGCCTTGAAAAAAGAATCATATTTAAGTAAGTACTTAAATGTATTGATATTGTTGTTTTGTAGTATTTTTTCGAGACCAAACACAAACTCTGTTAGGCCATGCCTTAGTTCCTTATTATTTGTAGTTTTACCAACGCCAAACATTGAAAACAATGCATGATCCGTTCGGTTACCCTCAAAAACGTCATGAACGGTGTCTAGTATATTAAACATAAATTCATACTTTGTGTCATTAGTAAACTGTAATGAGTTTGGCAAAGTTGCCACAAAGTTTTCAGCACTACCTTCCCAATTATTAGAAGGGTCTAAACTTTTCTTGCTTTCGTTTAAATTCTTGACGATTGGTTCGCGTAATCCGACCCTCCGAACGAATTCAGCCATTTATATTATTATATTATTATTATTATTTTCCTAAACATCGTAAGTATAGTTGTTAAACTTGACTTCCTCGCGCGGGCTGAAACGCGGGGTTCGGGTTATTGGTTGAGTTTTTGGGTTTGTTTTTAGCTTGAATGTTTGCAACACGGGTAAATGGTCGTTTCCCTTGATGGGTATGGAGTCGTAGGATTGAGGCACCAGCAATCCGTAGGGATTTTTGAATATCACCCGATCAGCATATCCTGGAAGTCGTCCTTTCGTACCTTTGGACAGCGAAAATCTACCACTTGCAGCCTCGCGTTTGTACGTGGGATAAAAGTCGATTTTCATTTCTTTGTAATTTTGTAGTCGAATCTTTAAATTGATCAGGGTGTCCGTCAAGGTGTGATCCTTTGTGATTTGCCAAAATTCTTCCGAGACTGTCTTATTGGTTGATTTTCGTTGTTTCAAGAAAATATTCAAAAAGTCCTTGTCGATCATCGCTTTCAAAAACCGAGGGAAAACGCGGCTATTTCCGTTTGATAACAAGACGTCGTCGGGAATCCCACACGTTGCGTTATGTTGTAGTTGTATCGCTGCGACAGATTGAGGAAGTTTGATTGTATCCATCAAGTTCATCGAGTGCAACTTGGCCAACTGTTTCTCCAACGTACATCCGCGTATCTTGCACTGATACTTGACATCCTTTTTGTAACACGCATCCAGAATTAACGACCTCGAATTCAAGTCTCCTATGAGTATAGTCGTTTCGTTTGGATGCACAGAGTCCAATATCCGATTAAAAAGTTGCGCGTACGTAGTCAAATCGTCTTTGAATGGAAGATGTGTATTGATGACATTAATGATTTTGTTGTTGATCGAGAACGGAATACACAGAAACCCCTTGGTGAGTAGTTTACAATCCTTGATTACAGGTTTAATTTTGAGATTTTCTAAATTCCGATCTTGACGCACAAAAATCAGGGTTGCGATGACGAAACTGTTGCTAAGGGTGCTACTCATAGAGCACGTATGATTCTGAGACAGTAGAATATAGTTTTTGAGAGGGGCTTCTTGCCATGGTTGTTGCCAGTTGATGTTCTTTTCTTTCACCGACTGTTTCCTCCCCCCGGGAGTTTCGAATGTTTTCCTCAGAAGATTCGTTATTGTGTTCAGGCTACCCAAGGAAATCTCTTGAAAGCCAAAAACCATGATGTCTGATCGTTTCGAACGCGTCACACTCGAAATCAAATCTTGACCTTTTTGGTGAACGCGTTTGTTCCCAATGTTCCAAGTGTACACATCGATGGAAGATGGAGGAATCCCCCGGGCAAGTTGACGACCAAACCCAACGTTATTATTTGGCAGAGACGTCATATACTAATTCAATACAATTTAATCAGTACGCGTCGGATCTACATTTAGACCGCGACGCGCCATGAAGGCGGTCAAACATTTGACCAGAATTCCAATTCCGGGTTGATTGAAAATTCTGCAATCTTCCTAATCAGATTATTGTTTTGTTTATAAGCCTTCTCGCTCATTTTCTCCTCACAACCAGAACATCGTCCCTTCAACAACATGCCTTCCTCCAACGCATCGTCGGACAACGAGGACATGCGCCCTCTTCACAAGCGTCGTCAGCGAGATGCTTCCCCTCTCCGACCAGTTCGCCAAGACCGCGTGGTTCCCGTGCGCGAGCGATTTCATCACCGCGTGGTTCCTGTTCAACGTGTTCGTGTTGACCGTGTTCACCCCGCCGAGCGCAAGCGCCTGCATGCGCTGCGGGCCTTTTACAAGCTGCTCCACGAAGTTCGTCATGAAGTCCGTCACTTCCGCGTGTTCACGGACGAGTTACAACGCGAGATGGAGTCGGAGTGGAACGACATCACGCCCAAGTACATGATGAGCAAGCAGAAGCAGTTCCTTCAACGGATGGAGGTTTTCGGACGGTGTCCGTTGGTGGGTGACGTGATCGGCGACCTCACCTACATCAACCAGTGCGGGCACGTGTTCAACAAGGTGTCCCTAGAGACGGCCAACCCCAAACTAGATTCGTGTCCGAGGTGCTCGAAACCGATGGTGTACCCCTTCGACTTTTAAGGAAATGTTAATTCGTTGAGCTGCGTTATAGAGTCACCGGCATTCAATCCAGACGCGGCTGTGGTGGTTGCCGGAGTGGTGGAAGCGGCTGTGGTTCGACTTTGCGGTGTGTACATTGCGCGATACTGATTTGTTGCGTAATCGACTTGTTTCAATGATTTCAACTTGACAACATCTGCAATGCTGACAATATACTCAGGTTTCACATATTCCATTGATCTTGAAACCATTGCTGCCAACTGTATGGCGTATAACAACGGGAATATGTTTGTGTTAATGATGACATCTTTAATCGCTCCGACGGGGGTGTGCATCACGTCGGGTACATTTAATACCCTTGTACTTACACGCAGATGTTTGTCTTTTTTTATTTTATCATGTATAATTTCTGTGGCGTTGGTATCATTTGACCGATCCTCCAAAGTGTTGTTATACGCGAGCGGGTATAGAATATTTACAACCGAATTATGATCTGATAAATCGTTCATCAATGTATCAAAGTGATCATCATGCAACCAGTATATGTAATCAATAACTGCGTTCACGGCATCCTGAACTGATGTAATGTCATTCAAGTCCACTACATGACATGGATCCGTTTGACCACATGAGTCCTGGAATTCTTGCGATTTCTGTGTGTCCTTTTCGTTCATAACGGACTCGTCATCGCTTGCGGGATGAACTAAATAATAATATTCAACCTCTTTTGATTCTCTTATGTTGCGTGTAATATTCCTGATACCCGTGGGTTGATAAAGGATTTGTCTCCTTTCGTCAATAACCGCAGCCGAAATCATCTGTTCGAATTTATTCAACGAAATGTCACCCTTTTCTGAAATGAGAATCTGTGGTTTCTTGATCACAATCAGTGGCGGATCAGTATTAACTTCAATCGGTGAGATGGTGATGATTGGTTTGTCATCACCAAGGGATTTAAAAAAATATTTCTCAATCAAGTATATACCTCCTCCTAGTATGACAAAAAAGATTACGTACACCAAAATAAACGATTTCTTTTTTGTTAATGGCGGAGGGATAGTGTTGGAAGGATACTCGGAATAATATGTAGCCATTTCTCATATACTTATATTTTTCTAATACGATGCACTACCGGATCGTTTGAGCGTGTTCGTCATAATGGGAATTCTTCTCCCACGTATATTTTTCTCCCACGGAAAGAACTTTACGGCGCGTTGTCTCTTCCCGTTAGTCACAAAAGACGCGTCGTTTTTTGATTTTATATACTCGTAGGGTTCTATCCCACCCAACTTTCTACCGAATCGTGTGCCGCGTTGATGAGGCGGAAGAATTACTGGGCCGTATCGATCTTTTGTTCCACCGCAATCTACACACTTGAAGTTGGTTTTGGGTTTACTTTTGAAAAATCTCCACGCTTTTTGTTCTTCTGCCTGACGTGCCAAAAGTTTTCTTATCATCTTTGACTCATCACTGTCCGTCGGTTTTCGAAGCTCTTTAAGCAACTGGTTTCTTAAATCCTTCGAATATTTATGAGTCATTCTTTCCGTGGCCTTACCACCACGTATTGTATTTGTTTGTTTCTGGATTTCAGTTTTGATTTTTTTAGATCGACTGAGCATTGTAACGTAAGACGGGAAAATATTTTATATTAATTTAAGCGAGTGTCATTTCATCATGTTAACCGGCATGACGTTGTCAGAACTTCAGTTGAACATAGATTTGTTATGCATGCGAGAGTCGTTGTTGGTATACTTTTCGAGTCAAGACTTTGTACAACGTTGGCAGTTCTGGATAAGCACACGTGATTATTTACAGTTACCGGTAGACCTTGAACACAGTCTTTTCGCTATAATAAATGGAGCATTCATTGTTTCATCACATGATCTATTTATCATAAAGCAAGTCATAAAAACTTCATTGTCGTCACAACTGCGTATTCTTTACTTTGTATATACCAATATATACACTTTTGATTTGCCCTTCGTTCCACTTTTAAACACAACAGTTTCAACGCGTCTCATGGACAATGTGTTGTATGCGTGTGGGTATTCCGGTGAATCCGTGTTGGACGGGTTTCCATGTGTGTATGATATTGCCTGCGATGTTTATGAGAAACAATTTTCCGCAATCATCAAGTTGCAACGTCAATGGAGAATATGTATTTCAAATCCTTCATTTGTGATGTGTAAGAACCGTTTGATTCATGAATTTAACGATTTGCAAATTTGAAAACTCACTTTAAGAGTCGAAATCAACAAGGTAAGAACAATGGCAATCAACATCCCTACTCACATTCGATGGGAATCAAAGTCCGACGCCTCGTCTGATACCGAGTCCGAATACTATTCGGAGGAACATGAAAGCGGAACCGAATACGATTCAGAGGACAGCGACCCCGATTACGATCCCGACGACACCGAGTCTGAATATGATTCAGAGGACAGCGACCCCGATTACGATCCCGACGACACCGAGTCTGAAGACGATTCAGAGACCGACACCGAGTCTGAAGACGACACCGAGGCCGACACCGAGTCTGAAGACGACTCCGAGGCCGACACTGAGTCTGAAGACGACACCGAGGCCGACTCCGAGTCTGAATACGACACCGAGGCCGACACCGAGTCTGAATACGACACCGAGGCCGACACCGAGTCTGAAGACGACTCGGAGGACAGTGACGACTCGGAGGCCGACTCGGAGGATAGTGACGACACTGAGTCTGAATACGTGTATTTCCTACCTCAACTTAACTCACACGATTCAGAGGACACTGAGTCTGAAGACGATTCAGAGGCCGACACCGAGAGTGATACCACGACTCACTTCACTCCGCAACAGATCTAGGACATCACTCTCAAGCAGAACATGAGGCCCGACAACGAAGACGAAGACGCAAAGTCAGCGATAAATAGACAATTTTAATAAAATAAACTAGAATGGAGCGTCAGAATTAAAGGGAATGAAAGTAAATGCTCTTCTCACATAGGACCCCCACCTTGGACCCTTTGATCGGTGAGTAGGGGGGGTTATCACGTTTAATTTCCTTTTCAAACCTTTTGGCGGGGTTAACACGTTTGATTTCCTTTTCAAAGTCTTCTTTCCTAGTAATAAAAGCTCTCTCCAAAAAGGATCAAAACCCATTTTTTGTTTCAAGTTGTGAATCACGCTTGTTTTACTATCTTGTAACCACGCTATATTTCCGTGTTCGGCGTTCTTGTCCACCATATTAAAGTTGTCACGCTCCCGCAAGGCTTTGAAAGCTTTCGAAATGTCATTCATAAAATTAATCACAAATCTTTTATGCGTCATTTGTAAACGTGAAATCAAAAACGGAAAATAACATGCGTGATAATGACATATTAATTCTAATTAAAATAAAAAAAACGAAATCTTATATCACTTAAAGAAAGCGCACACCTATCATAAGCGCAAGCTGTACGTACACAAGAGCAATGTTGTACCTTCCGAAGGATGTACTTCTACCTGAACTGCAATGGCACATCATGAAGATGTTCTTTTCACATCACATTCTACCCGAGTTGCAGACGAAATTCGACTCACCGCATCATGATGGGTATCCTGTATTTCGACGGTTTGGCACCCATGACCGAATTGCGGTGACGGCATTTGACAACCACATCAACATTTTGGACCGGCGGATCAAGAAAGAAGAAGATCAAATGGCCGCAAGTGAAGACGGGTTAGTCTTCAGTACGACGTTGGTGCGACTGCGGAACGCAAGACGAATCTGGAAAACTCGGAAATTGACGATTTAAGTTATTTTATACCAATACTACAAATGCCATCCTATGTTTTGATATTGTCCTTAATTGCTGTATCATTATCGATTGCCATTTTCTTGATATTTATGAGAAACGAAGCACCAGCCCCGATTTTCCCCGAAAATCCAAGCGATATTTGGGACGAACCCCCCGCTACCACGGCTGTTGCTAGTGTACGCGAGAGTAATCGAATATTATTTAGGAATTCCATAGAGCGCATACAACAAAAAATACATCCGATTGCAATAGGTGCATTGTGCAATGTTTTACATGATCCGTCGTTTGAACAACTTTTAGATGAAATACTCGTTTTCGAAGATCTGAATTGCAAGTATGTCATCGAACTACTTGAACATACAAGAGAACTTGCAATCAAAGAAATGGAAAAGAATAATGACATTTATTCACCAAAGCGTAACGAACTGGATGAAGCAGGGCGCTTAGTTATAGACGAACTAACTATTTTTATTACCAAGTTGATTGAAATCAATTGTGTTGAAGACGTGATCAAAGCTGCAGTTATAAGAGAACTTGTTATCAATTCTCGTGATGATGCATGTAGAGGGCTTGAAATTTCCGCATCTGTCTTGTCTGATTTTTTAGGGAATATGTTAAATTCAGAAACTAACGATCGAACATTTCCAAACTGGGCTGTTGCTACCACGCCCGCCGCAACCACGGGCATGCCAACCTGGGGTGCCGCAACCACGGCTGTTGCTACCACGCCCGCCGCAACCACGGGTATACCAACCTGGGGTGCTGCAACCACGGCTGTTGCTACCACGCCCGCCGCAACCACGGGTATGCCAACCTGGGGTGCTGCAACCACGGCTGTTGCTACTCAATATTCATCTAACCCAGAATATTATCATTGCAACCAAGGGATATGGGATAGGGGATATGGGATATTACAAGGCACAAATGAACAAAGGGATATGGGATATGGGATATGGGATATGGGATATGGGATTGATGAAAATGAACAAATTAAATATGCAATGTTTTTTAAAGATAATACTAACGAGAATTCAAAAGAAACTTCAATAAGAAAAATTTTGGAGTTACTAGGAGGCAACGTCAATATATTTAGTGGTTATGAGTCATTTCAAAAGATTGAACATCCCGACGTACACTTTATTGTTCTTAACAAAACCCAACTTGAGATTCTTTTGTCTGATAATCAATCTCCTATCCTCTCAATAGAGTGCCCCGTAGTGTCGAGTAATGATCTTTCTTGCGCGGAAATAGGTTGCGAAGAAGAAGCGATGTATCCCCGTACATTTGAGAAATCGCGTAATCTCTATTACAACAGGCCAACCGAGCCCGCCGCAACCACGGGCAGGCCAAGGTTCGAAGACGACAATTTTCACAATATAGGCTAAAGTCTGTTAGATTTATTTTTTATAGTTTCAATAAAATAAACCAGCGACCGAGAATCAAAAAAACTCTGTTACTGAAGGATTATTTCCAAAAATCAGGAATCATAAACTTTCGTTTTATCATGATTCTGTCACATAATAATCACACATTGATTGTTTCAAGAACTACGTAAAGTTTTTTTTGTTCCTTTAGGTGCCATTATTTGTTGGGACTTCGTTCCAGTACGTCAAGGTTTAATGTTTTTCTTAGCCCCATATTCTCCTTGTTTGCGATATTCAGTTGTTCGTTCTGATTGAATGTGTTCCGAATGAAAGAGTTCTGATTCAACATTATACCCCTTGTTCCGTTCTTCCTTTTTTTGTTTTAATATTTCTTTCAATTTTACCCTACAAGCTTGATCTAACATGTTTACGTTTTAATATAAATTATTTATTGAAAACAAACTTGATTGTGTTAAGGGTTTTAAGAGAATGACGGCTGAGTATAGGAATGAATGATCATCAGGATTGGAGTCAGATCACGTTTACAAAGAATAAGGCAAAAAGTGACGCATTTCTGAAACTGTATTCAAAGATCACACATCAACAATCTCATGAAAACAAGCTGGATTCCTGCGTTGATGTTGCGTTAAAAACCACTGATTTCAACACACGGAAAGCGATACAATCGGCAAGGATTGGAAAAGGATTGACCCAGAAGGAGCTTGCAACGGCTTTGAACGAAAAGCTGGACACAATAGTCAAACTTGAGAATGGTGTTCTCCAAACGCCATCGCCTGTTCTCGTGGCAAAGTTGAAGAAGCTGTTGAACGTGACATTTAAACTACATAAATAATTTACACGATTCGTGTCAGTTGGACCACCTTGTGAACATCGTTAGTCAGATGATCCATGTTGCGATACGCGAAGGCTTGAATGTTCCCGCTGTGATCGAAATGAAGAGACCCTTTTCCGTCCACGCGTTGTAGTTTTACCGCACATGTTCGTCCACGCGGCGCAGTCTCCGTCAAACACCGGGGAAGATGGACGATGTGGTTGGCGTCGGTCTTGAACTGGTCCAACATCTTCAAGTAGGAGGAAAACGGGAGGTTGAGGTTTTGTCGAATGTTTGCGTTCACCATGCCGGAGATCATCTCAAAAGCGACAGTCTTGTCGAACACGATTCGCATACACGGGATGAACAGGGTCGCCTCCAAGAAACTCCAGAACAAGTCCGTATCCATGTCAAGCTCAAGTTTTTGCAGACCGCCGCTGATTTTAATCTTGTTGTTGTTGAAGAGGAGCACGGAGAGGTTGATCTTGTTGAACACCAGCTTGATGCCGATGGAACCGATTTGATGCGTCTGAATTTCAGAGGTTGATAGTCGTCTCCTCAATGAACCCGGCGGTGAAGCGTGCATGGACGATATGTGTTTGTCGTTGTTCTGTTTCAGCTTGCTCCAAACTGTTTTCAATTCCGGCAATGAATCCTCCGATTGGAGCATGCATTGAAACATGGACAGATTGATGGAGGCACTCATGTCAAAGGTTATTTTCGAATGAGGCGGAGCGAACAAAAAACCTTTAAGAGACGAATTTGGTATTTTTATTTCAAATATTTTGTTTGTATATTAAAACCAATGTCCTTTGTTTTCCCTCCATTACGACATTTTAACCCTGGATTGCGACCTGGGTTTATAGAATTCAATAAAAATCCGAAACATCCGAATTTTCCAAAAGAAAAAATGAGACCGTTAGCGTACAAGAATGTGATGAAACAATTTAAATCCGGTGTTTCAAAAAGTCAAATGAAGTGGGAAGAGCCCGCTACTCCCTTGTCGTATGTTGGCAACAAGGCTATAGGAGGGGAAGTTCTATCGATTTTGCAGTGGAAAGAAAGATTGGCACACGAAATGAACCGTATGGCTCTCAATTTGGTCAAAATGGGTATAAGAAAAGAAAACGCGTATATTAATAGGAAAAAAAGGATTGAAAATTATCGAGAAAAACATTTTACTATTCCAACTGAATACAAAAAAGTCTTTCGAGCGGGTGATATTGAACAGAAAGGAATACGTCCCAGTTCATTTAGCAAGTCAACTGCGCAAACTAATAAACAGGTTGCAAACAGAAATAAAAATAAAGAACAAATTCGCGCGAAACAAAACATATCGGAGAAGGCGCTTTTAATAGAACGTTTGGCTATAAAAGCCGAATACAACAAATTAAAGGAAAATGAAAAGATGCAACTCAGAAAGAAGCAAGGTCCACCTTCAAAGGCGGACCAGAACGAATTAAAGAAACAAAGAAATGAAGCGGCTAGACAAAAAAAAGAACAAACGGATTTAAATCGAGAGCTGGCTAGAAAGAAAAGAGCAAAGGAAGATAGAGAAAGAACAACTTGGAAGCCGTCAGCTAGTCAATGGAGTGAAATTCCCCCCCATTTAAGGAGGAAACAATATAAACGGGCATCAAAATCTGTCACTGAAACCAACAATAAGTTGCGTTTTTAAACTAACTTAAAGAACCCAATCAGTCAATAGTAACCAAGGGTGATGAACGCTGTACACGACGCACTCCTCAACTTGGTCGGGGTTTCAACCGTGGATGAAACTTTTGTTCTCCTTCGCGGAGTCATGGAAATTGTGAAGGGTTTGTACGCAGACAAATACTCGGGTAAATACGAAGACGCGGCCGATTTGACAACTGTGAAGCAACTTGTCGAGAATCCAGCTGTGGACATTTCGCTCATCGTGTTACATTGTGAACGTGTGTTTCATATTTTGAGCTACCCTCTGGTTTCGGCTCACATCAGGGGATGCAACGACCGAGCTCGGATCGTTGCGGATAAACTGGACCTTGATTTTTACCATTACGAAAGGCGCACCCTGTTCACATGCACAAAACGTCAACAGATTGATCTTATTTCTCAGACGACAGAAACCATTCGCGTCGGGAACTGCTGCCTCAAACGAATGAGCCCGGACGACCCAGATCTCGCCACGATGAAACGGGATGTTGCGAACATGGAGGTTTATCTGATAGAGCTTTTACACTAAATATTTACTTAAACGATTTAACGATTTAGACTAAAAAGATGGATCCAACGATGTTCGGACTTGTTATGATAATCCTTGTGTGTACGAATATCATAGGAATTGCGTGTATAATCAAATACAAAGGAAAGTATCTCGGAATAACAGTGTCTTAGAACATGCTTTCTAAGTTATTCTTGATCTCTCCAACTGTCAAGCCGGCTACCTCGATATCAACGAAGACGGGTTTTTCCATATCGTGTTTAAGATGGTACATCGCAGTTGTCCACGCGATTCGCGACATCAAGGTTGTGGTCGTGGAAACTTCATAATACGGAATGTTAGTGTCGTTCACCGCGCCGGGCGGCAAAGCGTACATTTTTCCATTCTCCATTTTTAGAGGGGGTCTAGTGAACATGGAAGTCGCATCATCATAAAATTTCAAGTTTTCTAGGGGTGGCAACACCCAAATATTATCCACAATCTTATTCATAGCGCCAGCAACCTCACTGGAGGTTGCTGTTGCGGTGTCGACCACGAATACGTATGAAGCCGCCTCAACCTCTTCTCTAAACATGACAGCACTCATGTATTGCTGGGTGCCCTGAATGTGTGACGGCATCGGGTCAAAATACCTGATCTTTTCAGGAAAGGCGTCCGCCGCATACGTTCTTATAGTTGAAGATTGCCCCTCCGAGATCATAGTCGTGGGGTTAGAAGCTCCAGCTTCCATCATCTCCACTCGGGAACCATTGGGCCCAATAAAAATCTTCGATCGAGAAGCGGCTGTGGTTCTAGCGGCTGTGGTTCTAGCGGCTGTGGTTCTAGCGGCTGTGGTTCTAGCGGCTGTGGTTCTAGCGGCTGTGGTTTCCACGTGAGGTTTCTTTTTCTTTGAGAGAGCGTGGAGAACTAGCGCCAACACGATCGACGATACAATAACGGCGGCGATAATCCCGATTTTCTTGGACATTAAATTAAACATATATTAAAATCGACCATTATTCAACTTTTAAAATGTGTTTTATGTTCAACGTATACGGCGCCTGTGAACCACTTGGTTTCATGTAAAGAACGATACCGTATCCATTAATCTCGTCGTGGTGTTCGTTTTCTTCTTTGATGTAATTCGCGTTATACTCATCCAAGCTATAATAAACCACATCAATATCAATCTTAAACTTGATGATATTCAGATGATTGATATTTGTATATTTTTGTTTGTATTTACATGTCGTCATAAATTCGATGAGTCGAGCTTCGTTACTCAAATCGGTTGTGGGGGCGAATGCGCAACAATATATATCAATGGGTGTATGGTACATCCACTTTATAAAAAGACCAATTCTTGA
>Ga0302131_1000395_pt1 | contig 26885 bp, 28 predicted proteins | sample CB9_20m_MG_FD_203105 | JGI IMG/M metagenome (GOLD analysis project Ga0302131, IMG submission 203105) | Marine microbial communities from Western Arctic Ocean, Canada - CB9_20m | ecosystem: Environmental > Aquatic > Marine > Oceanic | place: Canada: Western Arctic Ocean | collected 2017-09-19
AGGCGGCGACGAAGTCCGTGGCTCCGAAGAAGAAGAAGCCGTCTCACCCGATCCCTTTCTGCGGACACGTGTTCGAAGACCAGTGCTTCGGGATTCGCGTCAACCACGGACTTCACACGCAGTGTGGCCAGATCCGGTCGGGTGATGGCGACTACTGCAAGACGTGCTCGAAGCAGGCATCGACGAACGAGAGCTCGAAGCCGAACGCCGGCGACATTCGGGTTCGCGCTCTCGGTGGCGACTGGGAACCGGTGGGCAAGCTTGTGTCCTACGGGAATGTGATGGCGAAGCTGGGCATTTCCAAGGAGCAGGCGGAAGCAGAGGCGGAGGCACAAGGTGTCACGATTCCCGAGTCCGAGTTCGATGTGGTGAAGGGTCGCCGTGGCCGCCCGAAGAAGGACTCCTCGTCTTCCGACGACGAGGAAAAGCCGAAGCGCGCGCGTGGCCGCCCGAAGAAGTCGAAGAAGGTTGTCAGTTCTTCCGCTGGAGACGACCTCATCTCACGGCTTGTCACGGCGGCCCAGAGCACTTCTGAGTCGTCGCAGTCTGACAGCGATAGCTCTGCTATCGCCGAGAAGCTTGCGAAGCGTTCGCCAAAGAAGCTTTCGGATGAGGAGAAGGCTGAGAAGCTCGCCGCCAAGGAGCTCGCGGATGCAGCCAAGGCGGCGGAGAAGGCCGAGAAGCTCGCCGCCAAGGAGCTCGCGGATGCGGCAAAGGCCGAGGAGAAGGCCGCAAAGCTCGCCGCCAAGGAGCTCGCGGATGCGGCAAAGGCCGAGGAGAAGGCCGCAAAGCTCGCTGCCAAGGAGCTCGCGGATGCGGCAAAGGCCGAGGAGAAGGCCGCAAAGGCCGCCGCCAAGGAGCTCGCGGATGCAGCCAAGGTCGAGGAGAAGGCCGCAAAGGCCGCCGCCAAGGCTGAGAAGCTTGCCGCCAAGGATGAGAAGCTTGTCGCGAAGGAGACAGTTGCGAAGGCCAAGAAGGACACTGCGCTCCAACTCATCGAAGCTGAGTCAGCCCCTGAGCTGTCGACAGACAGCGTCTTTGATGAAAGCTCGGGTTCCGACCAAGAAGCCGAGGCGGAGGTGGAGAAGTTCTCCCACGATGGTAAGGATTACCTTCTCGAGCGGGAGACGAATGACCTCTATGATCCAGAGACGCACGAGCAGGTTGGTGTGTGGGATCCCGTGCTGTCGATTATCACGGATTGCTAATTTAAAAAGTAAAACAAAATAAAAAGTAAAAAAGTAAAACAAAATAAAAAAGTAGTAGTGAAATGAAAGTTATTCGATAACTTTATCCTTATAGCCAAGGTTTTTTTTATTGTATATGGATAGTGACTCATATCTAGTTATCCCACTCATTTCCGAGTTAGGGTATATAGAAGAGTAGATTATGGTGTATATAGAAGTGTAGTTGACGGTGTAGAGAGATTATAGATTAAAGAGTAGATTATGGTGTATATTAAAGAGTAGATTACGGTGTAGAGAGATTGTAGAATAAGGTGTAGAATAAGGTGTAGAATAAGGTGTAGAATAGGGTTTAAAGGGGGTATATGGATTGTGACTCATATCTGATTATCCCACTCATTTCCGGGTTAGGCGTAAATGTAGATTACGGTGTAAAGTATGTTATAATGGACTTAAGGGGCAGGGGCGGAGGCTTCAACGGATAGATTCGCGGGTATATGTTATCGCTTGTATCTAATATTGGTTTATTCCGGGAATCCCCATTTAATCAATTTACTATTTTATTAATCCTATATTACATTTGTATAGGATTAATACATCTTTTCTCTCTAGGGTTAACTTCCAATTCATCTTTTAGTAGAAGAATGTCTATGTTCTCTATTGAGAACCCTGTTTCCAGGGAGGCTACCTATAGACCGTTTTTTTGTTTTGCGACCACCACAGTCAATATTTTTGAACTGTGCTCGCTGGCTTGCGTTCATAAGACTAATAGCCATATTGCATAAAGCATTCCTCTTATTTTTTAAAGTCCGCTTTTTCATATTTGCAAACTTACTATTAACGTCAGCAGTGGTATTATTTATCTTGTTTGTAGCATTATTAACTACATCTTTACCCTTCTGTAATACAATCTGTGCAGCATCCGACGTAGCATCTTTCATATCTTCGAACTTACCATTAAGATTAGTATTCATAATTCGTTGTTTATCCGTGATAAAGCTCATCGCTTTATCAAATCCTTCTTCCACGCCCTTTTTAATGCGATGAAAAGCCGGGTCCCTCCTTTTGGTAGAACTCCTCGTTTTATTTTCCGATGGAAGAAGCACCTTTTTAGTTTGCGTGTGATTTTTTCCCTGATTGTGCACTTGGCCCTTGTGCACTTGGCCCTTGTGCACTTGGTTCCGGGTCTCACCGCCTTTCTGTCTCTTTCTTCCCCGCCGTTTTTGTTTCTTCTTTCTTGTTCTACCCCTACCGAATATTTTGCCAAAAAAACGCTTCAACGAGTTTGACTTGCATTGACAACCCATATTTATATATTATCAAGACATTATATTTTAATCCAGCATATACGCCTCCGTGTCTCTAATCGTTTTCTCAACCTGTCTCATATGTAATACGCGGAATACCCAGCTCTCTGACCTCATCAAGTAATTTATATTATTGTCCAGACCCTTGAAATTATGGAGGGACAGCGCATATGGAAGGGACGCGTGTTTTTTGATAAGGGCTATCGCTTCAAACTTTCTTGAAAATAAGAAATCCTTTATCATAAACCATATATCGTCGGGAACAAGAACACTTGAAGACATAATTAAGTTTTATAATATATAAACAAATACATCAATTTTATTAAATAAAGATAAATAAAGATAAATAAATATGATGTATGAGAATATTACTATACCAGATAAGATAAACAATAATAGAATCCGCCGTTTTAAAAAAATAATAACACCACAAGAGCTAAAACGCAAGATGCCGTCTCCACGAAAAACCGATGTTTTTGTAATGGAAACCAGGCAAGAGATAGCAAATATATTGAGCGGAAAAGACAATAGATTGTTATTTATTGTAGGTCCTTGTTCCATACACAATCTAGAAGAAGCAAAAGAATATGCCGCAAAATTAAAGGTATTATCAGACGAGGTAAGCGACAAAATACTAATTGTAATGAGAGTGTATTTTGAAAAACCAAGAACAACCATAGGGTGGAAGGGACTTATAAATGACCCCGACCTAAATGAGACATATGATGTAAACAAAGGCATCCACCACGCGCGCGAATTATTATTATATATAAACCGTATTGGTCTGGCGTGCGGAAGCGAGGTATTAGATACGATCACGCCCCAATACATATGTGACCTTGTTTCTTGGTCAGCAATAGGTGCGAGAACAACAGAGAGCCAGGTTCATCGCCAATTGGTCTCCGGATTATCGATGCCTACGGGCTTTAAAAACGGAACTGGTGGAACGATAAAAATGGCGGCGGATGCGATTGTATCCGCAGCATATACGCACTGTTTTATGGGGATAACAGACGACGGTCATCCGGCAATATACGAAACAGTAGGAAACCCCGACTGTCATATTATATTGCGCGGCGGGGCAGATGGTCCAAATTACGAGGAGAAATATATAAAAGAAACCGAAGCTATAATGAGGGAAAATGGATTAACCCCGAAAATTATGGTGGATTGTTCGCACGGCAACTCTCAAAAAAATCACAGAAACCAAAAAGGTGTATTACAAAATGTAATGCACCAAATAAAAAACAGAACCAGCAACAGCACCAGCAACCCAACCAGCATAATAGGTGTTATGTTAGAGTCTAATATAAAAGAAGGAAAACAAACCCTGACAAAACTTAATTATAATTCTCTTTTACCCGGCATAAGTATTACCGACGGCTGCATTAGCATAGAAGAAACAGAAAAAATTATAAAAGAAGCTTATTCAACAATTCTTATGTGAAACAATTCTTATGTGTGATATTGTCTAAACGTAAGGCTATATCGAGTCCCTTCGTCTTCGGGAAGAACATCGCAGAATACCTTTTTAATTTCGTGACTATAATATTTCTGAACTTCGCCGCCCATAAACAGAATACTTCGTGGCGGCATCATAATTCTAGTTGTTTTTTGACCCCCGCAGAAGGCTTTGTCCCTTTTAATAGAATTAAGATTATCTTTGTCGTATAAAATTCTTTCAAATATAATCTCTCTAGGAAGACCAAAAGACAATATCATAACAGTTGGATTATTCCCGAAAATAACCTCACTGTCGCGATGCGGTTTGATAGAATCTTTTACCGACCTATAATAATTAGTAAGACACGAATCAAATGTAATACCTGCTCTAACACCGGGAATATTCATCGGGGAAATATGCGTGTCAAAATAAGCTTGCGCAAAAGATTGAATCTCGAGAAGCCCATCGTCATATTTACGAGCAATCCACCTATCGTTCCCGTCGTCCTTCCACCCAGCCCGCTTCCCAAAGAACTCGCCGCCATCACAAGAATACCTCTGTAGTCTAGGGATTTCACCAAATGATGTTTGTCCCCCGTATAATTCAGTAGTTGCTAGATATTCCATCCAGTCACCATATATATTAGAACTGATCGCGTTCTCTGCTAAACAAACAACTGAGTCGTTTCCGTTATTTTCTCGGTGCCTAATCATAATTTCCATATTGCTAATGTTAAAAAGATTTATATTAATAATGTTTATTAATAGGAATCAATTATTTGTTTAAATAAATGTTATGGCTTTATTGGTGTCTCATACCGACACACATAGAATAAAGAAGACGATTGTTCAGGTAAAGTAGGGCAGGGGACATAAGACCCATTACAAGCGAAAACACATTCATCTTTTTTTGCATTACGTGATAAACTCCTCCGACTAGACCGGCGGCGAAGAATATAAAAGAAATAATAGAACTGTAATAGAAATATAAACAATACTCTTTGCCTAAAGGCGCGAAAAACATATCTTCAACAACACTCATTATATAAAATAAGTTAATATAATAAAATAGATAAAATATAATAAATAGATTATAAACACTGAACAACATCTATTGTTGTATCTCCGCATATAGGACACGCATCATTAGTATCATACCAATTCTCTAAACACTCGGTGCAGTGGTCCCCGTGCCCACACGGAAGAATAACAATATCATCGCTCTTTTTTTTACAAATGGCGCACTTTCCTTTGCTCCCTTCCATGCTGTCAACATCGTCAATCGAGCAATCGCGAGAAGCACCCCCGCAATCGCGAGAAGCACCCCCGCAATCGCGAGAAGCACCCCCGCAATCGCGAGAAGCACGCGGGCTACAGCACGATGGAGCACGGCAAACCGGAGGAGGAATATGTATAATATTATCGGTCTCAACTAGCTTATTTGCTCGATTATTTTTACAAGCCCGCCACCCGCAACATAATGCGAGACGTCCACAAAAAAATAATTTAAATTTATAGAAGCACGTTTTATCGTCACAATCTATCTTCGTTTTCATTTATATACTAATAGATAAAATTGATTATTTATATTATATTATATTTAACTATAAGTAATTCAAAATGGAAAGTCTCAAAGATGTCGAAATAAATATTAAAACAGATTGTGTAAAAGAATATAATCCCGAATGTCCGTGTTGCCTGGAGGTTCCCAAAAAGGGTCGGATCATATTCGACTGCCGCCATCTAATGTGTACAGGATGTTTTATGATGCATAATAAAAAAAGTAATAATTGTCCAATCTGTAGAGTCGTCTATCGAGAAAATAATGACCAAATGTCGCGCTTAGACCACCACCGACAGCCCGTAAGACACCCCCCACGACTCCTTGCCCCACGACTCCTTGCCCCGCAAATCCGAGACCTACATACCCTTACACCGCGAAGTTTGCGCCGAGAAGCCGAAGAGTGGCAGGCACAGAGGGACAACTTCGAAAGGGACGCCATAGCCCATCAACGGAGACAAATAAGAACAAACCGCGAACAGAGATTGCGGGATGCGCCGCCTCTTGGAGCACATAGAGACGACGATAGAGACGACGATGAACCAACGACTGATTACAAGAACCTCGCAATCGTAGTATTAGCAGATATATTTGTAATGGCTATATGGCTACTAAGGGTTAATATGTATTCATAATAAATAATAAATAAATAATAAATAAATAATAATAAATAATAATAAATAATATGAATTTTTTATTGACAGAGCTAGGATATTTTGGCCCTCTGATAATGATTATCGTAATAATAATAATAAGCAAATCGTGTGAATACAAAATAATATTATTATTTGTTGTAATTAATGAATTGTTAAACAGGTTATTAAAATATATAATTAACCAGCCAAGACCGGAAGGATGTGAATATATAAATACGTGGGATAGTCACCCCCCAGATTCGTGCGGGATGCCATCGGGGCACGCACAGCAAGCAGCAGCAGCAGCAGTATATATTATTTTATATACAAAAAACCCAATATTGGCGGTATGTGCAATAGCTCAGACGACTCTAACAATGTATCAGAGATACAACTATAAAAAACACACGACACTTCAAATAATAATAGGCGCATCGATAGGGGTGATTATGGGAATAATATTCTACAATATAAGAAAACAAACAATAAACTACAATATCGAACTTTCGTAGTTATATTTAGAATGCAATAAGCTATTAAGAGTAACAATTTCCGCCTGCTGTGCTCTTATTATTCTATACGCCAAGAAGATAATAAAACGGTTTTTTGTTGTAGTAAGTATTCGTTTACTCATATCGATGGCGACCTGGTGGTGTGGTATCATATGGACCATATATGTCTTGTCCGTCATTTTGTGTAGACTGTGTCCTATTTTAAAGAACGTTGGGTCGCAAAACGTATCAGATATTTCAAGAATATTTGGCTTTACCGAATCACCTGTCGTAAGTGTATATGTTGTATCAAGTTTTATATCGCTCATCCCATCATCTATATTATCGTTCGTCTTCGTAGTCACCAAAAAATCTTTCATCAATGCAATCTCGTAATTCTGTGTCCATATAACATTTCTCAATATCTCTAAAAGTTGCGGATTGTTCGTATTGTTTAAATGTTGTTCGCTCATATATACTGCGACTTCGTGGTGTGGTATCATATGGTTTAAATAATCTTCATCGGTCAACGTGTCTGTGCAGGGATTTACGTGTGGAATTGTCGAACCCTCGTGCCCCCGCTCCATATGTTTAGGTCTAATCCATTCCGGCAGCATAAATATAATTAATAGTATAAATATAATTAATAGTATAAATATAATTAATGATACATTTCGTAATATACGCATTATACACATAATAATAGATTTTTAATATTGAAAACGTCTATAAAAAATATTTTACTTATATAAACGATAAACCCTCTTACAATCCGTCGTCTGATTCCTCGTCAGACTCCTCCCACTCCCGTCCCATAATCTCGGAGACACCAACCTTCACCCACACTTGAAACGCATCAAGTTTTTCCGTCTTATCATTAAGCTTTTGTGAAAGAATTTCGTATGCCTCGGTGACAGCCACCGAGTCAGCCTTAATCTCCTCTAGTTCAAGTGCGTGCGAAGCATCCTTCTCCCGAATAGTTTTATCAAACTCTCCAAGCTGTCGCTCAAGCCGCTTATTCTTTCGCTCCTCCTTTTCAAGTCTCACGCGCAGATCCTTGATTTCCGCAGCACGGTCCTTCCCAGTCCGCACAATTCCTTCGTGATTACTCGTCATTTTAGCCAGCCACTCAATATGCTTCTTGCTCTTGCAGTGCTGGCTCGCGAAGCTATACTTATTATAGTGGATTCTTGTCGAATGACAAGGACACCTCGCGCCAGAATCCTTAAACATAGTAGCCGACAGTTGGGAATGTCCATCTACAAAAGTCATTCCGTCCGAAACAATATATTCCTCATAATTGTAGGGGGTCTTTGCAAGAGTGGACATCATAGTATACTCTATTTAAATAACATTAAAAAGCTTTCAATTTTAAAGCTATATTGAAAAATACAATACAATAAAATACAATAAAATACAATATTCTAAACAACTCCCACCTCTTCAGCTCTCCTTGTGCAAACATTACTTTCCACCGGTTTTTTAGTAAACGCCTTCACGGAAATAATCTCTTTCAAATAGATAAGGAATATAGTATCAATAACAATTGCAATGATGGCAATTTGGTCACCGGGTTTAGAATTACATCGGAATAGAGAAAGAGCAAATATACCAGAAACAATTGCAAATACGATAACGCAGCAGTATGTTTTAGGATTAAATAAGAATACGATAATATACGTTATTGATACAATGAGCGAAAACAAATACGCCGCCGTATAGACATCAGATGCATAAATACATTTAGAGCATGATATATCCGATGAAGTAGGCGATGGAGTATTCACATAATACGAACCGGACGGACAAGATTCGTGAGAAGAACACTCATCCGAGTCACCAGAAGAGTATTTTCCGTCTATACAATTACTGCACGACCCGGCTCCATTAGTCGACCACTTCCCTGCATCACACGACAAGCAATCACACGCCAGGCAACTAGAAGAGGACGTTTGTCCTAGTAAACCGTATTTTCCACTTGGACACTTATCACCGAGACAGTCGCTTGAACCGGGGTGATTATTATGACGTCCACTCTCGCATTCGTTGCACGTAAACTGTCCTGTTATAGAATACTTTCCCGCGGGACACACCAAGCACTTGTCGCTCCCCAGACTGCCATACGTGCCCTTCGCACAAATATCCCCGAGACAACGTGTGAAATCGCTACTGGAGTATCGCCCGGCTTCGCACACAAGACACTCTTCCAAAGAGTGTTTGACATCAACTCTATATGTGTTAGCCTTGCACGGCTCACACGAAACAACTAGTTTTTTTGAAGCGGATAGAATTGCGTGCTCTCCCGAAGAGCAAGGTCGGTCATTATAAAGATTGCGCCGCCGCCGCCGAGTGCTCGCATCGACACCATTCAAAAGAATGCAGAATGTAAAATAAAACGCGTAGACCTTAGAGATAGACATATTTATAGTATGTAAGTTAAATTAAGGAATATCAATTTTAATTTTAATATAAATACATAATTTTAATATATTCATATTAATGAGTAAGACCTTTTATACAAAAGGTACATTTATTCCGAAAGAGGAGTATGTTGAGGTAATTAAAAAAACGCAGATTATCTCAACTGATTTGCTTGTATTTAATACAGAAGGGCGTGTTCTTCTGGGGAAACGTAACAACGAGCCTGCCAAAGACACTTGGTTTGTCCCCGGAGGCCGAGTCCGTATATATGAAAAGATAGACGACGCGGTTAAACGAATCACGAAACAAGAGCTTGGAAAAGAGTTAACCAAAACGAGCGACCTGGGAGTATATCACCACGTATATCACAACAATTTTGCAAATGAAGACCACGGTACGCATTATGTTGTATTCGCTGTAAATATTGTACTGGAAAAAGACGATATAACCCCTTTGCCTGACGATCAACATAGTGAACTAAAGTGGTGGACTGTCGAAGATGTTGTTAAAGACCCATCAGTCCACCCCTATACAAAAAATTATTTCCATCCAGCACCACACAATAAAGCTTTTATGTAAAGAATTATATTAATTCCGTCTACATCTCCCGGTAGAACGCCGCCGCCGCCGCGCAGTCTTCGTTCCGCGGCCCGAAGCATAACCAACTCCGGGACCCAACCAGCTAAGCTCCCCTATTTTTACTTTCTCTCCATTAGCAATCCTCTCCACGATAGAAACTAGTTTCTTTTTCTGTGCGTTATTACTAAACGAAGCATTCCTCCTCCTCTCGACAGACCTTTGTTTCCTAAAAGATTCAGTTAAACCCTTCATAGTCTTTCTTACCTGCGTCATAACAGATTTATGTGGTTCGTCTTTTATCGTTTTACGCGTTCCGTCTTTTCTAGATTTACGGGGCATATAAATAAGAAAAGATAAATTAAATATACTATTTAAAGACACAACATATACTCTATTTGTATATAGACAACAAACAGCAAAAAAAATAAAAGTTGTCTGCAAAATACCAAAATATAGACCGATGGTATAAACTCCATCGGTTAAAATATATTTTAACCACACTAACAGTCACACATATATAGCCCCACATATAGCCCACATATAGCCCACATATAGCCCACATATAGCCCCGCATTCAGATGAAATGTTGGTTTAGTTTTTATAGTTTTATAGTTTTATAGTTTTTATAGTTTTATAGTTTTTATAGTTTTTATAGTTTTTATAGTTTTTATAGGTTTATAGGTTTATAGTTTTTAATGGTGAGAGTCCCTTTACCCTGTTTATTTGTGAGTTCACAATAAAACACGGTACGTCATAAATATAAATAAATTGTATTGTTACGTGGAATATAGATATTCCACGCGGTTATAAAATATAGTTTTGTAATATGTTTATATGGAGCAGCAGGAGCAGGAGCAGGAGCAGGAGCAGTAGCAGTAGCAGGAGCAGTAGCAGTAGCAGGAGCAGGAGCAGGAGCAGGAGCAGGAGCAGGAGCAGCAGCAGGAGCAGGAGCAGGAGCGGGAGAAGGAGCAGGAGCAGGAGCAGGAGCAGGAGCAGGAGCAGGAGCAGGAGCAGGAGGCATATGAAATGGAGGCATATGAAATGGATGCATATGAAATGGATGCATATGAAATGGATGCATATGAAATGGATGCATATATGAAATATTGTTAACGAGTGGAATAAATCCCCGCATTAAAAGGAATTTAACAGCACAACTAATCTCAAACAGAGATATGTATTATATAATGCCGTTAATCGGCATATAAGCTCGGTTAGCTCAGTTGGCAGAGCATACGACTGTTAATCGTAGGGTCATTGGTTCGATCCCAATACCGAGCGAAAATATTATTTAATAAGAATAATTATTAAATATTATCATAATATATAATGCCGAACAGACTAATGAAACTCTTTAAAAAAACCCGCAAACGTTTAAAGCGGGTGAAGAAACGCGGAACAAAACAAGTGCGTCGCGCCAACCCTCTTATTTCGTCTGGAGAACGCAAACGGGTTAAATATTTAAAAACTTTAATTTCGAGAGACCGTGCTGCGGAGAATATAAAACTAGGAAATAGTTTGAAAGGTTCGATTGAGAAATTCTTACATTTAGAGAAAAAGAAATCCAAGTCGCGCAGAAAAAAGTCGCGCAGCAAGTCTCGCAGCAGGTCGCGCAGCAAGTCGCGCAGCAAGTCACGCAGCAAGTCACGCAGCAGGTCGCGCAGCAAGTCACGCAGCAAGTCTCGCAGCAGGTCGCGCAGCAAGTCTCGCAGAAGATAAATTATTATTTATTCATTATATATAATAATGAATAAAATGGAAAACTTTACGTTGTTACCAAGTATTACGTGGAATATGGGGAATGTTGTGCGTTTTATAATGCCGATGGTTTTAGGATATTTAACTAGTCAATCGTGTTGGCGGAAGGTTTCCGGTAAACGAGCGGGAGCGACCGTAGCATTTCGTCCTCCGGCATATGTTTTTGGTATCGTTTGGCCATTATTATATATTATGATTGGGCTGAGCTGGGTGATTGCTGCGAAAACAAGAAAACAAAATACTCATATCGAAGTATGCTATATAAGTATTTCGGTATTATTGGCTAGTTGGATTTTTTTATATGGATGCAAGAATAAGAAGGTATGGGGGGTGTATTCGATTGCATTATCTATAGGAGCTGTGATAATGACTATGAACGTGGTTGATGTTGAAAGCCGTATTTTACTAGTTCCTCTGATTACTTGGTTGCTTCTCGCACTGTTATTAAATGTTTTTGAAGTTTCCAAGACATAGAAACTCGAGGAAAGAACGCGTATTTATATTATCTAAATTGCTGCCCAATAATTTTTTGAATCAAGACAATATTATATAAATATTATATAAATACTATATAATAATGAATAAAACTAAAAAAAAACACCAGAACTGTAGACCCCCTCTTCTTTCATTGCCGTTTAGATTTTATAAAAAAACGTCAAAAAATATTCGCGTAAGAACAAATGACTGGCCCAATAGCATATATAATAAACGACAACAACTTGGTATATGGAATAATAAAATCTCTGGGAAACATATCGGTGAATTTAACAAACTAGTTCAACGAAATAAAGATTTCACAGTAGACGTTAAACTAAATGCCCGCTATGAAAAACTAACATCTGACTTAGTAAAAAAACTCGAAGGAGACCCAAAAATTAAAATATGTCCCCGTTCTCCTAGGAGGAGGAGGAGGAGGAGGAGGAGGCAGAATGTGTGGAAAACACATAAGAAAAATAAGCACAGATGAAGTGTTCTATTCCCATCTCCGCAAAGATAAATATTGAACTATATAAAATTGATATAATAATTATCTTATTAAATATGCAATAAGATGATTTTTAAAATGACTACAGCCGAACGCGTTAGACATAATAAGCCATCCTTTAAAAAAAGTGTATTTCAGGTTGGCTGTCTTATATGTCTTATTATTATTCTGTTGTAATGAATGATTATTCTACGCTGTAATGAATGGTTATTCTACGCTGCAATGAATGATTATTCTACGCTGCAATGAATGATTATTCTACGCTGTAATGAATGATTATTCTACGCTGTAATGAGATTACACATAAAATCAGTAAATAATACAAAATTATATAATAATATATATATATATATGATAAAAGTAAGCAGAGAGGAATGCGTGCCCCCCCCAGACCATTGCAGAAACAAACCCAAGGATGAAGAAATTGCAGAGCTTGCAAAAAAAACGGGAATGAAATTAAGCGACGTCAACCTTGCGTTTAGTGACCCACCCGCATCAGAAAAAGGTCGAGGTCTAGGTCCGGCGCAACAAAACGTCGCAACCACCTCACTAATGATTTTAATCGCCGGAGGGATGACAATTTTGGCAGGCAACGCGGCTGCAAATTTTTTAGTCTATATGCGTGTATTACCCGCGCTATGCGGACAGAATATGGTTCAGCACACCGCGCGGAAGGTAGCAGCCACATTTGGATTTGGTAGAAGCTGCGAACAAGTCTCCGGAGCACACGCCGCTAAAATTCAGAGTATAATTGCGGTATGCGGTGGACTTGGCGTTCTGAGCTCCACCGTGAGAGATTTTTTTAAAGAAACACACGATGTGGTAAAGGCCGTTTTATTCGGAACTCCCGAACAACAAAAAGCGGCGGCACGGCAACTTAAAAAAGCGAAAGAGCTAGCAAAACAAACCGAAAAGAAAAAAAAAGAAAAAAAAATAAAACAAAAGGAAAAACAAGCCGAAAAACAAGCAGCAAGACAGGCACAAAAAGACAGAAACTCCGGAAAATACAAGATGCACACCCCGCCGCAGAACTCGGCAGAGGCACGGCAGCAGGAGGCGGCGAGGCAGCAGGCGGCCGCCACCGCCGCACAGGATTCAAGTGCCAGCGACGCATCTGTTGCATCAGCTGCGTCAACCGCTTCAACTGTTGGTTCCCCCTCACCAGCTAGGCGAACATCAGGAAGCTCCTCATCTAGTAGCTCGGACGGCAGCTCTTCTGAAGATGAAGAAGAAGAATTAAAATCGGTAAGCAGTAGTATGAAAAAAGAAAGACAGGCCCGCTCAAAAAAAGCACCAGTAGCATCAAAAAAAGCAGCCGCAGCATCAAAAAAAGCACCAGCAGCATCGAAATCAAAAAAAGGACGCGCGAAATCAAGAAAATCATCAAGTCCAAAGGCGGCTGAATCGTCACCAAAAATGTCCAAAAGACGCGGACGCGGGGCAAAGACCGCGGACCGTCGTCATCGAGGTGGTAGAACAAAAAGACATAGCAAAAGACATAGCAAAAGACATAGCAAAAGACATAGCAAAAGACATAGCAAAAGACATAGCAAGGGGCATAGCAAAAGACATAGCAAAAGACATAGCAAGGGGCATAGCAAAAGATAAATTAAATCCGATAAATTTTATTTTTAGTAAATAAAATTTATATTAGCGAGATTATCTTTTATTGTGACGACTTTTATTGTGACGACTTTTATTGTGACGGCTTCTTGCCCGTTTAGTAGCGCGACAATGTCTTCCCCGCCGCCTCCTCTTAGAACCAAGACCTTCATAATCTGGCCCCCAGTGGTCCTGTGAGTCAGGTTCATCCTCGTCTGGCCACCATACACTATCCAGTTTACCCATGTATTCTGGAATCCCGCCGGCTTCACCCGCATCTTCTAATTCGCCCTTATAAAAGAGTGCAAAATCTACGATGTTTTGGTCAGTCCAATTACCATTGGCCTCGCGGACTTCTTGTGCTATATCTGCGAGGTCCTTGATGCCTAGTGTGTGAAGCATACTTGAAAAACGCGTTTTCATCCAATTAAACGGGGCTTTGATAACGGCCTTGACCCCCCCTTTTGCGGCGACCCAAGCCCCACCAGTTAAGGTGATTGCTGCGGAAGCGCGGGTAATAATAGTATTATATAGCTCATCATTTAGCGCACACTCCCCTCCCCACGGAAGGACTATTTCAAGTAATCTCTCGGGGCTCGTACATAACGTGGGAAGAAGCTCCACCGAAACCAACCATTCTTCAATAGAACCCCATCTTCCATATAAAATGTCACCTCCCTTGGGAAGTAAAGCTAGAGAGCCTGCATAAACGACCAAGGACATTATAGACGCTATTTTGTCTCGTTTCTGACTTGCGGTCAGTGCACCGCCTCGCTGATAGCGAGTCCTTCTTCCCCTTTTCCCTTTTTTCACCCCTTTCCCCTTTTTCCCCTTTCTCGTGTGTTTTTTTCCCCTACGCCCACCGCCGTCTTCAGAATCAGAATCTTCGTCGGGATTAAATATATCAACAGGGATATGTGGTATATTCAATGCTTTTTTATCATACTCCGCTTGAGTTGTAGAGTTTTCCCATAAGACATCCTGGAAAAGTGTTAATAATGAATCCCGATTTAATCCATCAGGTGCAACTTCATTTGGAAATTCCATATCGCAAAACTCACGATCGCACATTATGATATATACTCATATAAAAAATATATAAAATATATAAAAATATATAAAAATATGAAATTATTCCATTAAAATATATGACTAATAGAGTAATACATAGCATATAGTATTGCATTAGGGACGGCTTCCGCGCGACTGGCTTGATCTCCCGACAACCAATGACCTAAACATTCCTGAAGTATAAGAGCCCCAGACGAAACCATTAACCCCTTAATGAATAAGTGCATTCTTGCATACTCCCAGACAGTTGAATGTTTGTCGGAGCCGTTATTCTCAAGATACAAAAATGTAGAATTCATCTTCTTACGCGCATAATATAGAGGCACAGAGTAAACAACCGCAGTAGCCCCCCCAATCGCGTAATTCATAAAGATATAATGTGTCATATACGAAGTATACAAAAATTTCTGAATATTAATATATTGACTATGCGAAAGTTTAAATAAAACAGGGATCCATAAAAACATACCGTAAATTGTAAAAGGCATACCGATTGTGTGACAATAAGAATTAAGAGGTTTTGTGTGAATTTCTGCATAATAATCAACACCCGATTGACCAATGGCTGCCCCACATAAACTTAAAATATGAGGAACAATAATCCCTGTCGACATCCCTTTCACAATAACACCAGACATATAATATATAAGATGTAATTATTTATTATATTTTATTATATTATATTACGCGATGTCCGTTACGACTAATGTAAAAAATATAATATTATGTGTGTTTGCAACATTCTTTATATTTTTAATAATTCATCACGCGTGGAAAACATATTATACTTCGAAAGAAAACTTTTCTTTGATAAACGAAGTAGGAACAAACGAAGTAGGAACAAACGAAGTAGGAACAAACGAAGTAGTAACAAACGAAGTGGGCACAAACGAAGTAGTAACAAACGAAGTAGTAACAAACGAAGTAGGAACAAACGAAGTAGGAACAAACGAAGTAAGTAATACACTCTTTGTATCTATACCGAGTTATCGTGACGCCGATTGTAAAAACACCGTAAATAATTTATTTGAAACAGCAAAAAACCCAGAGTTAATTTACATAGGAATATTTACTCAGAATAAAGACGACAGCGAGTCGTGTAAGATAGAAACAAAATATAAAAATAATATAAGGTATTTGGATATAAGTTACAAAGAGGCAAAGGGTCCTCTATACGCGAGAGCGAGAATACTCAAAGAATTGTATAAAAACGAATCATATTATATGATGATAGATGCACATACACGGTTTACAAAAGATTGGGATTTCAACTTGAAAAAACAGTTAGAATACTTAAGAAACAGCGGTATACCAAAGCCAATATTGAGCACATATCCAAGCGACCAAATAAATATGGAAGATGATATGAAAAAGGAAAAATCGGAAATAAACACAACGCACATATGTGGCGTGAGCTCCGGCGTAGATTATCCGCAAGCATTAAAAGGTATCGCGAAGCAAAGCGGGATTTTCTATAAATCCCACTTTATTGCAGCGGGGTTTTTATTCACCTATGGCCAATTTTGCAAAGAGGCGAGATTAGATACAACATATAAACATATATTCGAAGGAGAAGAAATACTTCTGGCTATATTGGCTTACACCAACGGGTGGGACATATACTCTCCTCCGCATAACTATGTTTACCACAAATATAAGTCGGTGTCGCCTCCTTGGTTTTCAGACAATAAAGATAATGATGGGTTTAACGAAGAAAGCAGAGAATCACACGAAAAATTAAAAAGAATAATGACAGACCCGATGTTTTCAATGGTCGACCCATATGGAATAGGAAGAGTCAGAGGACTAGACGCTTTTTGGCAAGAAGTTGGTTTTAATAGAAACGAGACCGAATTCGATAAAAAATGGACAAAAGAAAACGAAGACAAGCTCTGCAATAAAAGTAATAATATTGTTTATAACGAATAAATTAAATAGACTTTGTGCTTATTTTTTGCGACATTTATTCCCCAACACGTAGAGAGTTTTCTGCGCCGAGACAGGTCGCGATTCCGGGTCTGCAACAGAATATTTCAATACAGCCCACAACTTCCCCAAATCGGGTCCATCGAGTGGAGAATTTACGACAAATCCCGCAACGGACTTTCCTATCGCGACAGCTTTTCGCGCCACGCGCTCGGTAAACTGTGGGATACTTTCACCCTTAATAGCCTCGATGCGGCCGTACCCGTGTCCCATCACCGCAGTATTGGGATAGGCGCAGAATTTGCGTATAGCTTTTTTGTGCACACTTCTTTTGTGCCCACTTCTTTTGTGCCCACTGACACGGCGACTGCCTCGCCTAGACTGCCTGCGGACTCTAGATTTACGATAAGAGCGTTGTTTGGGCATTTTATATTATACGAATATAAAATTACGAATATAAAATGTAGATAGTAATAATATTGTTTATAACGAATAAATTAAATGCATTTACCAAATAATATAAATATTAATTCATATTATTTTTGTATACTATATAATGCCCCAAACTGCTCTACAAAAAGCAACAGAAATTTTGGATAGCTGCAATTTCTCAACACTTACGACCAGCTGCACAGAGACCCCCTTTTTCACGCCGACATATGATTCGGTAACAATTAAAGACGTAATCAATAAGCCAAGTAAGGATAATACTAAAATACTAGACATCTCTCACGATGTCGAATTGCCGGATATTTTGCTCAATATGTTTCTTTTGTTGGACTCCAACAAGAGGGAGTTCTCGTATAATATATTTTCATTTATGCCTATCGACGAGATAGATCGTCGATATAGAATGTTTCAAAAAAAGGAACAATCCAGTATATGTGATTTAGCAACGAGCTATTATGGGATGGGACACATCATCGTATTGTCGTGGAATAAAAAAACAAAAACATTTATGCTTCGTCGGGACGGAGGGTCAAATGATTATGACCGTATAGATAATATGAATTTTATAACCAACTATAATGCGGCAGCGGTGCCCCAAGAAAGCCAAATCACAGAGGAACGGCTATTTAAAACATTAGAAGCGAATAGCGTAGAAGAGTTGAGAGATTTATTTATAAATAAATAAATGAGTATATATAAAAAATTGAAACATATTAAAAACATATAAATGATATTATTAGTATGTCTCCCGTTATGTTTTCCAGCAAATTTCTAAACCCACCAAACAGCTCCTCGAATTTCGGGATTTTCCAGTTGAAGACCGAGCAACAAGAATCGAAATTCAAAGAAATAAATTGGGTCCTAAATGTTGATAGGTCCGGCTCTATGCAAGATATGTGCCCCGATGGAAAAACAAAGATGGAACACACACACCACACCCTTAAAAATATGGTAGACTATTTCATTAAGCTAAATAGAGACCACCCCACAATTAAACAATATATTACCATTATCGCGTTTGACCACGAAGCGATTATTCTATGCGATTGTCTCGAAATTACCGAAAGCGCGGCGGGAACCATCGCAACTATCCTCGACACTCTTGAACCCCGTGGGGCAACAAACATCGGCGATGCCCTCAGCTTAGCGGACGAGCATATTCGCTGTATTATTGAGAAGTATCCCGCTGATGATGCCGATATTAACGTCCGCCAAATTTCCCATCTGTTTATGAGCGACGGTAATATTACGCAGGGCATCCAAGATATAGATATTCTCAAGGCAAAGTGCTACGATCGCCGCCGCGCCGCGGCATATAACATCACAAATACTTTTATTGGATTCGGAACTCATCACGACGCGAATCTTATGCGTAAGTTGGGAGATATTCCGAAGGGGGCGTATTACTTTGTCGAGAGTCTGGAGAATGCTGGGATGGTATATGGAGAGATCCTATACAAAAGTTTGTATGAATACATTCAAAACCTCAGAATTAGGGTAGATAATGGGGACATTTATAATTACGAGACGAACACGTGGGGAAAAATTCTCACGGTTGATGCTGTTTCCTCCGGTCAAACGAGGACGTGGCATATTCGAACAATTAGCGCAGATGAACCCGCATCCGCATCCGCAGCATCAGCATCAGCATCCGCAGCATCAGCATCCGCAGCATCAGCATCCGCCGCTCAAGACGCTGAATCATCTGAGATGATTCAGCTTCCCGTAACAATTGTCGTAGCATATAAGCTATTGTCGGAAAATCACATAACATCCAAGGAAGTTCATCCGGATTACCCGCCAGACGGCGAAATCGACTCCAGCGTTGAGAAATATATGTGGAGACAGAGAACGCAGGAAATTATGAGTGAAGTAAACGAATTTATTAATAAGCCGAAGTCCCCGCCTGATCCCGCACAGCTATACCCTGGCGCGGGCGGCAATATATTTGTCAAGCCCACCTTCCGACACAACGGAATCGCGACCGCCGATAAATATTTGACGGAGGAACACGAAATCTTAGATATGGCCAAGTCTGGCGAGTGGATTCTTGTTAGCAATATGCTCGATAAGATGCCGCATCTAATTAATTGTCTTCCCCCTCCACGGAGATATGGGCTCATTCACCACGCAGTTCATCAGCAAAACGTAAAGGCTCTCGAAACAATTATGAATCGGGGAGCTGATGCCGATATGGTCACATCTGATGGGGAAACGGCTCAACAGATTATCGAAAAGTCAACCTCTCGTATTATTCGAACAGCTATGATAGAGCTTCTTAATTATATTATCCCCGTAAAAACAACACGGACAACCAATAAAGAATTTGAACAACATCTCAACGAGTTTATGCTGGAAATGAAAGATTATATGGAGGAGAAGAACCTCATAGACGACGTGTTTATGAATAATCTTTGCGATGATATTTATGTATGCACCAAAAGTCTATCCGCCTCCAAAAATTTGGGAAATATGTATTTAAACACCCGTTCTGCATCTCAGGGAAATGAGCGCGCGTATAACATCGGAAACTTCCGAGACCTAGATGCTGGAAGTAAACCAGTCGACGCGGCCTTCCGGGGACTCTCGCAACATACCCAACAACATACAACTCAAACCCCTTATGCCCCACCCAGAGCCGCAACTCTTATGCGAGCGGTGAGCTGTAGGAGGTAAATATAAGCGCAGCAAATATAAGCGCAGCAAATATAAGCGCAGCAAATATAAGCGCAGCAAATATAAGCGCAGCAAATATAAGCGCAGCAAATATAAGCGCAGCAAATATAAGCGCAGCAAATATTAATATTTTTAATACAAATAATTGAAAAGCATATACGATAACATAATATATGCAATGTCAAAAAACACCAGAGATAAATACAATACAACTCATATGAATTCTGTTCCCGAAACATCGTATAAAATCGACATCCCCGAGACGAATGTACATAAGTCCCCAAACCCCAGAGCAGAACCCTTTAATAAATCGCCACCAAACACATTTTGGGAAAGACAACAAATGTATTGCAATCCAATGTCGCAAGGATTAGTAACACACAACTCACCGGGTATATACTCGTTCTCAAAATTAGACGAACAGTCGCTTTCGTCTTTTGTGAACAAAACACTAAATTATGTATTCGCACAACTCTGCACCACCGCAGCCGTAACCACCGCGATGTACGTCAACAAGACAGCTATAAATACCTACCTTGTCGCTCACAGTGGTGTCGTGTGGATTCCGATAATTCTATCATTTGTAACACTTATGGGTATGTTTTGTTTCTCTAGTCGAGATGAAAATAAGATTAAAAAAGCGTTGTTTTGTCTATTTACCATATCTTGTAGTATGATGGTTGGTGTAAGCGCAATTCAATATGCCCCGAATGTTGTCCTAACCGCCACGGTAACTCTTTTGGTTATGGTTGGGTTCATAAACTTATACGCTTATCACTGTGCAAATAATGGAAGGGATTTGTCCTTTATGGGTCCGTCTTTGCTAGGAGTTCTGATTATTATTATTACCCTCAGCATTTTGAATATCTTTATCCATAGTTCACTTCTACAGCTTACTATTGCCGGAATTAGCGTAATTGTATTTTCCCTTCTACTCGCATATGACCTAAATAGGCTATATAACGGTTGTGAGAAAGACGACTACATTCGTCCAGAACCTCTTATGGCCGCTATTAATATTTATTTGGACATCATAAACATATTCCTTTCCCTATTGCAAATTTTAGGGCTGTCGAGCAGTAACGATTAATACATTTTGCTTAATAACATATAAAATTAATATGTTATTATATATAATAAAAAATTAATGTCGACCGATTATGTGGCCTCGAGAGAACCCGTGAATAAAATAAATAAAATTAAAAAAATAAATAAAATTAAAAAAATTAAAAAAAATAAACTAGAAAAGCCCCACTCTACAACCAAGGCTTGCTTGAATCACCCCGGATGTATTTGGTCATTGAATTGTGAGTGTCGTAATTGCGATAACTTCACAACAGAGTTTATATTATGAAAAAATAGTTATTTTTCCTACAACAATAATACCACATATAATTATTGAGATAGACGAACAAGCATAACAAAAGTTAGAATTTATTACAACATTCTCCGACACGGTATCATCGTCTATACATATGACAACGTCTTTACCGCCGCCATCCACAGCCACGTCCTCCTCCTCTACTACGACAACACACACCTCGTCTCCTCCGCCGTGTGTAATATCGGAGTTGACGTCGGCAAATTTGTTTATAAATTGTTCGTGATTGAACTCGTTATTATCTGGAATAACTAGGCGAGGTCTAGGTATACTCTCTTTTGCATCCGTCATATTTTTTGGTGATATTATATTATTTAAGTCCCCATAAGATATGACTTCTTCGCCAGATAATAAAATTAGTTCTTCATCCGTAATTGCAGGGCATTGTGCTTTAATATCATCCCCGATTTTAGAAAACATAGAAAACATTAATATGTATAATAAGTCATTAAATAGTTTAATACATTTTATAAGATATATCTTATAAGATATATCTTATTTTTTTCGAGATAATCCCCTTTTTGCTTTGGAGATAATAGTGCTATATTTCTGTCGCCGCGTAGATCCTTTAATTTTATATGACTTCTTCTTAGTATTAAGTCGGGTTGCTTTTATAAAAGCAGCCCACATCCCTTTCTTGTTTATCTTACACGTCTTCTTCGCACAAACAGGAAACGACATTCCGCGACCAATAAAACATTTTTTCCCACATTTCTTCTTCATAGTTGTCCGTTCTTTCTTATTCGGGGATAGAGCCCTCCACGATACGCTCCGTTTATGCTTTTTTTTTATATTACCCCGTCCCCCAGAATCAACATACATACATTTCCGCATAGTAAATCCCTCGTCTGTGCAATGAAACTCTATATCTCCATCACTATCTTTCCTAATATTATGTCGAATATGCCGCGCCTGCGGTTCGTCGCAAGATACGGCAAATCCCGCGATTCTCAGTTTATCAATGAGATCCAAAATAGCACTATTATCAGTATCGATGAGTCCAGTAATAAATGGATGAGTTTTCCCTGATGTTTTTCCAACCGCAATAATCTCCCCAGTATCACGGTGTAGCCTAAAAATAATATCTTCCGGTTTAAAATACTCATTCAAATTAGAAATTAAATAATCCTTTCTCTCCTCGTCCGCGTATTTTCCTGTAGCAAGAAATTCCTTATCTTTTGCCGTTTCAACTAATAACGCATAATCCAATTCTTTGTCACTCTTAAATCGTAATCTCATTTGATCAACCTGGTCGGAAACACGCAAAATATCCCTATTTTTTTCAACATATTGACGACCCGCCGGCCTTCCCATATCTCGTGTCAAATCATCGCAAGAATTAACGTGTCTATATCCAAGTTTGCGATAATAATTTATTACATATGGTAATGCAGAAAGTTTAATACTTGTATAGGGGTCTCCATCAAACTCATTATATGGTTCAGACGCATATTGTTCTATCTGATTCATTAAAAGTCCTCCACCGCCTCTTAGTCCACCGACCGGCAAATGGCGCACATCCATATTTGTGCAAATAGCATCAATATATAGAGTCCCTTTGTCCATAGAAACCTCGTCTCGTTCCTCCCGTAAATCTGTTGTTAACGCAAACCCTATTAACGCTTCTTTGTGAACACCGCTTCTGCCTTTGGAAATATGGTGTAGTAAAAATATAACACTAGCATTTTCTACAGTATCCCCAGAGAAGAATCCCGGATTTATTCCCCCCTGACACATTTTAAAATTACTGGTTCTTATCGACGTAGCTACTCTTTTCCATAATGATATCGGTGGAAGAGGAAAAGCCAGATCCCGAAAGCCGCTGTCACTATCCGACGACATAACGTCGCCACCATACTGAATAGGGTTTTTATAGATAGTAACCTTATATACACCGTCGGTGGCTACACTAACCGGGCGGCGTTCTGAATTATAATAAAAAGTATTGACCATATTTATATAATGGAAGAAAACATTTCGGACAGCATACAAATAGTTATAAAAGACAAAGAACTTCCGCAAAAATTAAATATAAAAAAACATAAGAAATTAGAAACCGTAGTAAGGCAGAAAAATTATTACTATCTCCACTTAAATGACGCACAACCACTGCAAAAAAACAACGCAGGAAAACAAGAAAATTTTCTTAAAGCTCGCTATATAGAAAATTTATCTGATATAAATGACGCATCTAGTAAAATAATATACTCTGACGATGATGCTAAATCATTCAAAACAGACGGTTTGGGGAGCGAGCCAAGTGACAGCGACACCGACGACGATATATATAAAAATATTATAGACGATGAAACCCCGAAATCCCCCAAAAATTATGAGGTAGAATACGGGGGCGATACTGGCCCCTCTGACAACCCAAAATATGAAAAACTAAAATATAAAAAACTGTCTTATAATAGCGTGAGGAGACAAATAAATCATTCGTATGAACAAGACACAGTCCACCGATATTCCAGTGCATTGGATATTTTGGCGAGTTATTTAAAAGGACAAAAGATAATCTATATGGAGGCACGAAACCACACCACATATCTATTAAATTGTTTAATGATTCCGGCAATAGTATTAACTTCCGCCACTTCGGTAATACAGGGTTCTCTGGAATGTAAAGAAGATAACGAATTGATACTTTCGGCAATCGCCGCCTTTGTCGCTCTACTATTGGCGATAATAAACTATTTAAAATTAGATGCGTGTTCAGAGGCACATAAGATATCTGCACACCAATACGATAAAATACAAACATATATAGAGTTTCAGTCCGGACAAGTTCTTCTTTTTAGTCATCCAATGCTCACTACCGAAAATGTATTACGTCAGTGGGATGAATATAAACGAGTAATAATATTATCGTGTCCAATACAAAAAAAATATAAATCGCAATATAGACGGTGGCTCCACGAGAAACAACAGGAAAAAATAAAAATGATATACGCCGAGCGTCAGAAGGCCGAAAAAGAGCTTATAAAGGTTATGAAGGAAGACATAGATAATATCAGTAAAAAAATAGAAGATATAAAAGGAACAAATCAATTTATTATTCCGCGATCAATACGATACCGATACCCTCTTATTTACAGCACAAATATTTTTGCAATGATTAAAAAAATAGACGATTATCGGGCAAAAATACTAACAAATTTAAAAAACGTTAAGAATGAATTGCGCTTCATAAATGCAATGCAAAAACAAAAGGATTATAATATACCTCCCACATATAGCAAAAGACTAACGGAACTTTTTGAAGAAAAGAAAAATATTATCGACACAATATTATTTTTAAATACCGCTTTTTCAATGATCGATAAAATGTTTCAACAGGAAATAACAAACGCAGAATTAAGAAAGAAATTCTGCGTTAATTTTTTTATACGCGACATTATAATGACTATTTGTCCTAATTTCTCAAAGAAATGGTGCCTTCCCGCAAGTTATATAGAACCTGAAAAATGCGGGGGAGACATATTGCAAAAGCTAATGGGCGTATGCAAAAGCTAATGGGCGTCGTCCATAAACTTAGATAAATGTATTGTCGGTATAGCTCTCTCCATTAATAGAAATATCTTCGCACGCAACCAATGCGTGTGTAAATGCCTTCTCGCCATCCACAAGACCCCCACGTTTAGTTCCACTTTCAAACCGACCGGTATTTGCAACATTGGTAACCGACAACTCTTTACATATCACGTTCTTGCCGCCTGAAACAAAAAATCCAATGTTCCCCTTCATCTTATGATTCATTGAATCACCGCCGAGAATTTCAGATATATTGCGGTCAGCCAAGACCTCTGAGATGTTAATATCCCCCTTCATCCAGTCAATAACCGGTCGAGTGAAAAAAACTGTTCCCCTAGACGAGTGTAATCCAAGCAACGCTTGTGCATTCCCCAACGGATTAGATATGTAGTTTCCTCCGCGCCCGGTATAAGCGCGATAGTTAAATAATCCACCCACCGGTCCAGTTATCGCCGGCTTTCCTCTTCCGTAACTATCCACTTTCTTTCCGAGAATAGTAGAATCGGACAATCCCACAATCTCCCGAGAATGGGAGCAAATATTATCTATTGTCACCCCCTGCAAATAGATATTATCATTTCCTATATCGGGTTTATCCGGACGCTCTTTCAAAAACCCCCCAATTAAAACGCCATTTACATTAAGTGTTAATCCATAAATATTAGTATCCGATAATCCTCCTTCATTATGAAATAACTTGTCGGATGTTCTTCCCGTTTTAAGAATTATCCTCCTACTTTTCTCTATAGAATTCTTTAATTCATCATATATATCTTTTACTCCTTTCTCTCTCCCCTGAATATATATTGTCGCATCAGGTTTCCTTTCTAGTAACCTTTCGACAAACGGAAGAGCAAAAATAGCCTGAGAGTAAGAGGATAGAACCGCCACATCTTTAGAAGAGTTTTTTATAGTGATGTCTTTAAAGACCGCATTAGATAGGCCATTTAACGAAATTCCCGCTACCTGGAAATCCACAATATTTAATCCTGCTAAAAGAATATCTTTGGAACCATTCCCGTGAATACCGTGATGAGACGATAGACCAAGAGTTCCGTTAATAATTGCTACTTTTTTACCCGATGCGTGTGCGCCGGAAATACCCGGACTAGGCCCCTGTACGCCAATAAATGGTGCGCTAGCCAACTCAATATTTGCATAAAAACGTTGCATCAAAAAATGTTCTTTGGACTGCTTAATCGTATGTCCATTTAGGTCAACAACTACTCCCTCGGTTTCAATTGTGAGTGCCGCGAAGAAATTCAAATTATATGGACCTGGTACGGGATATAACCCAGATTTTATTTGTGAAGCTGTAGGTTTAAAATCATTATCGGGATTTGGATGAAAAACAATATCCTCTTTTAAAATATAGTATCCCGGCTTGGTAATTCGGCGTGTCCCATAATCAAAATCTTTTTGAGATAACGATATATAGTTTTCCGACTTATACTTTTTAAAATATTCCAATATGCCTTTCTGCGAAGAAATAAGCATATTTTCATCTATGTCCTTTAATAATTCAGTCATATCTGTTTTTATGGAAGGGGCGCAACACGATTTCTTAAAACTCATATATAGATTATAAATAATAAAAACTAAATAATAAAAACTAAATAATAACCAAAAAAATCTACAATATATTCTACTATTAATCTATCTACTACTAATCTATCTACTACTAATCTATCTACTCACTCTGCCCACCGTCCTCTTCCTCGCTCTCAACCTCCAAGATATTCATAATTCCCCGTTTTACTTCTTGGACTTCGGACGAGTATTTATCAAGAGATATGGTTTGTCCATCTTCGTCGAATGCGTCCATCGTGAAGCGAAATACGTGAACTTCTTCCTCCTGTCCGATACGATGACACCGCGCCA